>Ga0065165_1000222_pt1 | contig 99737 bp, 88 predicted proteins | sample AraplaMF_Cvi_mMF_FD_63813 | JGI IMG/M metagenome (GOLD analysis project Ga0065165, IMG submission 63813) | Arabidopsis root microbial communities from the University of North Carolina, USA - plate scrape MF_Cvi_mMF (version 2) (version 3) | ecosystem: Host-associated > Plants > Roots >... | reverse complement strand
CAGCCCGACTTCACCACCGCCGACCTGGACGAGCTGGTGCGGCGCGCCTGCCGCCTGCTGGACCTGCCCGAGGAGCTCGCCCACGCGTGGCGCCTGCTGCCGCAGCCGGTCTTCGAAGACGACGAAGCCTGGGCCGACGACGCGCCGCCCGACGAGGCCGCGGCCGAACCGGCGCCCCATCGCGACTCGGGGTGAAGGGGCCGAACCACGCCATGCGCCCCATTTTCCTTGTCCTCCGGGTTTCGCCGCCAGGCGAAGACCGGGCCCCCGTAGCGCTTGCGCTTACGGGTTCGCGTGGCTTCGACCCCGCAATTCACCGGCGTGCTTCGGCGCGAAGGAGTCCCGGTCTTGGGCTTCGCCCCAACCGGGATGACAACGAGAGTTGGGTGGCGACGCCCGCCTACGGCGCGACGAACGCCTTCACCGCCGCCGCGAAGCTCGCCAGGTTCTCCGGGTGATCGTAGACGCCGTGCGGGCCGGCGAAGTAGGCGGCGGTGAGTTGCGCGCCCGGCACGCCGGCCTGGTCCAGGACGTAGCGGCCGGCATAGGCGGGCGTGGTCAGGTCGTAGTAGCCCGCCGCCCAGAACAGCCGCATCTTCGGGTTCTCGCGCATCGCCTGGCCCAGGGCTTCGTAAGGATTGCTGCCGCGTTCGTGCGTCCAGGCCGAGTTCACCTTGAAGTTCACGCCGTAGTACGGGTCGGTCGCCGGGTACTTCAGCACCTCGTTGAGATAGCGGCCCACCACCGGGCTCGGCACGGCGCCGATGGCCGCCGGGCTGGGCGGCGGCCCCGCCGGCGCGCCCGCCGCGCGCTTGGGCACGACACCCAGGGCCGGGTCGTCGATGGCGCCGTCCTGGCCGGGTTCCAGCGGCGCGGTGATGGTCACGTCCAGCAGCCCCGTGCGCAGCGTCCTGTCCTTCAGGATGTTGAACATCCAGTCGTTCTTGCTGAGGCGCAGGTTCTTCTCTTCGATCAGGTCGGCGGGCAGGCCGACCAGGGCCGACATCTTCTCGGCGATACGGCGCTTCTCGGCCGGCGGCAGGCTGCCGCCCTGGATCAGGGCGGTGACGTATTCCGTCCGCGCGAACTGCAGGGCCTCGGCGAACACCTGGTCCACGGTGCGGCCGGCGCGGTCGATCTTCTGGTGATACCAGGCGCCCGCCGCCATGGTCGGCAGGGCCACGACATAGGGCATCTCGCGGCCGGGGACCTCGCCCGCCAGTGCGATCAGCAGCACGCCGTCGAACGGCAGGTCCTTGGAGATCTTCACGATGCTGGCGGCCCGGGTGGTGCCGTAGCTCTCGCCGGCCAGGTAGCGGGGCGAGGCTTCGCGGCCGTTGGCGTTCAGCCAGGCCTGGATCACCGTCTTCACCGCCGCGGCGTCGCCCGAGTTCGAATAGAACGCCTTGCCGTCGTTGCCCTCGAACGGCCGCGAGAAGCCCGTCCCGACGGGGTCGATGAACACCAGGTCCACGGCGTCCAGCGGGCTCACCGCGTTGGGCTCCCAGCCGCCGCCGCTGCGGTCGTCCGGCGCGGTCTTGGTGCGCTTGTAGGGCCCCAGCGCGCTCATGTGCAGCGGCGAGGACGAGGCGCCTGGCCCGCCGTTGAACAGGAACATCACCGGCCGCTTGCTGCGGTCCTTCACGCCGTCGCGCACATAGGCGATCGTCGTGGCGGCCGCGACCGGCTGGCCGCCCGCGTCGTTCAGGAAGGTCTCGGCGACGGTCGCCGTGTACTTCAGCTTCTGGCCGTTGAAGACGCCCCCGTGCTTCGTCACCGCCACGCGCGGCGTGCGCGCCTGGGCCGACCCCTGGGCCACGGCCGGGCCGGCGGCCAACACCAGCGCCGCGAGGCTGAGGGTGGCGAGTCCACGGCGCGTCGGTTGCTGCATTTCTGGATTCCCCTGACCTTTCACCAGCCTAGCCGCGGACCGATGGTTTATCTTTTCGTTCTCTGCGGCGGCGTGACGCGGCGCGCATGAGTTATGCGTTGCCGATGATCGTCGCGCATAGGCCCCTCGGGATTTCCTCGCGAGCGGGGCCAAATTGCAAAGAAAGTCCGCCACCGGCGCCTAAGCTAGGGAGACTACCGCCGCCGTCAGTGCAGCGGGGCGTTCAGGGGCTCAGTTTGAATCCAGTCCAACCGAACCGCGCGGGTCGCACGCAGCCCCTGGTCGCGGCAAAGGACCTGTTCGATGCAGGCTCCTATGCCGACTGGGGCCGCGCGGCGGTGCGCGTCCGCGAGGCGGGCCTGGACATCTCCATGCTGTGGGACAGCACGATCGCCGAGCCGACCGAGGCGCTGGCCGAGGTGGTGCGCGAAGCGTTCGCGGGCGCCGTGTCGTCGCGCTATGTCAGCGTCTTCGCCGACGGCAACCGCTACGCCATCGAGGCGCTGGCCCGCCGCTACGGCCTGCGGCCGGAACAGATCCTCACCACCACCGGCGCGACGGGCGCGCTGGCCCTGGCGCTGAAGGCCCTGGTGCGGCCCGGCGAGCATGTGCTGGTGGAAAGCCCGGGCTTCGACGTGCTGTCGCGCGTGGCGCGCGACGCGGGCGCCGAGGTCGAGACCTTCGTCCGTCCGGCCCCGGATTTCCGGCTGGACCTCGCCGAGTTGCAGGCCCGGTTGAAGCCCGCGACCCGCGCGGTGCTCGTCACCAACCTGCACAACCCCAGCGGCGTACGGCTGACGCCCGACGACATCAAGGCCGCGGCCAGGCTGCTGGCCAAGGCCGGCGTCGTGCTGATCGTCGATGAAGTCTATGCCGACTTCGCCCAGGCGGCCGGCGCGCCGCCGGCCGGGTCGCTGGCGCCCAACATCATCACCGTCTCCAGCCTGACCAAGGTGTTCGGCCTCTTCGCGCTGAAGTTCGGCTGGCTGGCGGCCGACTCCCAGTTGGTGGCGCGCGTGCGCGAGGCCGCGCCCGACGGCGACATGGGCGTCTCGAAGCTGTCCCACGCCGTGGCCGCCCACGTGCTGGAAAACCCTGCCCCGTTCGAGGCCCACTGGCAGGGCCTGCTGGCCGCCGGCCGGCCGACCGTCGAGCGCCACGTGAAGCTCCTGGTGGCCGAGAACCTGCTGGAGGGCGAACTGCCGGAGTACGGCTGCATGTACTTCCCGCGCGTCGTCGGCGTGGACGACACCCGGGCCCTGGCAGAGACGCTGCTGAGCGACTTCGACGTGCTGGTGGCGCCCGGCGAATACTTCGGCGCGCCGGGCCACATCCGAATCGGCTTCGGCGCCGACGCGGCCGCCATCGACGAAGGCCTGACCCGCCTGCGCACCGGGCTCAGCGCGCTGCGCCGCGAGGCTTCGCCGCCCAAACCGAGGGCGTAATCCCGCCGCCGCCCTGTTCCCGCGGCGCTCGTCACAAAAGTGTCAGTCGACCAGACGACACAATCCGGCGTTCCAAAGAAGCCAGCGCCTTGCGGCGCGCGGGCATTCGCACCTACCCTGGGGTGCAGGGTACAATTGCTGGGTGAGCCGAGTGAGCGATTTCAGCGGTCACGTGCTGATCATCGAAGACGAGCCCATCATCGCTATCGAACTCGAGATGCTGCTGGGCGAGCTCGGCTATCGCAGCTTCACCGTCGCGGACACGCCGGACGGCGCACTGTCCAGCGCCCGCGAGCACCGGCCCGACCTGATCACCGCCGACTACCGCATCCTGGCCGGTACGGGCGTGGAGGCGGTGAAGCTCATCACCGCCGCCCTGGGCCGGATTCCGGTGGTCTACGTCACCGGAAATCCGGACGTCCTCAAGGACGAGCCCAAGCCCGCTGTGGTCGACAAGCCGATCTCGCCCAGCGCCCTGCGGCGCGCCTGCGAATTCGCCACCGGCGCGCCGCCCGCAGCCTGACGCGCGTCAGGCCTCGCTGAGCGCCAACGCCGGATAGTCCACGTAACCTTCGGCGCCCGGTGAGTAGAACGTCTCCAGCTTCCACGGATTGAGCTCGGCGCCGCGCTGCAGGCGAGCCGGCAGGTCGGGGTTGGAGATGAACAGCTTGCCGAACGACACCGCATCGGCCTCGCCCGCCCCGAGCAGCGCCTGGGCGCCGTCCAGGTCGAGGCCCTCGTTGGCGATGTAGACGCCGCCGAACGCCGCCTTGAGCTGCGGCCCGATGCTGTCGGCGCCGACCCGCTCGCGGGCGAAGATGAAGGCGACGCCCCGCTCGCGCATGGCGCGGGCCACATAGCCGAAGGTGGCCAGCGGGTCGCTGTCGCCCATGTCGTGGCTGTCGCCGCGCGGGGCGATGTGCAGGCCCACGCGGTCGGGACCCCAGACGGAGATCGCCGCGTCCACCGCTTCCAGCATCAGCCGGGCGCGGTTCTCGACCGGGCCGCCGTATTCGTCGGTGCGCCGGTTCGTGCTGTCCTGCAGGAACTGGTCGAGCAGGTAGCCATTGGCGCCGTGCAGTTCGACGCCGTCGAAGCCGGCCTTCTTCGCGTTCTCGGCGCCCTTGCGATAGGCCTCCACCACCTCGGCGATCTCCTCGACGGTGAGCGCGCGCGGCGTGGGATAGGGCCGCTTGGGCCGCAGCAGGCTGACATCGCCCTTGGCGGCGATGGCGCTGGCCGAGACCGGCGCCTGGCCGTCGAGCAGGCTGGGATCGGAGATGCGGCCCACGTGCCAGAGCTGGAGGAAAATCACGCCGCCGGCGTCGTGCACGGCCTTGGTGACCAGCTTCCAGCCCTCGACCTGCTCGTCCGACCAGATGCCGGGCGTGTGCTCGTAGCCGACGCCCAGCGGCGTGACCGAGGTGGCCTCGCTGAGGATCAGGCCTGCCGAGGCGCGCTGGGCGTAGTATTCGGCCACCAGGGGTCCCGGCGTCCGCTCGACGCCCGATCGCGCGCGCGTCAGCGGCGCCATTACGATGCGGTTCTTGAGAGTGAGGTCCCCGATACGGATCGGGTCGAACAACGAAGTCATTTGGCAGGCCCCATAGAGATTTGCTGATCAGGTAGGAGCCCTGCCCGGACGTCGCGACCCGAGATTTCCTGCGGTTGCTATCAGCGATGGCGGGAACCGGGGTTTTGGTGCGTAGAAGGTGGGCAAAATTGGTCAGTCCAGTCTGGACAAACCAATTTTCTTCCCTTAGCGAGAAGAGGCTGGATCGGCGCGGGGCGGCCGCTTCTGATACGCCTAGAGACGCCGGCCGGGAGTTTACGACGCCGCGCCGCCAAGCCGACGTCATACGGGAGAGATCGCGCGCCCAATGCGTATCGTCGACGCCAAGGTCATCGTTACCTGCCCCGGCAGGAACTTCGTCACGCTCAAGATCGTCACCGACCAGGGCCTCTACGGCGTGGGCGACGCCACGCTGAACGGGCGCGAGAAGGCCGTGGTGGCCTATCTCGAGGAGCACGTCGTCCCGCTGCTGATCGGCCGCGACGCCAGTCGGATCGAGGACACCTGGCAGCTCCTGTACCGGGGCGCCTATTGGCGGCGCGGGCCGGTGACCATGCGCGCCATCGCCGCCGTCGACGTGGCGCTGTGGGACATCAAGGCCAAGGCGGCCGGCATGCCGCTCTATGACCTCCTCGGCGGGAAGAGCCGCGAGGGCGTTCTGGTCTACGGCCACGCGAACGGCGCCGACATCGCCGAGACCTGCGACGAGGTCGAGCGCTACGTGGGCCTGGGCTACAAGGCCATCCGCGCCCAGAGCGGCATCCCCGGCATCGACAAAGCCTACGGCGTCGGCCGCGGCCAGATGTTCTACGAGCCGGCCGACGCGACCCTGCCCACCGAGACGGTCTGGTCGACGCCAAAGTACCTGGAGCACACGCCGAAGCTGTTCGAGGCCGTCCGCGACCGCGTGGGCTATGGCGTCGAGCTGCTGCACGACGTGCACCACCGGCTGACGCCCATCGAGGCCGCCCGCCTGGGCAAGTCGCTGGAGCCCTTCCGGCTGTTCTGGCTGGAGGACGCCACCCCGGCCGAAAACCAGGAGGCGTTCCGGCTGATCCGCCAGCACACGACCACGCCGTTGGCCGTGGGCGAGATCTTCAACACGATCTGGGACTGCAAGGACCTCGTCCAGGAGCAGTTGATCGACTACCTGCGCACCACCATCGTGGGCGCGGGCGGCGTCACCCACCTGCGCCGCATCGCCGACTTCGCCGCCGTCTGGCAGGTTCGCACCGGCAGCCACGGCGCCACCGACCTGTCGCCCGTGACCATGGGCGCGGCGCTGCACTTCGACAGCTGGGTCCCGAACTTCGGCATCCAGGAATACATGCGCCACACGCCCGAGACGGATGCGGTCTTCCCGCACGCCTACACCTTCGCCGACGGGCTGCTGTATCCGGGCGACGCGCCGGGCCATGGCGTCGACATCGACGAGAAGCTGGCCGCGAAATACCCCTACGACCCGAAGCAGTTGCCCATCGCCCGTCTGGAAGACGGCACCATGTGGAACTGGTGACCGCCAGGCCATGGCGACGCTGAAGCGCCTGCGCTGGTGGATCGTCGCCCTCGTCTGCATGGGCACGGTCCTGAACTACCTGGCCCGCAACTCGCTGGGCGTGCTGGCCCCGCAGCTGACCAAGGACCTGGGCTTCACAACCCAGCAGTATTCGTACGTCGTGGCCGCGTTCCAGATCACCTACACGGCCATGCAGCCCGTGTGCGGCGCGATCATCGACAGCCTGGGCCTGAAGGTCGCCTTCGCGGTGTTCGCCGTGGCCTGGTCGCTCGCCAACATGGCCCACGGACTGGCGGGCGGCTGGATGTCGCTGGCCTTCTTCCGCGGCCTGCTAGGGATCAGCGAATCCGCCGCCATCCCCGCCGGCATCAAGGCGGTCAGCGAGTGGTTCCCGGCCCGCGACCGTTCGGTGGCCGTGGGCTTCTTCAACGCCGGCACGTCACTGGGCGCCGCCATCGCCCCGCCGATCGTGATCTTCCTGTCGCTGACCTACGGCTGGCGCTGGGCCTTCGTGGTCACCGGCGCGCTGGGCCTGATCTGGGCGGCCGTCTGGTTCTGGTTCTATAACCCGCCGAGCCGCCACCGCCTGCTCGACGCCGAGCAGCGGGCGCTGGCGCCCGACGTCGTCGAGGCCTCGACCGGGCCGAAAGAAACCTTCCGCTCGCTGATCGGCCAACGGACCTTCTGGGGCCTGGCGATCCCGCGCTTCCTGATCGAGCCGGCCTGGCAGACCTTCAGCTTCTGGATCCCGCTCTACCTGGCGCGTGAGCGCGGCATGGACTTGGCCTCCATCGCCCTCTTCGCCTGGCTGCCGTTCCTGGCCTCCGACGCCGGCGGCATCCTGGGCGGCTATCTCTCCCCGGCCCTGATGAAGTGGGGGAAGATGCCCCTCGTCACGTCGCGCGCCGTGGGCTTCACCTTCGCCGCGCTGATGATGATCGCGCCGGCCAGCGTCGGCCTGGTCGCCGGCCCCTACGCCGCGATCGCCCTCTTCTGCGTGGGTGGTTTCGCGCACCAGATGCTGTCGGTGCTCTTGAACACGCTGACCACCGACGTCTTCCCGCGCGAGAGCGTGGCCCGGGCCAACGGCTTCGTCGGCATGTTCGGCTGGACGGGCGGCCTGCTCTTCTCGCTGCTGGTCGGCGCCCTGGCCGACACGGTGGGCTTCGCGCCGCTGTTCAGCCTGCTGGGCCTGTTCGACATCCTCGCGGCCATCGCGATCTGGATGCTGCTGCGGCCCCGGCGCGTCGACATGAAGCTGGCTTCCGCATGAAACCGTCCATCGCCCGTCCGCCCGTCTTCGCCCTCTCCGACCAGCAGGGGCCGCGGGTCACCCTGACCGCCGACACCGGCCATGCCGTCGAGATCTTCGTCCTCGAGCCCGATGTGATCCGCGTGCTGCACCGGCCCCCGGACGGGCTCTCGAACCCCCGCACCTGGGCCATCGCGCCCGGCGCCGAAGACGTGCCCGACGAGGGCCGCGACCGCCTGGACGCCGGCGGCTTCTCGCACCCGCCCTACACGCTGGAGGCTGGCGACGAGCGACTGGTGCTGGCCACCGATCGCCTGCGGCTGACCGTCCGGCTGAAGGGGTTGAGCTGCAAGTGGGAGATGGCCGTCGGCGACGGCTGGCGGACGATCGCCCGCGACCGGCCGACCCAGGCCTACAATTTCGGCTGGTGGGGCGACGGCGTGGCCCACTACCTGGTCCGCGATCCCGACGAGCGCTACTTCGGCCTGGGCGAGCGCTCGGGCGAACTGGACCGCGTGAACCGCCGCTTCGAGATGCGCAACGTCGACGCCATGGGCTACGACGCGCGCCGCTCGGACCCGCTCTACAAACACATCCCGTTCTACATCACCCAGCAGGCGGCCAGCGGGCTGGCGTTCGGCCTGTTCTACGACACCTACGCCGACTGCGCCTTCGACCTGGGCGCCGAGCGCAGCAATTACCACGGGATCTTCCGCAGCTTCCGGGCCAAGCGGGGCGACCTCGACTACTACGTCATCGCGGGGCCGCGGGTGGCCGACGTCACCCGGCGCTTCACCTGGCTGACCGGCCGGCCGGCGTTCCTGCCGCGCTGGGCGCTGGGCTATTCCGGCTCGACCATGAGCTACACCGACGCGCCGGACGCCCAGGCGCAGATGGCGGGCTTCATCGACAACTGCCGCCGCCACGATATCCTCTGCGACAGCTTCCACCTGTCGAGCGGCTACACCTCGATCGGCCCGCGCCGCTACGTCTTCAACTGGAACTACGACAAGTTCCCCGACCCCGCCGCGTTCACGGCCAGCTACCATGCCGCGGGCGTGCGCCTGGTGGCCAACATCAAGCCCTGCCTGCTGGACGACCACCCGCTGTTCGCCGCGGCCCATCAGCAGGGGCTTCTGATCCGCGACGCCGACGGCGAGCCGGCCTGGGCGCAGTTCTGGGACGGCGTCGGCGCCTATGTCGACTTCACCAATCCCGTGGCGGCGGCCTGGTGGCGCGAGCACGTCACCACCGACCTGCTCGAGATGGGCATCGACTCCACCTGGAACGACAACAACGAGTTCGAGATCTCCGATCCGGACGCCCTGGCCAACCACTTCGGCGCGCCGGCCCCCGCAGCCGCGACCAAGCCGCTGCAGACGCTCTTGATGCTGCGCGCCTCGCGCAAGGCGCAGGCGGCGCACGACCCGAAGCGGCGGCCGTTCCTGGTATCTCGCGCGGGCGCAGCGGGCATGCAGCGCTATGTCCAGACCTGGTCCGGCGACAACGCCACGGCCTGGGAGAGCCTGCGCTGGAACATCCGCATGGGCCTGGGCCTGGCGCTGAGCGGCGTCTCGAACAGCGGCCACGACATCGGCGGGTTCGCGGGGCCCCAGCCCGATCCCGAGCTGTTCGTGCGCTGGGTCGAGGCGGGCGTGTTCATGCCGCGCTTCAGCATCCACTCGTGGAACGACGACGCCTCGGCCAACGAGCCCTGGATGTACCCGGAGGCGACGCCGGTCGTGCGCGGCCTGATCCGGCTGCGCTACCAGCTGCTGCCCTACCTCTACGACCTGATGCGGCGCCACCACGACGCCTATGAGCCGATCGCCCGGCCGGTGTTCCACGACTTCCCGGACGACCCGGAGGCCTATGCCGACACCGACGACCTGCTGCTGGGCCCGTCGCTACTGGTGGCCTCGGTGGTCGAGCCCGGCCAGACCGCGCGTGAAGTCCGCCTGCCGACCAGCGCGACCTGGGTCGACTTCTGGAGCGGGGTGCGGTTCGAGGGCGGCCGGCGCGTGATCCGGCCCGCGCCCTGGGGCCAGCCGCCACTGCTCGTCCGGGAGGGCTCGGCCATCCCGCTGAACATCGCCGACCAGGCCTTCGACCGCCGCGCCGACGAGCGCGCCTTCGCGCTGTTCGCGCCCATCGAGGGCCGTTTCACCGCCTCCTGCTACGAGGACGACGGCGAGACCGAGGCCTGGCGCGCGGGCGAGCACGGCCGCTGGGAACTGGACGTCGAGGCCTCGTCCGACACGCTCACGGTCGAGGCCCGCGCGGTGGGCCAGCGGCCGCCGCAGGGCCCCCTCGCCGTCCTGCTGCGGCCCAGCGACCGGCGGACCGTCGCGGCCAAGCGCGGCCGCATCCTGGGCGAGCGGCTGGACGGCGGCTGGCGCCGCATCGACCTCCAACCCTGATCCCACGTCGTATCTGAAAAAACAAAGGCCGCCTCCCGGGAGGAGGCGGCCGAAGTCTGGGGAATGGCTGTCGCCGGGCGGGCGGTGGGGGAAGGTTCCCGCCCGGCGACCTACGCGTCAGTCCTAGAAAGAATAGGACCCGCGAATCCCCGCGAACCTCTTGAAGTCGCGGGGCAGGATCACCTGGACAGCCGTCTGGCTGTTGTAGGTCGTCGTCTGGTTGAAGATGTTCGCATAGTAGTGCTTGTCGAAGACGTTGTTCACGAACGCCACGATCTCGTAGTGGCGCTCGGGATCGCGAATGCCGGCCGTCAGGTTCAGGACCCCGTAGGCTTTCTGGATCGTCTGCGGGTCGCCGCTCAGCGCGTAGTTCATCTTGCTCTGATAGGCGTACGACGCGGTGCCGACCGCTTCCCACGGCGTGCCCTCGATCGGGTGCGAATAGGCCGCGTCGGCAGACAGCTTGAACTTCGGCGCCTGGGCTGGGCGGTGGCCCGACAGGTCCTGGTGAGCCGGCGCCGGCGTCGTCACGCAGCCCTGGGCCACCGTTTGCAGCGGATAGCATTGGGCCAGCGGGAAGTCGGTGATCTTGGAGTCGAGATAGGCGGCCGAGGCCGAGATCCGCAGGTCCTCGTTCACCCGGAACGCCGAGTCGACCTCGATGCCCTGGGTGCGCAGCCGGCCCACGTTGGCCAGGCGGAAGTTCACCGTGCCGTCGGGCAGGGTCTCGATGCCCTGGGCCTGGAAGTCCTTGTACTTGGTGCGGAAGGCCGTGACGTTCAGGGTCACGCGGCCGTCGAACAACTGGCTGCGCACGCCGGCTTCGAAGCCCCGCGACGTCTCGGGCCGCACCGGACCGGCCAGCTGGCGGTTGCGGTTGAAGCCGGTGGTCAGGTCGTACGTCTGGCCCTTATGGCCGGTGGCGTACGAGACGTAGCCCATCACGTCCTCATTGAACTTGTGGTTCAGCGCCGCGCGCCAGGTCCAGAAGTTGTCCTTGGCCCCGCCCTCGAAGAAGGCGCCGCCGTTCAAGATGTCGAGGAAGCTGTAGTCGATCTTCTCGTGCTGACGGCGCAGACCGCCGGTCAGCGTCGTGCCGGGCGAGAACTCCCAGTCCAGCTGGCCGAAGGCGGCGTACTGCTTCGAAGCCGAGGTGGCGTACCAGCGGGCCTGCGAGAAGACCGGGCCGCGGCCGAAGTTCCGCACGAAGTCGATGTCGGCGTAGTAGACGCCGGCCGTGTAGCGCAGTGCGCCCTCGCCGTTGGAGACGACCCGGACTTCCTGGGTGAACTGGCCCGACTTGAAGTCGCCCATGCTGCGGTTGTCGAGGCCGGCGACCGCCGTCTCGTCCACGTCCAGCAGGTCGGTGACGTTGTAGTTGTCGTTGCCGGTCACCGAGACCAGGGTCGCGGGGCCGAGATCGTATTCGATCTTCAGCGACTGGCTGTTGTCCTCGTAGTCGGTGCGGGCGCCGAAGTTGTTGGCGAATTTCGTGTTCGACGGGCCCACCGTGATCCCAGCCTGGAACACGGACGGCGGATACAGCGCGTTGCCGCGCAGGTTGGCGTTGGGAGCCAGGCGGATGAACGGGCGGCCGACCGTGGTCTCGCCGTCGACGTAGTTCCAGCCGCCGCTGATCGTCAGCCGGTCGGTGGGCGTCCACACCAGCTTGCCGTGCAGCGAGACGAACTCGCGGCCGCTGGCCTTGTCGCCGTTGAAGACGTTGCGGGCGTTGCCGGCGAAGTCGTCGTAGTTGGCCGCGAGGCGGAACAGCAGGTTCTCGGTGATCGGGCCCGAGAGCGCCCCGCCGATCTGGTACTCGTCGTCAGTGGTCGCCAGCGCGTTCAGCGTGCCGCTGAACGTGGCCGTCGGCGCCCGCGTGGCGATGTTGATCAGGCCGGCCGAGGCCGACTTGCCGTAGAGGGTGCTCTGCGGGCCGCGCAGCACTTCGATGTGCTCGATGTCGGAGAGATCGGTGAAGGCGCGCGCCTGGAAGGCGACGGGCACGTCGTCCACCTGGATCGCCACGCTGGGCTCGACGCCGATCGAGAAGGCGAAGGTGCCGACGCCGCGGATCGACACCGAGGAGTTCACCGGCTGCTCGGCCGGGCGCACCACCAGGGACGGAGCCAGCTTGGCGAGATCGGTGAACTCGCGCACGCCGCTGGCGGCGAGCTGGGCGGACGACACGACCTGAACGGCCTGGGGCACGTCCTGGACGTTCTCGGCCCGCTTCTGCGCGGTGACGATGATCTCTTCGACCGCGATCGAGTCGGCGGCGTGCGCGACGCCTCCGGCGGCCGCGGCCATCAGGCCGGCGAGCAGATAGGTCGACAGCGATGTGCTGGAAAACAGGCGCCGCATGGGCTTCCCCCTCTTGTCCCTGGGCGTTATGGCCGCCCGTTGGAAATCGGTCCTACCATATTGGTAAGGCCAACTGCAATGACTGGTATAACAGAACTATTGCGATGCCCGTTCTCCCTCGGGAAACGGGCCGCTTCGCGCGAGTTTTCCTGGGAATGAATGCTGCGCGCGCCCGTGCGGGAGCCCGTCGATTCGCGGTAATCTGGAACGGGCCAGCGAGCGGCTTGTCGCAATTGGCCTGACCAGATATGCATGAGGGCGATGATGGCCAAGATCGAATCCGGGCGCCTCTACGAGCGGGTCGCGGAAGACCTCGCCGGCAAGATCGCGGCGGGCGACTACGGCGTGGGCCGCCGCCTCCCTTCCGAGCGCGACCTCGCCCAGGCCTATGCCGTGTCGCGGCCGACCATCCGCGAGGCGATCATCGCGCTGGAACTGGACGGGCTGGTCGAGGTGCGGCTGGGCTCGGGCGTCTACGTCACGGCGCGCGCGCCGCGCGACGGCCAGGCGGGCGAGATGGACGTGGGCCCGTTCGAGCTGCTGGAAGCCCGCCGCGCCATCGAGGGCGAGAGCGCCGCCCTGGCCGCCGCCCTGATCACCGCCGCCGAACTCGACGAGCTGGAGGGCCTCGTCGCCGAGATGCAGGCCGAGAACGCGCGCGATGTGGTGATGTCCGAGGACGCCGACCGCCGCTTCCACATGCTGATCGCCCGCGCGACGCAGAACAGCGCCATGGTCACGGCCGTCGAGATGCTGTGGGACGCGCGCGCCCGCTCGCCCCAGACCAAGCTGCTCAGCACCAAGGCCCACGCCGCCGGTGTGACGCCCAGCATCGACGAGCACGCCGAAATCCTGGCCGCCCTGCGCCGCCGCTCGCCCGACGGCGCGCGGCAGGCCATGCGCGATCACCTGACGCGGGTGCTGAACTCGCTGCTGGCGGCCACCGAGGTCCACGAACTGGAACAGGCCCGCGCGCGCGTCGCCGCGGAGCGAAAGAGGTACGGCGCCGGCTGACCCCGAGCCGCCGTCCATAAGGGAGAGAGCTATGGGCGAAGGTTCGGAGGGCGCGGCCGTCACGCGCCGCCAGGCGGTGGGCGCGTTCGGCCTGGCCGCGACAGCGGCGGCGGCGGCGAGCGGGGCGGCGGCCCAGACCCGGGCAGGCCCAAAGCGCGCCGAGGCCAGCCTGCTCTATCCGCACGAGAGCCCCACGCGCTCGACCCGAGACCTCTCGGGCCTCTGGCGCTTCCAGCTGGACCCGAAGGACCAGGGCGAGGGTGAGCGCTGGTTCGACAAGGGCCTGCCCGCGCCGCGCCACATCCCCGTGCCGTGCAGCTGGAACGACCTGTTCGACGACGCCCGCGACTACTTCGGGACCGCCTGGTACGAGACCGAGTTCCAGGTCGATCCGGGCTGGCGCGGCCGCGGCTGGTGCTGCGCTTCGGCTCGGCCGTCTATCACGCCCGCGTCTGGCTGAACGGCGAATACCTGGGCGAGCACGTGGGCGGCCACCTGCCCTTCGCCTTCGACGTCACCGGGCCGGCGCGCGAGGGCCAGGCCAACCGCCTGGTGGTCAGCGTCGAGAACCGGCTGCGGCTCGACCGCGTGCCGGCGATCCCCGACCCCAAGACCTCGCGGCTGCACACCCAGCACTGGCCGCAGACGGCCTACGACTTCTTCCCCTACAGCGGCCTGCACCGGCCGGTCGTGCTCTGCGCGCTGCCTGACGTCCACGTGCACGACGTCACGGTCCTCACCGGCTTCGCGGGGACCTCGGGCGAGGTGGAGGTGGCGTTCGCGGTCAGCGGCGGCTGGTCGGGCCCGGCGACGCTGGTGCTGTCCGGCGGCTCGAAGCCGGTGTCGGTAACGGCCGACGTCCGGGCCGGCGCCGGGACGGCGAAGCTGCGCGTGCCGGCGGTGCGCGCCTGGTCGCCCGACGACCCGTTCCTCTACAGGCTGAACATCCGCCTCGGCGCGGGCGGCGCGCTGGACGACTATCCGATGAAGGTGGGCGTGCGGACCGTCGAGGTGCGCGGCAGCGAGATCCGGGTGAACGGCAAGCCCGTCTTCCTCACCGGCTTCGGCAAGCACGAGGACTTCCCGCTGCACGGCAAGGGCCTGGATCTGCCCGTGCTGGTCCGCGACTTCGAGCTGCTGAAGTGGATCGGCGCCAACAGCTTCCGCACCTCGCACTATCCGTACGCCGAAGAGGCCATGATGCTGGCCGACGAGTACGGCTTCCTGGTGATCGACGAGACACCCGGCGTCAGCCTGGTCTTCTCCGACACGCCCGAGATCATCGAGGCGCGCTATCAGCAGCTCGCCAAGGCCACGGCCGAACTGATCCGCCGCGACCGCAACCACGCCTGCGTGATCATGTGGTCGCTGGCCAACGAGCCGATCCCCAAGCCCTTCCACACCGTGGACGACGCGCCGGCCGGCGCGGTGGAGGCCGGGACCCGGTTCTTCCAGAAGCTGTTCGCCCACGCCCGCACGCTGGACAAGTCGCGGCCCTTCACCGTCGTCAGCGTCCAGGGCGGCCCGCCCGACTGGATCGCGCCCAGCGACGTGATCTGCACCAACTCCTACGACGGCTGGTACGCGGTCTCGGGACGCCTGGACGACGCGATCACCGTGCTGGAGGGCGAGATCCAGGCGTTGCGCACGCGCCACGGCGACAAGCCGGTGATCTTCTCGGAATTCGGCGCCGACGCGGTGGCCGGCATGCATGCCCAGCCCGCCGAGATGTGGAGCGAGGACTATCAGTCCCAGCTGATCGAGGCCTACTGGCGGGCGCTGCGCAAGCACCCGTACATCGTGGGCGCGCACCCCTGGGCGTTCGCCGACTTCAAGACCTCGCAGAGCATCATGCGCGTGGGCTCGCTGAACCATAAAGGCGTCTTCACCCGCGACCGACGGCCGAAGCTGGCGGCCACGCGGCTGCGCGAGCTGTGGGGCGCCGCCAAGGGCTGACGCCGCCCGCCCGAATATCGACTTTTTGGTCACAATCACGTCAGCGCCGCTAGGCGCACGGCGGAATATGGCGCGCATTCTTCCTTCTAGGCCCGTTGCAAGCCCGCACGCTTGGCGCTACTGGAGTGACCAATAAGTCATTCTAGGGTGGAAACATGCTGAAGATCGAGGACATCTCGCACGTCGCGTTCCGCGCGCCGGATCTCGATCGGATGGCCGGCTTCCTCGCCGACTTCGGGCTGGTGACCCAGCGCGACGGCGAGCGGCTCTACGCCCGCGGCCTGGGCCCCGCGCCCTATGTCCACATCACCGAGCCGGGCGAGCCGGGCTTCGCGGCGTTGGGCCTGCGGGCGGCGTCGGTCGCCGAGGTCGAGGCCCTGGCCGCTGCCGAGGGCGTGGAGGTCCGCGCGCTCGACCGGCCCGGCGGCGGCGTGGTCGCCACGCTCACGGACCCGGACGGCTTCAAGGTCGAGGTGGTCGCCGGCCAGGCCGCGCCGGACCCGCTGCCGCTGCCCGCGCGCGAGGCCTGGAACAGCGCCCGCGACCACGCCCGCCTGCGCAAGGTGAAGCGGATCGGCGAAGGCGCCCACGTCGTGCGGCTGGGCCATTGCGTGCTGGGCGTCTCCGACTTCCGCGCCTCCGAGCGCTGGTACAAGGACCGCTTCGGCTTCATCACCTCGGACGAGATCGCGGTCGGGCCGGAGATGTCGATGGGCGCCTTCATGCGCTGCGACCGGGGCGACACGCCGACCGACCACCACACGCTGTTCCTGATGATGAACCCGCAGGGCGTCGGCTTCCATCACGCCGCCTTCGAGGTGGTCGACATGGACGACCTGCTGCTGGGCCACGAGCGCCTGGCCAAGGCCGGCTGGAGCCCCGAATGGGGCATCGGCCGACACCTGCTGGGCAGCCAGGTGTTCGACTACTGGCGCGACCCCTGGGGCAATACGCTGGAACACTGGACCGACGGCGACCTGCTGACCGCCGCCGACGGCTCCAATATCGCCTCGATCCAGGACCTGCTGGCGGTCCAATGGGGCCACGCCGCCCCGCACGCGCGCTGACCCGGCCAAGAAGGAAGACCCCATGAAACTGGCGACGTTCCAGGCGGGCTCCGCGCCCGAGCTCGGGCTGGTGACCGGCGACAGCGTGCTGTCGATCTCGCGCGCCCTGCCCCAGCTGCCACACGACATGCAGGCGCTGATCGCGGGCTGGGCAGAGTTCGAGGCGCCGGTCCGGCAGCTGACGGGCCAGGGCCTGCCGCTGGACCAGGTGCGGCTGCTGGCCCCCGTCCGGCGGCCCGGCAAGATCATGGCCATCGGCCTCAACTACGCCGACCACATCGCCGAGAGCGGCCTGGGCACGCCCGAGAACCAGATCTGGTTCTCCAAGGCGGTCACCTCGGTGAACGATCCCTTCGGCGACATCCAGATCCCCAGGGTCTCGCAGGCCGTCGACTACGAGGCCGAGCTGGTGGCCGTCGTGGGCAAGGGCGGCCGCCACGTCTCGCGCGACGCCGCGGCGGGCGTGATCTTCGGCTACTGCGTCGGCAACGACGCCACCGAGCGGGCGTGGCAGCACCGCACGCCGCAGTGGGTGGTGGGCAAGTCCTTCGACAGCCACGCGCCGTTCGGCCCCTGGATCACCACCGCCGACGAACTGCCAGACCCGCACGGCCTCGACATCCGCTGCCTGGTGAACGGCGAGGTGCGCCAGTCGTCCAACACCCGCCACCTGGTCTTCGACGTCTGGGCCCAGGTCGAGCACCTGTCCCAGGCGATGACCCTGGAGCCGGGCGACCTGATCTTCACCGGCACGCCCGGCGGCGTCGGCGCGGCCATGAACCCGCGGGTCTTCCTGAAGGCTGGCGACGTGGTGCGCATCGAGATCGAGAAGCTGGGCGCCATCGAGAACACCTGCGCGCCGGAACCGACCCCGTGACGGAACGCGTCTCCTGCCAGGTGCTGATCGTGGGCCTCGGCCCGGTCGGCGCCGCGCTGGCCGGGCTGCTGGCCGACGCCGGCGTGAGCGTGCTGGCGATCGACAAGTCCACCGAGGTCTACCCGCTCCCGCGCGCGGCGCACTTCGACCACGAGATCATGCGCGTCTTCCAGCAGCTCGGGATCGCCGAGGCGCTGCTGGAGCATGCGCGCCCCGCCACCGGCTATGAATTCCGCAACGCCGCCGGCGAGGTGCTGCTGCGCATGCCGATGGGCGGCGACCGGCTGGCGTCCGGCGGCTGGGCCTCGGGCTACATGTTCAACCAGCCAGGCCTGGAGCGCCTGCTGCGCGCGAAACTGGACGCCTCGCCCTGGGCCGACGTCCGGCTGGGCGTCGAGTTCAAGGCGCTGCGGACTTCGGCGGCGTCCGTCGAAGCCACGCTGTCCGGGCCGGACGGCGACGTGATCGTCGAGGCCGACTACGTGGTCGGCTGCGACGGCGCCTGGAGCCCGGTGCGCGAGGCGCTCGGGATCGGCCTCTCGGACCTTCAGTTCGACGAGCCGTGGCTGGTGATCGACGCCCTGCCCCGTCCGGGCTGCCGGCTGCCCGACATCAACCTGCAGATTTGCGACCCGGCCCGACCGACCACCTGCGTCCTGATGGGCCCGGGCCGGCATCGGTGGGAATTCATGCTGCTGCCCGGTGAGACGCCGGAGCAGGTATTGGACGATGCGTTCATCCAGGGCCTGCTGGGCCCGTGGGACGTGGACGTCGAGATCGAGCGCAAGGCTGTCTACCGCTTCCACGGCCTGGTCGCCGAGCGCTGGCGCGACGGCAAGGTGCTGATCGCCGGCGACGCGGCCCACCAGACCCCGCCCTTCGCGGGCCAGGGCATGTGCGCCGGCATCCGCGACGCCGCCAACCTGGCGTGGAAGCTGGCCGAGGTGCTGCAGGGACGCGCCAGCCCCGCGCTGCTCGACACCTACCAGGAAGAGCGCGAGCCGAACGTGCGGGCCTATATCGCGCTGGCCATCGGCATGGGCCGCGTCGTCTGCACACTGGACCCGGCCGAGGCGCGGGCCCGCGACGAGCGGATGCTGGCAGCCCAGACCGCCGGCGTGCCGCCCGTTCCACCCGCCGCGCCCCCGCCACTGGCCGGCGCGGGCGTCCTCGCGGGCGCAGCGGCGGCCGGCCACGTCTTCCCGCAACCCACGCATCGCACCCAGCAACAGACGGTTCGGCTCGACGACGTGCTGGGCGACGGCGCCTGGCTGATCACACGGGCTGCCGCGGCTGTCCCTGACGGCCTGCGCCTGACGGCGGTCGGGCTCTCCGATCCACGCCTAGCGGCCTTCCGCGACTTGCTGGACGGGTGGCTCACGGGACACGGCGCGGAAGCCGTCCTGGTGCGGCCCGACCGCCACGTGTTCGGCGCCGGCGGAGCGCGCGAGCTCACGGCGGCCTGGGCCCGGGCGCTCGGCGCGCGGGTGGAGGCATGACCTTGCCAGGCCCGCCGCCCACATGGAACGAACCCCACTCCGGCGACGCGGGAGAGCGGGCGATGGCGACGACGAAGGGGCGTGAAACCCGCACCGAGCAACGCGGCGCGCCGGTCGGCGAGGCGCTGGTCCAGGCGGGCCAGGCGCTGTTCGCCCAGCATCCCGTCGACGCCGTGGCCATCGACGACATCGTGGGCGAGGCCAAGGTCGCCAAGGGCAGCTTCTACAAGCACTTCCCCGACAAGGAATCGCTGCTGGCCGTGGTGGTCGGGCGCATCCGCGACCGGATCGAACGCCAGGTCACCTCCGCCAACGCCGGCGTCGAGGACCCCGCCCGCCGGGTCGCGCGCGCCATCTGCGTCTACCTGCGCTTCGTAGCCGAGGAGCCCGAGCAGGGCGGCGTGCTGGTGCGCAACGACCGCAGCGGCCAGACCCTGCCGTCGCTGGCGCTGAACCAGGGCACGGTCGACGACGTGGCCGCGGGCCTCGCCGCAGGGCGCTTCAGCGTGCCCACCACCGAGGCCGGCGTGCTGTTCATCCTGGGCGTGGGCCACGCCGGGCTGACCCGCTTCGTGGGCCACCAAGGCGCCACATCCAACATCTGGGTCGCCCAGCAGCTCTGCCAGCTCACCCTGCGCGGGTTGGGCGTGCCGCTGGCCGAGGCTGAACTGATCGCCGCCCAGGCCGCGGAGGAGATCATCCGCACGCCCGCCGATGCCTGAGCCCACCCGCCGCGCGGCGCTGGCCGGCGCCTCGGCGCTGCTCGCCGCCCCCACTCGGAGTCACGCCATGTCCGCGCTCGGGACGCTCGACGTCCACGCCCACTTCCTGCCGCCGGTCTACCGCGACGCCCTGATGAAGGCGGGCCTCAAGACCGTGGACGGCGGCATGCCGGTGCCCGACTGGTCGCCCGAGCGGGCGCTGGCGATCATGGACGAGATCGGGGTGGCCGGCGCCGTGCTGTCGGTCTCCTCGCCGCACGCCAGCTTCCTGCCGCCCGACGAGGCCAAGACGCTGTGCCGGCAGGTGAACGACTACGCCGCCGATCTCTGCAAGCGCCATCCCGACCGCTTCGGAGCCTACGCGATCCTGCCGCTGCCGGACGTCGAGGCCGGCCTGGCCGAACTGGGCCGCGCGCTCGACGACCTGAAGCTGGACGGCGTCGCCCTGCCCACCCACGCCGGCGGCGCCTACCTCGGCGACCCGAAGTTCGAGCCGCTGCTGGCGGCGTTGGACAAGCGCAGGACGACGGTCTTCGTGCACCCCACGGCGCCGGCCTGCTTCGAGGAATTCGGCCTTGAGCTTCCGGCGCCGATGATCGAATTCCCGTTCGACACCACGCGCACGGTCGCCAGCCTGATCTTCTCGGGCGCGCTGGAGCGCCATCCGAACATCCGGTTCATCCTGCCGCACGCCGGCGGGACCCTGCCGTTCCTGGCGACCCGCATGGCCGGCATCGGCGCCATCCCGCCCGTGCTGGGGCCGCGCGCCAAGCCCGCGCCCGACACGATGAAGGCGCTGGCGGGCCTGCACTACGACTTGGCGCTGGCCACCGCCCCGCACCAGGTGGCGGCGCTCCGGGCCATCGCTCCGGTCTCGCAGATCCTCTACGGCACCGACTTCCCGTTCGCGCCCGAACCCAGCCTGCGCGCCGCGGAGGCCCAGTTCACCGCCCTGCCCTTCACGCCGCAGGAGCAGAAGCAGGTGCGCCGGGGCAACGCCCAGCGCCTGTTCGGCCCCTTCGCCGCGCGCTGCTGCGGCGGCCGCCATCCGTAACCCCGACCCTCAGGCGCCTCGATGATCACGCTCTACCACTCGCCCCTGGCCTGCTCGCTGGCCAGCAAGCTCGCGCTCCTCGAAAGCGGCCTGCCGCACGAGGTCGAACTGGTCCGCACCTGGCGCGACGAGCAGCGGGCGCCGGCCTACCTGGCCGTCAATCCGGCGGGCAAGGTGCCGGCCCTGTCGGTCGACGGCGCGGTCGTCACCGAGTCCACGGCGATCCTGCCGCTCATCGCCGACCTCGCGCCGACGGCCGGCCTGATGCCCACCAAGCCCGTCGCCCGCGCCCAGGCGCAGGCCATCCTCAGCTTCCTGTCGAGCTCCCTGCAGGCCGCCTTCACGCCTGCGATGTTCCCGGAGCGCTACGCCGGCGGCGCGGACGCGGAGGCCGTGCGCACGGCGGCCGTCGGGCGGCTTGGCGACGCGCTGCTGCTGCTCGAGGCGCGGCTGGACGGCCGCGAGCACCTGGCCGGGGACTTCAGCGTCTGCGACCTCTACGCCTCGGTCTTCCTCACCTGGCGCGCCACGCCCGCGCTGCAGGGCCGGCTGCCCGCCACGCCGCGCCTCGACGCGCTGCAAGGCCGCGTCATGGCCCGCCCTGGCCTCGGCGCCGCTGTCGCCCAGGATTTCGCACTGCGCCAGCAGGGCTGATGGCCCGGCTTGCCAACCGGCCGCGCGGCATGGAACGAACGTCCTGTTCGCGAGGCGGAGTCGGATGGCGACGGTCACGAAGCGACGGGGGCGACTGAGCGCGCGGGGCGAGCCTGTGCGCGACGCGCTGGTGCGCGCCGGCCAGACGCTGTTTTCCACCAATCCGGTCGACGCCATCGCCATCGACGACATCGTCCGCGAGGGCGGTGTCGCCAAGGGCAGCTTCTACAAGCACTTCCCCGACAAGGAGGCGCTGCTGGCGGCCGTGGTCCGGCGGATCTTCGGCCGCATCGAGCGCGAGGTGACCGCCGCCAACGCCGAGGTCACCGACGCCGCGGCCCGGGTGGTGCGCGCGATCTGCGTCTATCTCCGCTACGTGGCCGACGAGCCTGAACAGGGCGGCGTCCTGGTCCGCAACGACCGCAGCGGCTGGACCCTGCCGATGGTGGCGCTGAACAAGGGCACGGTGGCCGATGTGCGGCTGGGCCTGCTCTCCGGCCGGTTCCTGGTCCCGACGGTCGAGGCCGGGGCGCTCATGATCCAGGGCGTGGCGCATGCGGGCCTGACCCGCTTCGCGGGCGATCCCGGCGCGGCCGCCAACATCCCGCTGGCCCAGCAGCTCTGCCAGCTGGTGCTGAGCGGCCTGGGCCTGCCGGCCGACGAGGCCCGGCAGGTGTCTGCCCAGGCCACCGAGGACATCCTGCGCCGCCCGCGCGTTCCGCTGCCCGACAACGACGCCTAGGCTGGCGATCAGAACGTCTGCAGGTCCTCGGCCAGGACGACCTTGCCCTTGAACTCGGCCGCGATCTGTTTGCGCGCGCCGTCCAGTTCGTCGCGTTCCAGGGCGTTGTGCGTCGCCACGACGGTCTTGGCCCCGCAGGCGGCCGCCAGCTTGCCCACCTCGGTTGGGTGCAGGTGCTCGCGGGCGAAGTGGTCCTCGACGGCCTTGATCGCGGCAGGCGACGGCTTGGTGTCGGCATAGGCCTTCATGATCTTCGCACCGGCCAGCACTGGATCCATGATCTCGCTCACCAACAGGTCGGCGCCCTTGCAGAACTGGGCGACCTTGTCGCTCGGCCCCGTGTCGCCCGTGTAGACGATCGTCCGCCCGGGCGCGCTGAAGCGGAACGAGACCGACACCGGCCGCGCCGGTGAGGGCGGGCCCAGAGTCTGGTAGTGGCTGTTCTCCACCGCCGCGACCTGCACGTCGCCGACCGAGAACGTGGCGCCGTCGCCGATCTCCACCACCTTCACGCCGGCGTCGGGCGGGCCGAAGCGGGCCGGGCCCATCGTCTCCGAGGCCTTCTCGCCGGGGCGCATCGCCGCGAACAACTGGGTCACCAGGTGCTGGGTCCCGGGCGGGCCGTAGATCGTCAGCGGCCCGTTCTGGCGGCTCTGGAAGCGCAGGCTGAGGAAGGCGAACAGGCCGCCGGTGTGGTCGAAGTGCAGGTGGCTGATCACCACCGTCTTCACCTGGCCCAGGCGCACGCCGACCTTGGCCAGCTGCTCGGGCGCGCCATCGCCCACGTCGGCCAGGATCAGCTGGTCGCCGTAGCGAACCAGGTTCGCCGCCTCGGCGCGGTCGGCCCTCGGGATCGGGCCCGAGTTCGTGCCCAAGGTGGTCCAGGTCAGGCCGGTCGGGGCGGCAGCCGCCGAGGCCGTCGAGGCCAGGAGAAGGGCTGCGGACACGCCCGCCGCCGTCGCCATGAAACGCCGCATCCGACCGCCTCCTCCGTCACACGTCTTGTTGCCGTCCTGGGTAGGCGTTTTGCGACTGTTTGGTCAAGTCGAACGCGGAGGGCGACACCGCTCGTAGCGACAATCCCCGTTGATGACGATGGCCGATGGCGCTAAATCAATGACCATATAGTCAGGCGAGACGCCAAAGCCTCGCGGCCGGGAGGATGCACATGGAAGACGTTCGGGACGTGGCGATGGTCGATGCGGACGAAGAGGCCGCCGACGCGCAGACCACGCGGCGCACCGTGATGCGCGGCGCCATGGCCGCCCCCATGCTGGCCGCCGCAGCCGCCGCGCCGGCCGCGTCCCAGACCCCGTCGCCGGCCGCCGCCCCTCCCCTCGCCGCCGGCGTTCCCGGGCGCGGTGCGGGTTCAGCCTACAAGCCCGCTTTCGTGCCGCACGGCTTCCCGGAGAAGACTGTCGACCTGGGCGAGGTGACCCTGAACTACGTGGTCGCCGGCCCGGCCTCGAAGCCGGCGCTGCTGCTGATCCCCGGCCAGACCGAGTCCTGGTGGGGCTATGAAGAGGCGATCAAGCTCCTGTCCGCCGACTTCCAGGTCTATGCCGTCGACATGCGCGGCCAGGGCCGCAGCACCTGGACCCCCGGCCGCTACACCCTCGACAACATGGGCAACGACCTCGTCCGCTTCATCGCGACGGTCATCAAGCGCCCCGTAATCACCAGCGGCTGCTCGTCGGGCGGCGTGCTGTCGTGCTGGCTGTCGGCCTACGCCCTGCCCGGCCAGCTGCGCGGCGCGGTGCTGGAGGACCCGCCGCTGTTCGCCTCCGAGCTGACGCCCGCCTATTCGCCCAACGTGCGCCAGACCATCGTCGGGCCGATCTTCGAGCGCTTCGCCACCTTCCTCGGCAACCAGTGGAAGATCGGCGACTACGCCAAGCTGGGCATGGGCGGGGCGGCCGAGCCGCCGCAGAACATCAAGGAATACGACCCCGAGTGGGGCCGCGCCTTTTACGAGGGCACGGTCGGCGCCAGCTGCCGCCACGACCAGATGCTGGCGGCGGTGAAGGTCCCGGTCCTGCTTACCCACCACGGGCGGCATGTGAATGAGGCGACGGGCCAGCTCATCGGCGCCCTGACCGACTTCCAGGCCAAGCGCGCGGGCGAGATCATCAAGGCGGCAGGCCGGCCGTTCGACTACGTGTCCCTGCCCGACGCGGCCCACGCCATGCACGCGGCCCAGCCCGAGCGGTTCGCCACCGTGGTCCGCGACTGGGCGAAGAAGCTGCCGGCCTGACCCCGCGCGCGGGCGTCAGCCGGCGGCGCGCCCGCGGCAGACCTCCAGGAAGCCGGCGGCCATGAACCGGGCCATGCGCTGCTTGATGGCGGGGAAGTCGTCCGACTTGCAGATCCCGCCCGACAGCTTGTCGATGCGGCCCGTCCGGCCCAGCGTCACCATCAGGGCGCCGGTGACGAAGTGATAGCCCCAGAAGATGTCCTCTTCCGGACTGTCGGGCAGGGCCTTCTTCAGGAGGTCGACGAGGCGCAGCACGACGGGGTCGAAGTGCTTGTCCATCAGCTCGGCGCCTTCGGTGGTGTTGGCCGCCTGGGCCCCGAGGGCGCCGTAGTTCTTCCAGCCCTCGCCGCCCTGGATGTAGAGGTCGAGGTCGGTGTCGAGGAAGGCGTGCAGCGCCCCCTCCACCGTCGGCTTGCCGCCGACGGCGCGCTCGTAGTCGTCCAGCGCCTTCATCCGCAGCTCGCTGGTCACCGCCGCCCGTCGGGCGAAGACCGCGTCGAACAGCTTCTTCTTGTCCTCGAAATAGTAGTTCAGCAGCGTGTGGTGCACGCCCACCCGCGTCGCGACGTCCTTGAGGGTGACGCCGTACATCCCATGCCTGGAGAACAGCTCCTCGGCGACGTCGAGGATCTGCTCCATCGACTCGGCGCGCTGCTCCGCCTTCTTGGAACGCCTCCGGGGTTTCAAGCTGTCCGACACCTGGAACTCTTCCAACGCGGGAGCCGCCAGCGTCAAGGCTTGGGAACCTCGGTCGTCGCATAGGCCGCACGCAAACCCAGCTTGTCGATCTTGCCCGTCGCGGCCAGCGGCATGCTCTCCAGGCGGACGACCGCGTCGGGGATCCACCAGCTCGCCACCTTGCCCTTCAGCGACGCCAGCAGGTCGGCGTCACTGACGCCGTCGGGATCGCGCATCTCCACGACCAGCAGCGGCCGCTCGCCCCACTTCAGGTCGGGCCGGCCGATCACGGCCGCCAGGGACACCTGCGGCAGCGCGCTGACCACGGCCTCGATCTCCGCCGGATTGATCCACTCGCCGCCCGACTTGATCAGGTCCTTGGCGCGGCCGGTGATGTAGAGGTTGCCCTCGCCGTCGATGCGGGCGAGGTCGCCGGTCGCGAACCACCCGTCCGCGTTCACCGCCGGTTTCACCTCGCCGAAGTAGCGCTCGATCACCGCTTGGCCGCGCACATGCAGGTGGCCCTCGGTGTTCCGCTGTTCGGCCAGGGGGTTCCCGTCGCCGTCCGCGACCATCATGTCGATGCCCACGGCGGGGCGGCCCGACGTGGCCGCGGAGCGCGTCGGCAGATCGGGAGGCGCCATGGTCCCGCAGGGCGACAGCTCGGTCATGCCCCAGGTGGTCTGCACCACGACGCCCAACCGCTCTTCCAGCCGCGCCATCAGCACCGGCGGCGTCGGCGCCCCGCCCACCACGATCCGCTTCAGGCTCGGAACCTCGCCGTTCACGGCCTCGAGGTGCTCCAGCAGGCCCAGCCACACCGTCGGCACGCCCACGGCGATCGTGACGTCCTCGCTGCGGATCAGCCGCGCCAGGCTGGCGCCGTCGGCGTTGCGCCCCGGCAGCACCAGCTTCGCGCCCACCGCCGGGGCGGCGAACGGCAGGCCCCAGGCGTTGGCGTGGAACATCGGCACCACGGCCAGCAGGCTGTCGAGACCCGAGATCGCCATCCCATCCATCTGCAGCGCCCGCAGCGTGTGCAGGTAGCTGGCGCGATGGGTGTAGGTGACGCCCTTCGGGGCGCCGGTCGTTCCCGAGGTGAAGCAGAGGCCGCACGGCGCGGTCTCGTCGAAGCCGCCCCAGGCGAAATCCCCCGGCGCCTCCCCGATCAGCGGCTCCAGCGCCGCGGCCTCGCCGTCGCCCGGGCCGTCGATCACCAGCAGCCGCAGCGCCTGCGGAACCCGGTCGGCGATCTGGCGCGCCAGACCGACCAAGTCGGCGCTGACGATCACGATCCGGGCCTCCGAGCGCAGCACCATCGCCGCCAGGTGGTCGGCCGTCAGGCGCGGGTTCAGCGTATGGCACACCGCGCCCATGCCCATGATCCCGTACCAGGCCTCGAAGTGCGCGCGGGTGTTCCAGGCCAGGGTCGCCACCCGGTCGCCGATCCCCACGCCAAGCCCGGCGAGCACCGACGACACCCGCTGGCTGCGCGCCATGACCTCGGCGTAGGTCAGGCGGTCCACGACTCCGTCCTCGCGGGCGGTCACCACCTCGGACGTCGGCCGCCACTTCGCGGCGTGGGCCAGGAACTTGTCGAGCGTCAGCGAAAAGGGCTGCGTGGCTCCGTCGATCATCGGCGCTCCGGTGACTCAGGCGGCGACGCCGGCGCGGCGAGGCCGATATTCCAGTTCCAGGGCGTGTCGCCCCGCGCGCGACGGCGTCGAACGACCTCCTCGTTCAGTTCGTACATGCCGGGCATCAGGCGGGTCTTCGCGCGCGGCGCGTCTTCGAACGACATGAAGGCCCGGCCGTCGGCGTAGGGGCGCCACGTGGGCTGTCCGGCCGCAGCGGGCGCGCCGGTCTTCACGAACGTCGCCCAGTAGCCCTGCACGGCCTCAGCCAGGCTCGTCTCGGCGCTCGATACGGGAGGCTTCGGCCACATCGTGGGTGTGCGGTCCTTCGTCCCGAAGACGTAGGGAATCTCGACGGCGTGGAAGGCGTGCAGGTCGCGCTGATCCGCGGCCGGATAGCCGTGGTCGAACAGGTAGAGGAAGGAAGCGTGGCCCGCCGCGGCCTGCTTCGCCGCCAGCCGCTCGGCGGTCCAGCCGTAGATGGCGTCCCGCGGCGCCGCCAGCACGCTCTCGCCCAGGTCGCCCGACGGATAGAGCCGCAGGAATTCGCCAGCCAGATCACCGTACCGCGCCCGGATCGCCTGCTCGTAAGCCGCCGCGCTCGCCGGCTTGGGCGACGCCAGGAACCGTAGCGAACGGATCTCGCCCGCGTTGAAGCCCGCCAGCACCGGCACGGGCGCCTGCTCGCCCCGGTCGAACACCTCCACCAGCTGGCGCGGCAGCACCTTGCCGTCGATCACCCCGAAGGGCGCGAAGCCCAGCCGAGGCGCCTTCTCGGCCAACTCCACGCCGACCATGGCCCGTAGCGCGGCGAGGTCCTTCGCGCCGATGCGCTGGGCGAACTGGACGCCCTTCGTCTCGGCCGGCGTCTCGCCGAACCGGGTCGCCTTCAGCTCGGGCGTGGAGACCATGTAGGCGCTCTGCAGGATCGCCTTGTCGAAGAGGCCCCGCGCCAGCGGTGAGGCCATCAGGTAGAGCACGCTGAGGCCGCCGGCGGACTCGCCCGCCACCGTCACCTTCGTCGGGTCGCCGCCGAAGGCCGCGATGTTCCGCTTCACCCAGACCAGCGCCGCGACCTGGTCCAGCAGGCCGTAGTTGCCCGACACGCCGTCGGGACTCTCGGCGGTCAGCTCGGGGTGGGCGAGATAGCCCAGCACGCCCAGCCGGTAGTTGATCGAGACCACCACGATCCCGCGCCGCGCCAGGGCCGCGCCGTCATACATGCTCTCGCGGCTGGAGCCCGCGGTCAGCGAGCCGCCATGGATCCACACCATGACCGGCGCGCCCTTGGCGTTCGCCGGCGCCCAGACGTTCAGCGTCAGGCAGTCCTCGCTCAGCTGCGGCAGGTCGCTGGCGTAGATGCTGCCGGGGACCGCCCGCGGCTGCAGGCACGCGGGGCCGAAGACCCTGGCGTCGCGCTCGCCGGCCCAGGGCCGCAGCGGCGCCGGCGGCCGCCAGCGCAGCGGGCCGACCGGAGGCGCCGCATACGGCAGGCCGCGGAAGACGTTCAGCTCGCCTTCCGCCTCGCCGCGCGCCGCGCCGGCTGGCGCGTGAACCACCGGCGCCGGCCGCGCGCTCGCCATTCCGGCCCCAAGCGCCAGGGCCATCGCCAGACCCAGCCACGCCTTCATGCGCCCGCCTCTTCCCGCTTGAGCACCCGCGCCAGTGCCAGGAACAGCCCGATGGCCAGCAGGTAGACCGGCGCCAGCGCGTAGAACGCCAGCTGCAGCGAATTGCCTGGATGGCTGGCCTTCAGCGCATCGCTGACCATGCCCACGAACGTCGGGCCCACGCCCATGCCGATCAGGTTCATCACCAGCAGCAGCAGCGCCCCGGACAGCACGCGCTGCGCGGGCGCCACCTCCTCCTGCACCAGCGCCACGGCCGAGGAGAGGTAGAAGTAGTTCAGGAACGTCGGGCCCAGCAGAAAGGCCAGCGCCACCGGCCAGGTCGGCGCCCAGACGAACGCCAGGTAGGGCGCGACAGCCAGCGTCAGGGTCAGGGCGGGCGCCAGCGCGTAGGCCGCCTTCGAACGCCGCGTGAACCGGTCGATCACCCGGCCCGAGACGAAGATCCCGCCGCCCATGCCGACGGCGACCACGAGCGCGTACCAGAGCGAGACGTCCGGCAGGGTCATTCCCTTCTCACGCATCAGGAACAGCGTGGTGAAGTTGCCCGCGCCATAGGTGACGATCTGGGTCGCCGCGCTGGCCAGAGCCACGAGCAGCAGGGCAGGTGTGGAGAAGAAGTTGCGCACGGTCGGCCAGAAGCCGGCCTGCACGGGCTTGGCCAGGACGCCGGCCGCGCGGTCGAGGCCGCCCCGCTCGGGCTCGCGCACGCCGAACAGCACCGTCGCCGCGGCGACGAGGCCCACCGCGCCCAACACCAGGAACGCCGCGCGCCAGCTGTAGGCCGCCGCGATCGCCGCCCCGAAGGCCACGCCCATCGCCTGGCCGATCGGCGGGCCCAGGTTGAAGAGCCCGAGCGCCGTGCCCCGGCGGCCCGGCGGGAAATAGTCGGTGATGATAGCGTAGGACGGCGGCACGCCCCCCGCCTCGCCGACGCCTACGGTCATGCGCGCCAGCACGAGCTGCGGGTAGCTGGCGGACAGGCCGCAGGCCATGGTCGCCGCGCTCCAGAGCCCGCAGGCGACGGCCAGCACGCGGGTCCGGTTCGTCCGGTCCGCCAGCCAGCCCACCGGGATCGAAATCAGGCAGTAGAACAGCGCGAAATAGAGCCCGCCGATCAGGCCGAGCTGGCCGTCGGTGACGCCGAGCTCGTCCTGGATGGGCTTGGCCAGGATCGACAGCAACTGCCGGTCCAGGAAGTTCAGCACATAGACGAAGCACAGGATGGCCAGCACCGGCCACGCGCCCCTTGCCGGTCGCAGGTCGGCCGGCTCCGCGGCCGCAGCGGTCCCCGAAGGGTCCGCCGCGGCCGAAGCGTGGGGAGGCGCCATCCCTAGAAGTCGTACCCGACGCGGACGCCGAAGGTGCGCGGCCGCTGCTCGGCGAACCGGCTGGCGATGAAGGCCTCCGGGTGCACGTAGTTGATCTTGCGGCTGTCGAAGAGGTTCTCGACGTAGACCGCCGCCGTCGCCTGGCCGTACGCCACCGCGAAGGTCGCGTTCACGTTGTTGTAGGCCTGGGTGTAGGCGTAGGTCGGGGCCAGCACGCCCGGCCGGCCGGGGATGTACGGGAACATGCCCGGGAACTTGCCCACGTGCTGGACCACCACCGACAGGTTGGCGCGGGCCTCAGGCGTCAGGTCGAAGCCGTAGTTGACGTAGGCCGAACCCTGGAAGCGGGGCGAGGCCAGGCGCACGCCCTCCCCCGCACCCGAGATCGCCGCCTCGGTGGGCGTCAGCTTCGTCACCTCGGCCTCGTTGAGCGCGCCGTTGGCCCCGATCGTCAGCCCGGTGGCCGGCAGCGCGATGATCTCGAACTCGAGGCCGCGGCTGACCGCCTTGCCGATGTTGGTGGCGAACTGCACCGAGTCCGACACGCGGTTGGCCTGGACCTGGATGTTCTCCCAATCGATCCAGTAGGCGGCCAGGTTGGTGGTCAGCCGGCCGTTCAGCCAGCGGCCCTTCAGCCCGATCTCGTAGTTGGTCAGGTCGTCGGAATCGGCGCCCGCCGGGATGATGATGTCGCTGGGGTTCACGACGCTGGCGCGGCCGGCGAAGCCGTTCACCACCGGCGTGCGGAAGCCGGTCGAGACCGTCGCGTAGGTCGTCAGCGCCGAGGTGGGCTTGTACGACACGCTGATCTTCCAGGACGGGCCCGACTCCTTGGCCTTCACACCCGTCGCCTTCGCCACTTGGGTGATGGTCAGGGGGCCGCGGAAGCCCGGGGTCAGCGCCGCCACGAGGTAGTTCGAGTTGTAGCCGCCCTCGACGAAGGTCTGCGCCTCGAAGCCGCCGTAGCGCAGGCCGCCCGTCACCCACACCTGGTCGCTGAAGCGATAGGTCACCTCGCCGAAGCCGGCCAGCTCGCGCGAGTTCGTGTGGTTCTGCTGGCGCTGGTAGTACTCGTCCGGCAGGCCGGTGATGCCGCGGAACGCCAGGTAGTCGGGCCGCGAGCGGTAGTTGTAGTCAACGTCGATCCGCCGATCGAGGTAGAAGCCGCCGACCACCCAGTCCCACTTGCCGCCCGGATCCGACGCGATCCGCGCCTCCTCGACGAAGGTGTCCTGATAGGCGTCGGCATCGAGCCCGAAGGCGATGTTCAGCGGCCCCGGGGGCGTCGGGCTGTTGGGCGCGATGAATGTGCCGGCCAGGTCGACGTAGAACTTCTGATTGAACTTCGAATAGGTCGTCGAGCTGGTGAGCTGCGCCCCGTCGAACTGGTGCTCAATCGTGGCGTTGTAGCTGGTCAGCCAGCCCTGGAAGAGGTCGGGCCGGTCCGACGCGCGCTTGTCGTGACCCAGCGCCGGGCTGATCGTCGAGGAGTCGCGCGGCTTGCTGATCTCGCGGGAAGCCAGGAGCTTGATGCTCGTCCGATCGCTCGGCGCGTACAGCAGCTGCACCCGACCTCCCCAGGCGTCGAGGTCGTTGGAGTTCTTGCGGTTCGCCAGGCCGACGTTGTCGATGTAGCCCTCTTCGTTGCGGTAGAAGCCCACCGCCCGGACCGCGAGCTTGTCCTCGATCAGCGGGACGTTGATCATCCCATTGTAGCGCTGGCGCAGCGAGTCATCGCCGATCACGCCCATGTCGACGAGGACCGAGGCGTCGAATTCCTTGAGGTTCGGCTTCTTGGTCAGGATGCGCAGCGCCCCCGACAGCGAGCCCGAGCCGAACAGCGTGCCCTGCGGCCCGCGTAGGAACTCCACCCGCTCGACGTCGTAGAGGTTCGGGTCCAGCACCGTGGTGTTGCCGATCGTCGAGATCGGCAGTTCGTCGATGTAGACCGCCACCGTGCTCTGCAGGTTGGCGCCATAGCCGTTGGTGGCGATGCCGCGGGCGGTGAAGTTGTTGAAGTTGGCGCTGGGCCGGTTCAGCACGACGCCGGGCGTCTCCTGCGCCAGGCCCTCGTAGCCCACGATCCCCTTCGCCGTGAGCGTCTCCTGCGAATAGGCGGTGATGCTGAGCGGCACGTCCTGCAGGCGCTCGCTCCGCCGCGTCGCCGTGACGATGACCTCGCCCACGTCCGTCGCTTGGGGCCCGCGTCCCTGGGCTCCACGTCCTTGGGCCGTCGTCTGGGCATCCGCCGCCCCGCCGGTCATGACCGCCACGGCGCACGCCGACGCCATGAGAAGAACTCTCATCGTCCCTTCCTCCCTGTCCGCTCCGGTCGTTCGCGCCGGGCGTGGAGGCCAGGATTGGGACCTGCGCCGCTTCGAGTCAATATTCACTCTCATGTGAGTGAATATCTAAGTTCGCGGATAGCGCGAGGGCTTAGAGAGCGCGCAGCCCGGGACTCAGGCGCGGCGCGCCGACGGCTCGGCGCACGGCTCGCGAAAAAGTGGTGTTCGTTTGTGCCTTTTCCCACAATTGTGTTTCCAAGGGCCGGTGTGGACGGGGCGCGCTGGAATGTACGACGCAGAGTTGGCCGACATTTCGGGATTGGATCTCGAGGAGGCGTTGCCGGCCGAGCTGGCGACGGCGTTTCTCGAGCGGGGGAAGCGCTTTCACGCCCGGAAGGGCCTGATCGTCATCGCGCAGGGCGCCGACGCCAGCGACGTCTACCTGATCGTCTCGGGGTCGGTGCGATTCTCGGTGATCTCCAGCAACGGCCGGGAGACGATCCTGCGCGAAATGGGCGCGGGCCGGCTGTTCGGCGAGATGGCCGTCCTGGGCGACAAGCGGCGGTCCGCCAGCGCCGTGGTGGTCGCCGACGCCGTGATCGGGGTCATGTCCGGCGCCGCGTTCAGCGCGTTCCTGCGGGAAGTTCCCAGCGCCGGATACTGGCTGGCGACGCAGTTGGCCGCGCGCGTCCGCCATCTCACCGAGAAATGCTCCGAACTCGCGACGCTGTCGGTCTGCGCGCGCCTCCACATGGAGATCATTCGGCTGTCGGCGAGCGCGGGGCGGGACTGGGACCGCTGCGAGATCGCCGACTTCCCGACCCACACCGAGCTGGCCGCGCGGATCGGTTCGCACCGCGAGGCGGTGACCCGTGAGCTGCGCCAGCTCGCCAAGGAAGGCATCGCCAGCCAATCCGGCCGCAAGCTGACCATCCACTCGCTGTCCCGCCTGCGCACGCTCATGGCGCGCATGTCCCGATGAGCGAGGCCCACGTCGAGGAACGCCGCCCGGTCACGATCCTGTTCTGCGACCTGTCCGACTCGACGGGGCTGACCTCCAGCCTGGAACCCGAGCAGTTCGCGGAGATCCTCGAGCAGATTCGCGCCGTCGCCGATCGCGCAATCCTCACCCATGGCGGCGAGGTGATCCGCATGGACGGCGACGGAATGCTCTGCATCTTCGGCTATCCGGGGATCTATGAGGACGCCGGACGCCGGGCGACCGAGGCGGCGCTGGATATCCACACGGGCCTGGCCGCGCTGGCCCCCACCCTACGCTCCTCCCGGCCGCTGAACCTGCACAGCGGCATCCACGCCGGAATGGTGCTGCTCCGCAGCGGCGACATCGTCCGCGGCAAGTACGAGATCCTCGGCGACGCCACCAACACGGCCGCGCGGCTGTGCGACGCCGCCGGCCCGGGCGAGATCCTGGTCAGCGCGGAGACGCTGGGCGCGGAGCACCACTTCTTCGAGACCAGCGGCTGTCTCGACCGTCCGCTCCGCGGCAAGATCAAGCCCCTGCGCGCGTGGTCGGTCACGGGTCGCGCCGGCGTGGGCACACGATACGAGGCCCGCGCGCTGGACGGTCTGACGCCGTTTCGGGCGCGCACCGACGAGAGCGCCAGGTTTCGCGCCTGGCTCGCCGGCGCCGCGCCGCTGCTGCAGATCCACGGGCCCGCCGGCATCGGCAAGAGCCGGTTCCTGCGCGAGGAGACCTCCGAAGCCGTAAGCCGCGGCTGGCGCGTCGCCGGCGGCTGGTGCGAATCGTACCTCAGCGCCCAGCCGCTCCAGCCGTTCCGCCAGATCGCGTCCGTGCTGGGCGTGGTCGGAGACCCGACCGACACGACCGCCGGCATCGACCCCACGGCCCTGCGCGACGCCATCGCCGCGGAACGGAAGCCCCTGCTGGTGATCGACGACTGGCAATGGGCCGACGACGCCAGCGTCGACCTCCTCACAGCCCTGATCCGCGACGAGCGTCTGGCGGATCGCCTGAAGGTGGTGACCGCGTCCCGCAAGGAGGCCGACGGGACGCAGGGCGGTCCGCGGGCGGACAGGCTGCCGTTGCTGCCGTTCGAGCGGGGCGACGCTATGGCGACGATCAAGGGCCTGCTCCGGCCGCCCGACACCTTCGTGGCCGAGCGCATCGAGCAGGCCGCGGGCGGCAGCCCGCTGCTGATCGAAGAACTGTGCCACGGGTTTCGCACCGGGACCTTCTCGATGGCGCAGGACCTGCGCAGCGCGTGGTTCGATCAATCGGTCCAGGCGCGCTTCAGCCACCTGGAGCAGGTCGAGCGCGACCTGTTGAAGCTGTTCGCCGTCGTCGGCCACGTGGCGCCGGCGTGGCTCATCGACGCCCTGCTCGGCGCTCCGCTGACGGAACCCTTGCGCGACCGGCTGCGCGAGGCGGACTTCCTGTTCGCCGGCGAGACCGACGAGACCTATCGCTTCAAGCATGGCCTGACCCGCGACGCGATCTACGCCGCCATCAGCCCGGCAGACCGCCGCGCGCTCCACGCGAGGATCCTGTCCACGCTTGAGCGCCATCTCCCCCACGTCCCCAGGGAACAGCTGCGCGATGCGATGGCCCACCACGCCGTGGCGTCGGGTTCGGAGGCCGGCCTTCCGCTCGCGGTCGAGGCCGGCGACGCGGCGCTCGCCGCCGGCGCCCTCGACCGGGCCCAGGCGCACTACAGCGCCGGCCTCGGGCTCGTGGGCGCCCTGGCGACCGGGGCGGCGAAGCGCGACTGGGCGTGGACCTATCTCAACAAGTTTGGCCTGGCCTGCGTGGTGGACCCGGCGCCCGACCAGCTCGACGTGCTGGCCGGCGCCCAGGCGATCCTGGAGGCGCACGGCTCGCCGCGCGACCGGATGCGCGGCATCTACTGGAACGGCGCCATCGCCTATGGCCTCGGGCGTGGAAAACAGGCCGTCCGCCACTTCGAGGCGGCGCGCGCGATCGCATTGGACCACGGCTCCGCCGGCGACATCCGCACGATCCAGGCGAAGCTCGCCCACTCGCTGTTCACGTGCGCGCGCATCGCCGAGTCGGTGGAAGCGTTCGAGGCGCTGTTTCCCGAGCTGGCGCGGGCAAGCCTTCCGCACGACAGGGGCCTGTCGGCCTACTCGCACGCGTGCTTCGGCTTCCTGCACTCCGAGCGCGGCGACTTCGCGCGCGCCGACGCGCTGTTCGACCAGGCCGACGCGATCCTCGCCAACCCAGACGACGCGATCAACGCGAGCATCCTGCTCTATCGCGCGGCGGCCAAGGTCTCCCAGGGCGAGTGGGAGGGCGCCATCCGCGTCACCGACGCGATCCTGTCGGTGAGTCAGCGCAGCCGGACGCGGATGCAGAACCGCACCTGCCGCGCGCAGGCGGCCTATTCACGCTGGCGCCTGACCCAGGATCCCCTGGCCGTGGACGACCTGGTCAACGCCGCGCGGGTGTTCGTCGATCCGGGCAACAGCCAGCAGTACTGCTCGATGGTGTTCGGCTGGGTCGTGGACGTGGCCGCGGACCGCGGCGATGCCGACCTCGCGCGCGAGTTCATGCACGCCGTGCTGCAGCGCTCACGGCGCGCCGGCGACCGCCTCGGCGAAGCCATGGGCTGGCGCGCGATGGCGCGGCTGGCGCAGGCCGGCGGCGACCCCGCGCGCGCCGACCGGCGCCTCGCCCACGCCCGCCGGTCCGCGACCATGCGTCTGTCGCGCCGGGAGGCGGCGCAGAACACCGTGTGCGAGGCCGAGTTGCTGCGGGCCCGCGGACAGACAGCGCGGGCGAGCGACCTGCTGGCGGCGGCCGCCCGCGAGTTCGCGGACATGCAGATGCCCGGTCACGTCGCCCACGTCGCCGCGCTCACCAGTCGCTGATCCTCACGATCAGGGACGCGGGCAGGGCCTGGATGGTCCCCGCGTCGAGGAAGGCGGCGAGGATCCCGATCATGCCGCCCATCGCCATCTCCTGGGCGGGACAGGCGTGCACCGCGCCGTTCTTCCGGGGGGTCACGACACCGTGCTTGTAGGCGTAGCCCTGCAGAGGCTTCTTCCGCTTGCCGCCGAAGACGATCGAGACGTCGCCATCGGGGCGGCGATGCAGGCTCCTCTGGCTGGCCGAGGCGAGGCTGACCACGACGAGATCGCCCTCCTCCGCGATCGCCGGCGTCCTTGCGGATCCGTCCTTGGCGTCCGCCCGCACGATGACCGTCCGGTGCTTGGCGGTGCGGAAGAGCAGGTCCGGCGCGGGCCGCTTGCAGATCGCCTGGGACACAGGCCCCCTCAGCGCCTCTAGCGCCTCGTCGGCTTGCTTCGTGAGATCCTTGCCGGCCACGGCCGCCCTGAACCCCGCCTGGTGGCGCCACAGGCGCTTCTCGATCAGCCATTCCAGGATGACGTTGCGCAGGTTCGCGTCCATCGGGGGGATGGCCCCGATCATCGTCCCGACGATATTGCGGGCCAGCAGCTCCTTCTGCTTAGGCTTGCGGTAGGCCAAGAACAGCTCTTCGATCAGCGGCGTCTTCTCCAGCGTCGGATCGTGATGAAGCCGTTCGACGAAGGCCAGGCCGGCCTCGCGGATCGCCGCGCCATGCTTCTCGGCATAGTGCTCGATCGATGCATTCGGGCGCGGGAAGACCGAGCCTCGCGACGGGGCCATGAAGTCGCCTGGGCAGAGCGCTTGAGAGCGCTCCGTCGCATCGTCGAGGACCTGTTTGACCAGCTTCTTCCAGGACCAGGCGCCGCCCTGCATCGTCTTGTCGTCCGGCAGGCCGTACCAGAGCCTCCACACCTCCGCGATCGCCGGCTGTATATATTGGCGCCGAAGCTCGATCTTGAACGCCTTCCTCGGCGGATTACTCGCCTCGACCGCCTTCTTTATGCCGTCCAGGACCTTCTTGCCGGCCTTGTATCCCGCGGTGAAACCCTCTTTCTCCCTGTAATTGAATAAGATCTTGTTCGTTTTCGCGGACTCTTTGTGGTAATCTAGCTTCGAATATTTTCCGCTGTGATCGAAATATTCGTTGTCCGGCTGCTGCGTTACATAGATCGGTCCGGCGTGATCGATGATGCGGCGAAGCTGCTCCTCCGAGGTGAAGTCTTCCCAATCGGTGAGCACCTGCCGGATGCGGGCCTGGCCCGCGCATAGGATGACGTTCTGCTTTTCGACGTCGGGCGGAATGGTCCAGTCGTGGTCGGTCACCTTCCGCGCGACCGCCGCGTCCAGCGCCGGCGTCGGCAGCCCCCCGTCCAGCGGCGCGCTGATGTCGAGCGCCCCGCCGTAGTAATAGCGGATCGCCGACCAGAGATGAGGACTTATGTCCCGCTCAGACGGGTCCTTGGCGACGAAGTCCTCGATCAGCCGCTTCCACTCCTTGGCGGCCTCGGCCGTCGGCAACGCCTCCAGCTTGTCGATCCAGACCTGGCCGACGGCGTTTTCCAGCATTTCGCGCAGCGGCCTGTAGCCGTGCTTCCAGCCGGTGATGGTCTTGAGCGCCGCCCGCGAAGGCGTGAAGAGGTAGAGGCCCCAGTAGAGCGGCGTGAAGGGGTGGCGGCCCGGGGGCGCGGTCGGGTCCATCGGGTTGTAGGCGAGCGGCAATTCCGCCCGTACGAGGACCTTCGTCTTGTTCTTGTCCTCGGCGAAGAACCGAAAGGCGCCGGCCCCGTCCTTCGGCCGGACGCCCGTGAGAGGGTCGTTGTTGGCCGAGGCGACGTCCGTCGGGTTGCCGCCGTTCAGCCACCTCTGGATCACCTCGTACTGCTCGGCGATGCTGGCCGCGTAGGCCATGAAGATCAGCCCGCGCGACTTGTCCTTGTCGTGCCCGAACAGCATCCCGCGCCGGACCAGGCGCGGCGTGGGCCGCTCGAATTCCCGCCGCGTCTCCACAGGCGCCGCGGGGTCCGGATTCCACCGCCTGGGATTGGCCCTGCGGATGTGCGCCGCGTGCGGGCACGCGATTCCGTCGCGGTCTCCCTCGTAGTCGAAGTCGTTCTTGTGAGCCTTTTCGGCCTTATCGGCCCCGTCGTCGGGCTCGTCGGCGGACGCGCTGGGCTTGAGCGGGTTCCCGTTGGCGTCTCGCCCCATGACGGCGGCCTTGAGGCATGCATGCGCCTCGTCCTGCGAGCAGCCGAGCTGTTCGGCGACCGCGGCCTTCTGGCTGTCCAGCCAGGCGTCGAACGCCGTCGTCTCCTGGCCGATCTTCCGGATCACGAAGAAGCTGCCGTTCTTGAGCAGCTTCTGGGCGCGCTTGCGGTGCGGCGTGCGCCAGGCCGTGTTCATGCCGGACGGCTTGTCCTCGCCATCCAGGTCGTCGAACGTGGTCGGCGGGCCGTCGCCACGATCGTTGCCGTAACCCAGCAGCACTTCGCCCAGCGCCACCTTGTCGCGCTCCGGGACAGGCTGTGCTTTGCGCGGGATTCGCGCCCGGGGCTGGCTGATGCCGTCGATGTAGCCGAAGTGATCGCGGAACGAGCCGTCCTCGAGTTCGACGTGCAGCCAGTCGATCGCTTCCAGCGTCGCGCCCGGCGCGGCCTCGGACGCGAGGTCGTGCGCCATGCGCTTGACCGCGTCCTCGTGGTAGCCCCGCAGCTGAAGGACGAAGTCGATCTCGTCCAGCTCGACCGGCGCCAGCGTTCGATCCGGCGCGCCGACCTCGAGGAAGGCGGGTCCGTTGCGCTCCGGCAGGATCCAGTTGCGCGGATGGTTCTCGCGCATGTCGCCGACCTGGCTGGAGCGTTGGGCCAGGCCCTCGCGGAACTCCTTCGGCAGGCAGTCGTGGACCGGATAGTCGATGCCGAGCTCGAGCAGCCCTTGCGAGGTGAAGGCGATATTGGCGAACACGGTGGAAGGATCGTAGGGCGTCGCGGCGTCTCCGAAGCGGATCACATTGTTCTTGACCCATCCCGCGATGGCGCCGCGCGCGCACTCGGCCTCCCGCACCGTGAACAGCATCAGCGCGCCGTGGCTGACCGGCTTCTCGCGCGAACCGTGGGGCTTGAGGATGCCGGACTGCACCTGGCCGCGAACGAACGCCGGGTCCTTCGGCGGCGGCTTGCCGTCGAGCTTGTCGAGGTAGGCCGTGCCCGACCGATACCAGTCCAGCGGATCCTTGTAGGTCTTCAGGGCGCGGGCGAACGGTCCTTTGGGATCGGCGGCCGCCCGGCGGTCGACCTCGGCGAGCACGTCTTTCCAGCCGAGCAGGAGTTCGCGCGTCGCCCGCATCAGCCGGTGGCCTTCGTCGGGCTTGCCGCTGCCGCCGACGGGGCCCGTCTGCCATTCGGGCGGAAAGTAGTCCGTCAGCTTGTAGAGGACGTTCAGGGCCTCGAAGCCCAGCTCGGCCGCCTTCGGAAAATAGTGCTTCCGGGTCTCTCCCGCCTCCTCCTCGGGGTACGCCATCGTATGGCGCGCCAGGTCGGCGTCCCGCTCCAGAAGGCCGCCGCCGGGCAGCTGGGCGCGCTGGGCCTTCTCGAAGCTGGAAAGATACTTCTGGTCGCGGACCGTGATCCCCGTCGTGTTGTAGAAGATCGCGCTGTCCATCTGGTTGTCGCGCACCCATTGGACGTACTCGTCGAAGCTGTGCTCCGTCGCGGTGACATAGTCCTCGCAATTGCAGAACAGCAGGTCGAGGAACGGGCCGAGGGGCCGCCAGATCTGGCGCATGTAGGGCTCGAACCCACCCTCGAACGTGGCGGTGAGGTAGAGGTGGCGCTTCGGCTTGAGCACATGCTTGCCGCCGCCCGATCGCGCGAGGCCGAACAGGTCTTCGTCGATGACGCCCACGCGGAAATCGAGCAGGCTCAGGATCCGTTCGGTGACATCGCTGTAGGGAGTCACCCGCTCATACTCCCGCGCCGCGACCCGCAGTCGGTTCAGCGCGTTCGATACGATCTCCAGGCGAGAGGCGTAGGTGACCGTCTCGAACGCCTTGATGAACCCCTCGCGGATCGGCGCGAAGACGACGAGATCCGTGATCCCGTCCATCGTCTTGGACGCAACTTCCTTCATGATCTGCCCCCGTTCCCGTCTGGCGACGGGTGGACGCCCGACCGCCTGACCCCGCGCCTGCTAGTCTGCCCCCTGAAGGCAGCCCCAGGTTGTGATGAAAAGCACAGCTACGGCAATACAGCTTGGTCGTGGGGCGGAGCGATCCGGAGGGAAGCCGCGGACGTGCGCGGGACGCGCTGGTGGGCCCGATCTCGATCCAAATAAGTCCGTAGCTCCCGGAGACCGCGTGTCGCTGAGGTTGGCCGATAGTCGGAGACGCGCCACTAGCCGTCTTTGGCTTCCGGCCGGGAACCGGACATTCACCGACCCTCCCAGCCTACGGCTGCTTTCGACCCCTGGCGGACCTTGGCGTCGCGCCAGGCAGCGTACTTTTGGGCTACCTTCCCCTCTTGACCAATTGCGATCTGAGACGTGGGTCGAAATCGTCGCGGGACACGAGTGCCAGGGACACATCAAGATTCCGCTCTAAGCCAGCTGGGGCGGTTGCGGCCAGGCTTCCCGCCAGTGCCGAATTTCACAGCTTGGAAAAGGCTCTCGCTTGACAGTGCGCTTGAGCCGAACCGTGGAGGCATGGATGACGATATCGTCCAGCTCGCTCACGGCGATCTGAGCCTCGGCTAGCGCCCGGCGCAGGGGGGGCCACGATGCAGCCTGTCCGAGTTCGACCGCATCAAGGCGGAGAGCGAGGCGTCGCGCGCTGGCGGCCGCGAGGTTTGGACTGGCGCAGAGCGCGGTCCTCACCCTGGATATCGCCTGGCGAGCGTCGAGATCGACGTGGCGAACGTGGCGCAACAGGTCGCGGCAAGCCGCCCTCGCCTCTTCGGAGCGACCTTCGGCCACCTCGAGCACGACGCGCCTGCGTTCGGACGCGTTGCGGACCAACAGACCGAGCTCCCGCACCACGTCTGCCGGCTCATCGGCGGTGTGCAGGAAGTTCAGCATTGCCGACTGGGGCTCGCCCATCGCCCTGCGGAGGTGCTCGGGGGCGCGGGAGACCGGCGGGACATCCCCCTTCGCGGCCGTAAGGCGCAGGCTGGCCGGCAGTGCGTCGCCAGGTCTCGCCTCGACCAGGGCATAGAAGGAGGGTGCGCAGGCCATGAGCCGTGCGAGGAGCTGCATCCGCTCCGCAGTCAGACGGCCCGCCGCATACCGCCACATTTGCCGCACGAGCGAGGGCGTGAACGTGACGGCGCGGCCCGTCGCGATGCGGAACCCCGCCGCCTCGGCGAGATCCAGACCCATCATTGCGTTGCCACGGAGGATGCTGTCGGCCTTGAAGAGGAGCGATCCGACGTTCCAGAGCCGTTCGATGGGGAACCTGCCCTCGCGGTGGAGCGCGCTGATGGTGCGCCAACCCCTGACGAACGCTGGATCTTCGGCAAACAGCGAGAGCTTGCCGGGCAAGCAAGATAGCCAAGGCGGCGGATCCTCGGGCGGCACCCGCCGGCGCCGCTTATCTCGAACCGGCGTGGGGTGGCCCAGGCAGCGCGCCTCGGCGATCGCGGTTGCCTTGAATGCAGCCAAGTTCAGGGAGGCGTCGGTCAGGTCGTCCATGGGTAGGCGCGTTTACATTTGATTCAGCCGGAAGAAAGTGGAAGCATATTCGAGTTAGATAGGAGATACACTTGAATTCAACACGGTCTGCGCCATCCGCGGCCCCAATGGGACGCGAACTCGACGACGGCGTTGCGAAATCAAGCGCGCCCTCGCGCGGGCCCAAGCCTCCTGGCGGCTGTGGCTATACTTACCTGCACGCGATCAATCAAATGCTGGCGTCCATCCTGGAGGATAGCTCCGAAGCGCTGGGCCGCGCCGCGGATCGCATGGCGGAACAGGTTGCGCAGGATCGACTGATCCACGTCTATGGACCGGGCGGACACTCCAACCTCGCCGCCCAGGAGGTCTTCTTCCGGGCCGGGGGCCTTGCGCCGGTGAGCGCGATCCTCGACGAGGGCACGCTGCTGTCCAACGGCGCGCTACGATCGCTCTCGATCGAGCGCACCGCCGGCTACGGGCGCGCGGTGATCCGCAACCAGGGCTTCGTCCCGGGAGACCTGCTCATCCTCGTCAGCGCCTACGGCGTGAACTCCGCCCTCATCGACGCGGCCCTGACGGCCCGCGAGCAGGGCGTGCACTTGATCGGCTTGAATTCGCACCGCCACGCCCGCGAATGCGCGCCAGACCACCCCTCCCGCCACGCGTCCAAGCAAAACTTACAGGACTTGGTGGACATCGCCGTCGACACCAAGGTGCCCCCCGGCGACGCTCTGGTCGAAATCCCGGGGCTTGGCGAGCGGATGGGGCCCGCGTCTAGCTTTGCCAGCATGTTCACCCTGAACACCCTGATGATGGAGACGGCGACGCGCCTGCAGCACCGCCGCGTCCCGCCGCCCGTCTGGAGGAGCGCGAATGCGCCCGGAGGGGACGAGGCCAACGCCGCGCTCGTGGCGCGCTACCGTCCGCGCATGAAGTGGCTCTAGCCGTGCGTGCGCAGGTTGCTTTCAGCGAGGTCGGCGCATGATGCGCATCGCCATAATCGGGCTTGGGATGGCAGCGGGAGCGCACATCAAGGCGCTCGAGGAACTCGCCGATCGCGTGGAGATCAGCCACGCCTTCAGCCCCTCGGAGGAACGGCGCGCGGCCGCTGCAGCGAACTATGGCCTCAGGACGACCGGAGAGCTCGACGCGATCCTGAGTGATCCCTCCGTGGCGGGCCTGCTGATCCTGACGCCCCCGAACACCCATCTGGAGCTTATCGCGCGAGCCGCAAGGGCCGGGAAAGACATCCTCCTCGAGAAGCCGCTTGAGGTCTCGGCGGCGCGGGCCCGCGCCTGCGTTGACACTGCGGCCGGCGCCGGAGTCAAGCTGGGCGTCGTTCTGCAGAACCGCTACCGACGGGCCAGCGAACACCTCGCAACGCTGATTGCCGGCGGACGACTCGGCAGGATCGTTTCGGCTTGCGCCCATGTGAACAGTTGGCGATCCCAGAGCTACTATGACGAACCGGGCCGCGGGACGAAGGCCCGCGACGGCGGCGGCGTGCTGCTCACCCAGGCCATCCACACCCTCGATCAGCTCCTCTGGTTCGCAGGCGACGCCGCCAGCGTCTGCGGGTTCGCCATGACCTCCCCGATGCATCGGATGGAGACTGAGGATGTCGCCACCGCCGTCCTCCGGTTCCGCAGCGGCGCGATCGGCGCCGTTACGGCGACGACCTGCGCCTACCCCGGCACGCCGGAACGCATAGAGGTGATCGCTGAGCGCGGCACGGCCGTGCTGTCCGGCGGCTCGCTCAGCGCTCACTTCCTCGATGGGGCGGCCATTGAAATGCAGGATGCCGCCGCCGGTGGCGGCTTCGGCGCGCAGCCGATGGCCTTCTCCCACGAGCCGCATCGACGCCTTCTGGAGGACTTCTTCGCCTGGATGCGGGGCGGCCCGCCGCCGCGAGCGACGGCGCAGGACGCGCTACGCGTGCAGCACCTGATCGAGGCTCTCATCACCTCCGCGAGCGTAGGCGGGGCGCCGATCGAGCTGGCAGGGCCGGGAGCCTCACGGCCTTCAGAACTTTCCATCCCGCTTCTGGAAGCCTGAGCCCCGACCGATCAGGGGCAGCCCCGCGGACACCCAGGCCGCCGTGTCCTCGATCAGTTGGCCCAAAGTAACGCGGGGATAGCCGTAGAGCGTGTGGCACCGCTCGGCGTTGGAGAGGAGAGCCGTAGCGGCCTCCTCGCCCTCGAACGTCACCGGCCGGCCAAGGTGGGCGCCCAGTCGCAGGGCGAGGTGGCGGATCGACACGGTCTCGGGCCCGGCGACATTCAGGACGACGCCCGGACAGGAGGCGAGCGAAAGCGCCCGCAGGATAACCTCGTTGGCGTAGCCCTGCCAGACGACGTTGACCAACCCCATGCCGAGGTGGACCTTTTCCCCCCCGTGGACGGCCCGGGCGATGTCGACCAGGGGCCCGTAGCGCATCTCCACGGCATAGTTGAGCCTCAGGACCGCTAGGTCGGCCCCCGTTTCCTGCGCGAGTTGCATCATGACCCGCTCCCGGCCGAGGCAGCTCATGCCGTACTCGCCGACGGGTTGGACCGGCGTCGCCTCCGTGGAGCCTCCCTGCGCCACCGCGGACAACGGGTAGACATTGCCGCTCGAAAGCGCCACGAGGCGACTGGTGGGGAACCGGCGGACGACTTCACCCGGCATGAACGCGTTGGTCCGCCACATGGAAGGCTCGAGCCCCTCCATGCCGAATCGGGCGCTGACCAGGAAGACGACGTTCTCCGCGTCCGGCAATCGTGCGAGGTCCGCCGGCGAGGAGAGGTCAATCCTCTCGATGTGAGCCCCCGCGGCCTCGAGCGCCCGGGCCTTCGCAGGATCTGAGAAGCGGGAGGCGGCGAACACGCGGCGACGGACGCCCGCCGCGGCGTCGGCCCGCAAAGCCATGCGCACGAGGTTCGGGCCGATCTTCCCGCCGGCGCCCAGGATGAGGATGTCCCCGGGCAGGCTCGCGAGATCCGCCGGCAGCGTCGGCCCAGGATCAGAAAGCCGCTCCTCCAGCCCGGCGACCTGCGCCGCAGTTTCGCCGTTCGCGGATTCGTCCTTCATTTCCAGCATTGCGCGCCCCTTTGTCCATTCCGCTCAGCCACGCCCCCTCCCCACGTCTCATGGGGGGCGGCCGTAGTCGCTGAACACCAGCGACCAATCCAGGGGGTAGGACGTGTCCTTGCCGTCCGGGATGGTGGCGAGGCGCGGGTCGTAGGTCTCGCCGCTGACGAAGCTCCGGCAGGCCTTTGCGCGGCGGACGATGTCCGCCCAGCACAGGCGGAGTGGTTCGTTGGGCTCAGCCGGGTCGCAATCTTCGGCCGGCGTCAGGAGGCCTGCGGGCTGGCGGCTCTCCAGTCGGCTTACGGCCCGCAGGACCTCGCTCGTCCGATCCTCGGAGGCCTGCGCCTCCAGGAAGAAGCCCACGCGCTCAGCCGGAGGAAACAAGATCGCCGCTTCCCGAAGGAGGTCAGCCGGCTCGTCCGAGGCGTGAATGTACGACAGGATGTTCGCAAGTCCTGGACCCGCGACGCTGCGGACATGCCGTGGACGTCGCTTGAGCGCCAGGGTGGGGCCCTTGAGATAGGTCAGATGAACCGTCGCCGGCGATACGACGCGATGGGTTGCGTCTCGAAGCGCAATCGCCAGGGATGGCCCGACGGTCATGATCTCGTCCATGAGCAGCAGACGCCCGGCGGTGGCCACGTTGGCCTGATAGCGCCACATCTCCCGCGCCTGACCGTGGTCCAGCCACACCTTGCGCACCGCGACCGGTATGAGACCGTGCTCGCGCAGGAGCGGCAGCACCTGGCGCATCCTGCCTGCGGCGATGGCGTCCGGTCGGACCAGCATCAGCGCCAGGTTCCAGAGACGCTCGTGCAATGAGCCGCATCCGCCCCAAAGTTCGCGCGCCAGCGCGACGCCCTGATTGAAGGCGGGGTCACGCCTGAAGACGTGCGACTTGACGGCATTGGGCGTCAAGGCGCTGGCAAGCGGGCGCACCGGGCTAATCCTGCAAGGACTGGCCCATCACCACCAGCGCTCCCCCATCTGCTTCGCCCACGCAGGCTCCAGCCCCGGCAGGACGATGCGGGAAAAGTCGAAGAGCTTGTCCGCGAACGGACGCCGGTACGGCACACGGCGGTTGCCATCGACCATTTCTTCGAGGAAGGCGAGGTTGGGGCCGGGGTCGCAGAGATCGGCCCAGGCCTTCAGTTCCCGGTCCCCGTAGAGTTGCTGCAGATAGTGCAGCGCATAGTGATGTGGCCGCTCCAGCCCCAGTTCACGCACACGATCTGCGACGAGGCCCCGCAGGGCCGGCGAGTCATGGCGCAGCAGGTAGGTGCGTAGATCGCAGAACTTCCAGAGCCCCCAGTTCTCGCCGGCGTAACCGAACGTCGCGGATATGCCTTCGCGATAGATGTGGGCGCACAGGTTTAGGATGGTGTCCGCCTCGTCGGTCACTTCGATGGCCGAGTCGGGGGCGCGGGACTTGCGACGTGCGACGACCGCCTCGCTGGGCACGGCGTGATCATCGTGCGGATCGTAGAAATCAAAACCGATGGCAAGGCGCACGAAGGGTACGCTGGGCTTGCCGGTCGCGAGGGTGAATTTCGGCGCGATGTGGGAGTGGAAGCTCCAGAAACGCATATCCTTTTGCTCGAGGGGCCGGATGCTTGAGGTGACCGGATCGATCGTGCCGCGCTCGAAGCCGAGATCATGGAGCAGCGCCGTGATCTCGCCCTGGCCGTCCCGTGTCACCAGGGTATCGATGTCGCCGAGCATGCGATTTCCGCGATGGTAGATGTCCCCGATCAGGGCGGCGCCCTTGATCGCAACAAGCGGAACGCCACGCGCCTGCGCAGCCGATGAAACGCGTTCGAGGGTGTCGAGCCAAACCTCGTTCTTCTCGCGGTTGGCCCGGCACAACTGCTCGGCGTAGGTGATCCAGTTCTTGGCCAGGCCCGCGTCCACCGCCGCGTCGACCAGATTGCGCGAAATCAGGCCCTCCCAGAGGAAGCCCAGCACGCGGTGCTGCATGGCCTGCATGAAGATCCACGGCCAGTTCAAATGGCGGCTGAAGAGTTCGCGGTAGAACTCGGCGGGCAAACTGTCGTCCACCATCGCCAGGGCCAGCAGCGCGCGCTGTTCGCCGGCGCCGGTGTGAAGCAGCGGGTGAGCTTCGCTGCGCGGTGTCTCGGTCAGAAGCGTCGACATGGGATCAGGACGCATCCACCGCGAGGTTCTCGCACAGAACGTCCAAGATTCCGTTGAGCGTGCCCAGACGGGCGAATGTCAGCTGGTGCTCAGGAATCTCGAAACTGAACTCCTGCTCCAGCGACAGCACGAAGTTGAAGTGCCCAAGCGAGTCCAGGCCGGCGGCGCGCAGATCCTTGTCCATCGGAACGTCCCGCAAGGCCTCGTCCGCGCCGAAGCGCGCCAGGGCGTCCAAGAGGCGGAGGCGCACGGCCTCGCGAAAATCCGCCGTCATTCAATTCTCCCCGAAATGCGACCGATCGCTCGGAAATGCACTTGATGCACTTCAAACTTTCTTGCATTTCATTTACTGTCAAGACTTGCCGAACGTCCTCAGCATTGTACTAGATACATTTGGTGACAGCGACCTCGCGCCATTGGAGCGGGGGCCTGTCTCCGGGCGTGGAAGAGCGTCCTCACGTATCACGGGCCAAATGCTGCGAACTGTCCTCACGCCCAATGACATCAAGCACCGTGTCTATCGGCTCGACCCCGATTTTCAGGAGATGGTCGAGCTCAGCCGGGGCTTCTGGCCGGATACCGCAGCGTTCGGCGATATGCTGTGGAACACCGCGTCACTCCTGCTGCGCGCGGACGCCATCGTGGGGCGGCAGGCCGCAGCGGTTCTTCCGGTCCTACGCGATCTCGGCTTCGTTCCGGTGGTGGCGCGACAGGTGGCGCCGGAACTGGCGCAGACAAGCCGGCTCTGGCGCTATCAGCTCAATGTCTCGACGCCGGAACGACAGAGGCTGCTGCAGCGGCTGATGTCGGCGGGTCCGTCGATCTACCTGCTTTTCCGCGACCTCAGCGTGCGGACCTCCGCCCCGGCGACCGTGCACATGACCTACTTGAAGGGCACGGCGATCCTGGCGAACCGGCGACGGTGGCATCTGCGCACGCTCGCCGGCCCGCGCGTCGCCAACCTCCTGTCGTACGTCCACGTCTCGGACGATCCTGCCGACCTGCTGCGTGAGATGCGGGTGCTGTTCGACGCGCAGCGCTGCCGCTCCATTCTTTCAGAGCTGCAAGCCGGCCAGGACCGCACCTCGGCTGCGCTGCGTCTGCTCGCCGATCTCGAGGCCGCCACGCCGCGGGACCTGCTGGAAGGCCAGGCGCCGCCCCGGCCAGGCGAAGCACCGGCCGTGGCGGAGTGGCGTGAGATCATCCGGCTCGCGAAGGACTGCCCGATGTTCGTGGGCGGGGATTCCTACCGCGGACGCGACGCGATCGTGCCCGACGACAAGGAGCTGTCTCTCCCCCTCGACGGGCACCTGATCTTCCGGGAGCTTGGTCCCAGATGAGCGCGACGCCCGTCTCCAGCGCGCCCGACGCCGCACCGCGCGCGGCGCTCTCCGATTCTGCCTTCCCGGTCCTGGCCGGCGTCACCTTCATCGACGGTCTGGGCGCGAGCATCGTGCTGCCCCTGCTCCCGTTCATCATGCTGGCCTTCGGCGCTCAGCCGGCCCTCGTCGCCCAGCTCGTCGGCTTCTATTCCCTCGCGAGCGTGATCGGCAATCCGGTGCTCGGCCGACTGAGTGACCGCATCGGCCGACCGCCCGTGGTCATCGTCACCCTTTTCGGCACCATGCTCGCCTACATCGGCATAGTCTTCTCCTGGTCGCTTGCAGGCGTCTTCGCGTTTCGGGTGATGAGCGGGTTCATCAGCGGTCGCTCGGCGATCGTCCGCGCCCTTGCCACGGACGGGACCGATCCTGAGACGCAGGTCCGGCGCATCGGCACGCTCTCCGCATGGACCGCAATCGGCGTGAGTGTCGGCCCCAGCCTGGCGACGCTGGTGGCGCTCATGGAGCCCACGCGCGAGGGCCAGTATCGCAGCACGCTGCTTGTGGCCGTCGGTCTGTGCCTGATCGCCACACTCGCCTTCATCGCGTGCACGGGTCGGCCACGGCTCATGCCGGCGGCGGTCTCGCCGGCAGGCGGCGCCTCGACAAAGCTCATGCCGTTGGTCCGCACGATCCGCTTCCCGCTGATCATGACCGCCATGGCGGCCTACGCCGACGGGGTCATGCTGTCGGTGTCGGCTCTCTTCGCGCAGGAACGTTTTGGGTGGGGCGTGGTGGAAACCGGGTGGCTTATCTCTGCGATGACCGCAGGGGTGGCTGGCGCCCGTCTCTTCTTAATGCACCGGCTCGTCGGGTCCCTGGGCGCCGCAACGGCCATCGGACTTGCGCTGGGCTGCGCCGGCGCAGGGCTGCTCGCTATGGCCTACGCCCAGTCGGCGCCGGCCTTTGTGCTGGCCAGCGCGCTGTACGCCTCGGGGGTCGGACTCGCCAACATGCTCCCCGCGGCGATCATCACGCGCACGTCCCCGGCCGAGCACCGCGGCCTCGCCCTAGGGTTGAACCAGGCGCTGATGGCGCTCTCCATTTTCGTGGCGACCAGCGCGAACGGCCTGCTCTTCCAGTATGTGCGGCCAGAAGCACCGCATCTCGTGGCCGCGACCGTGGCGCTGCTGGGCGCCGCAATCGCTGTTGGTCACCGCCGCCGCGCGCACAGCGCGACCACCGCCGGCGGGCGACACCGCGCCGCCGGTCAAACTCGCTCTCCCAACTGACACGTGAGGCCGCAATGTCCATCAGAGACGCCCTGATCGGAGATCTTCGCAAGGCCGGGGCCATAGCCGACGACACGCCCCTGGAGACGATCCTCACCATGCCGCTCTTCACAAGCGGCGCGCTGAAGTCGATCCGCCTCTTGTTGCTGCACATCGAGATCGAGGAGGACGTGGGGTTCGCGCTGGACCCGGACGACATCAGCGACGCGAACTTCGACACGATCCTGGCCGTGGAGGCGCTGCTCGAGCGCTACGCCGCTCGCGCCGGCCTTCAGCCGTGAGGGCGCCGGTCTTCATGGCGGGCGCAGCCTATGTGCTCGGGGACCCCAGGCCGATCGCGACCCTGAAGACCGCAGAGAATGCGCAGATCGTGTCGTTGCTTCTCGAGGAAGGCTTGCGGGACTTCCGGCGAAGCGCGCTGAGCGCGGGCGAACTTGCGGCCGGCGCCCTCGCGCGCAGCCTTGGCGCCTGGGGCGGCGATCCGCGCGAGATCGACCTGGTGATCTACTGCACCGAGCGGGTGGGGACGCTCGACCGAACACCTCTGGACTTCAGCAGGCTCTGCAGCGCCAACGGCATTTCCAACACGCCCGTCATGGCGCTCAGTCTCGGCAACTGCGCCAATCTGATCCCGGGTCTACGCACGGCGCGGGCGCTGGTGGCCGCGGAGGGCCTGCGGAACATCGCGGTCGTCACCTCGAGCATCTGTCACAGCGAGGCGGATCGGGTCGCCTACGACGACGTCACAGCGCTCAGCGATGGCGCCGCTGCGTGCATTGTCACGGCTCGGCCCGAGGCCGCTCAGTTCGCAATTCTCGGGATCGGACACGCTGGCAATCCGCGGCTGCGGCGCCTCAACGAAGGGGGCGATCGGGCCCAAATGCTGGTCGGAGTGGCGGCAGGGGTGAAGCGGGCGTTCCGGATCGCGGTGGAAGACGCCGGGGTCGAGCCGGCTTCGGTAAGGGCGATGCTGTCGACCTATACGACCCGTTCCGCCATCACCTTCTTTGCGTCCACCTGCGGCATCGCCGCCGATCGCGTCTACACTGAGAGCCTGGCCGATCTCGGGCACTGCTACGCCGCCGACCCGCTCATTCACCTGGTCGACAGCGCAGGATGGCGCGAGACGCACTTCGCCGGCGCCCGCTTCTGCCTCCTCGCGCAGAGCATCGCGACGTGGGGCGCGGCGGTCATGGAGCCGCTGCCGATCTAGAGCCTGCGCTGCACGCCGCGAGCGAGGCAAGCCTCGATCTCGCCGCAGATCTCGCGGGTGAGCCCGTTTCGATGGACGGGCGCAGCGAACGTCAGATGCGAGACGTCGCCGCCGAATGCGAACGAGGAACTCCCGAGACCGTTCAAGCGGTGCGCCGCTCCGCGGCGGCGGCACGCGTGGCGACGCCCCCCAAGACCGCCGTGAGCCCCCCGTCCACCGTGATCGTGGCGCCCTGTACGTAGCCCGCCGGCTCGGACATGAGGAAGGCCACAACCTCGGCGACGTCGCTTGGCGCGCCAAGCCGACCCTGCGGAATCCGCGACCTGAGCTGGATGCGCGCGGCCTCGTCGAGTGTGAGCATCGCGGTGTCGACAACGCCGGGAGCGACGGCGTTCACGGTTACGCCTCGATCGCGCACCTCCTCGACCAGGCACCGCAAGTAGGCCTCCAGCGCGGCCTTCGAGGCCGAATAGATGCTGTTCCCCCGCCGCCCGAAGCGCGCCGCCACGGAGCTCACCGCGACCACGCGTCCACAGCGCGCCGCGGTCATCCCCGGCAGGAAGGCCTTCGCAAGGACGACCAGGGATAGGAAGTTGACGCGCAGCGTGGCCTCGGCCTCAGCGGGCCGGACCATGGCGGCCAGGGCGTCCTGAGCCGCGCCGGCCGCGTGCACCAGACCGAAGATCGGACCGAACCGTTGGGCGTGGTCGCGGGCGACCTCGGCCACTTCGGCGAGATCATCGAGCCGGCAGAAGGCGCAGGCGAAGGGCCGTCCGGGATGGACTTGGCGGAGTTCCTCCACCAGCGCCTCGGCCGCCGAGCGGGACGATCGGTAGGTGAAGACGACACCGAAACCTTCCCTAGCGAGGGCGCGCGCGACCTGCGCCCCGATGCCCGATGCACCGCCGGTGAGAAAGACGACGCGCGGGCTCACAGACGCGGTCGTTCCAGAATCAGCGACACATTCTGACCCCCGAACCCGAAAGAGTTCGACATGGCCAGGGCCGCATTCGATTCGCGTCCCACATTGGGGATGACGTCGAGCGCGATGTCCGGGTCCGGGTCCAAGTGGTTGATGGTGGGCGGAAGGAAGCCGCGTTCCAGCGCAAGCAGGGTCACGACCGCCTCGACGCCGCCCGCCGCGCTCAGGGTGTGTCCGATCATGGACTTGCTAGAGCTCACTGGCGTCAGCGCGGCCTTCGCGCCGAACACTTCCCGGATTCCCAAAGCCTCCATCTTGTCGTTTTCCGGCGTACTCGTGCCGTGGGCGTTGATGTAACCGATGGCCTCCGGCCCCACGCCCGCGTCGGCCAGCGCCGCGGCGAGACATTTGGTGATCGCGCGGCCGCTTGGGTGACTCCGGGTCCGGTGGAAGTTGTCGGTGGCGTCGCCGTAGCCCCGCACATAGCCCCTGACCCGGGTTCCGGGGCCCGGATCGCGTCGCAGGATCAGGGCTGCGGCCCCCTCTCCCATGACGAACCCGTCGCGCGACGCGGTGAAGGGGCGCGAGGCGGTCTCCGGCGAATCGTTGCGGGAAGACAACGCTGAGAGAAGGGAGAACCGCACGAGCCCTTCGGGGTTGACGGTCGCGTCAGAGGTGACCACGACGGCGACCTCGATCTCGCCCCGCCGCAGCGCGTCTCCGGCCAACTGAATCGCCGAGGCGGCGGACGCGCAGGCCGTCGTGACGGTCACCGGCGCCCCGCCGATGCCGAACTCGCTCATCAGCTCCCGCGCAAGCTGAGTGGAGAACGCCCCGCGCAGGAGTTGGCGGCCCAGGGCGTCGTCCTCGCCCGCCGCGACGGTGATCCGGTCGGTTACGAGAACCTCATTATGAGGCGTGGCGAGGAACATTCGCGCGGGGCGGCCGCGCAGATCTTCCGGAGTGAGGCCCGCGTCCCGCATCGCCTCATCCAGCACAAGGGTCGCCATCTGCCGCATGCGGCGCCAGGGCATCCGCCCGTCGACCCGTGGATCACTCACGTGCGCGGCGAACCGGGTTGGCAGTCCATCGGTCTCGAAGCTGTCGATGAGGCGAGCTCCGGACCGGCCGGCGCGAAGGGAGGCCCAGTTGGTTTCGGCGTCACTGCCAAGGGCTGTGATGAGCCCCATGCCCAGAACGGCTATATCGCCCCGCGACCGGGTCATGCTGCATCCTCCAGCACCAGAGCCGACCCGAAGCCTTCGGGCCCAAGAGACAGGACGAGCGCCTGCTGCGATCCGCCGCCCCGTCCCGGACGCGAGAGCGCAAGGGCGATGGCGGCCGGGGCCGCCGCCTCGAAGACGGCGCCCAGGGTATCTGCAAGGGCGACGATCGGTGCGGGTCCGCGGTGGTCCTGCAGCAGCCTGGCCTCCATCCGCCGGGAAGCGGCGTCGCCCCGCGACGCAGTGACCACGCAGGCGAGTCCCTTCGGGCTTAGGGCGGCCCAGGCGTCCTGCGCCACGGCTTGGCCGCAGTCTCCCGACGCCGAGAGGTCGAACCTCTGGCTCGCGACGCAGCGCGCCAGGGGCGCGTGGCCGCGGGTCCGTGCAGCGGCTTCCTGCTCGAGGACGAGGAAGGCGGCGACGGAAGCCATGCGGGCGATGCGCGCGTCTTCCGTGCCATAGGCGAGCGCGAAAGGCAGGCCGCCTCCGCTGGCGCAGAACACGCCCCCTACGAGGCATCGCTCTGCGTCCCCCGCGCGAATCCGATCGCAGGCGATGTTGACGGCCTCCAGGGAGCCGGTCTCCTCTCCGAGGAGGGTCTGGCTGCAGCCGGTCACGCCATGGACGATGGAGATGTTGGCGGAGATCAGGTTTGGCAGCTGGGTGAGGAAGAACGAGGGTCGAAGCTTCGTACGAAGGGCGCCATTCGCCTGAGATGGCTCAGGATAAGGGGGGCCGTCCAACAGTTCCCCGTCGAGGCGGTCATCGCGCTCGACGCAGCGTCCGCAGGTGAGAATCTGGGTGCTCTCGAGGCGTTCGCCGTCGCCCTTGAGACCCGCGCTGGAGAGCGCCCGACCCGCGGCGAAGACGGCGGCCTGCATGGTGGGGCCCATGGCCCGCTGATCCGCCCGATTTGCGATCTCCTCCTCGATCGGGAAGGCCGGGAAAGGAACGATCTCAACCCCTTCGACGACCGACAACGGCGGCGTCTCGAGCCTGAGCTCGTCCGCCCAGGCCGCCGGACAGACGAGCCCGACGCCGGAGACCACGACTTCATGACCCGCGGAGCCAGGCACCTGACCGGACATCTGCTCCCCCATCTATCCGCTCGACACATGCCGGCCCCAAAGGCCCATCGCTCGCATACACTACGACTCCGACCAGACAACATTGTCAACCGGTCGGCATTGCCAAGTGTATCGTTATCCCTTCAAATGTTCTTCGACCTTCACGGGAGCGGCATGCAATGGAGATCGAGCGGTTCAACCTGGTGGATCGGATCGTGGCCGTCGATCTCACAGCCGGCTGGATCCGCGCGGCCGCGCACCTGCCGAGGACGGCTCCGGTCTTCGAGGGGCATTTCCCCGGCCGGCCGCTTCTCCCCGGGGTGCTGCAGGCCGAACTGATGGGCCAGGCGGCAGGCCTCCTGCTGATGGCGCAGAAGCCGGGATGTCTCGCGGTCCTGGTAGGTCTCGAGAGGGCGCGGTTCAGGCGCCCCGTCGTCCCGGGCGATCGTTTGGAGGCGCGCGCGACGCAGGTTTACGCCGGCGACCAACTCTCCGTATTCGACTGCGAGCTGCACCGGGGCGATGAGTGCGTCGCGGCGGCGCAGGTGCGGCTTGCGCTGACGCAAGCCGAGTCCGCAACGGTGTCGCGACATGTGGCGCAGCTCCTGGCGCGCCATGGGCTATCGCCCAGCCTGGAGAGCCAGGCATGACGTTCGGCTTGTCCGCGGCGGCCATGGTGCGTGCGGCGCCGACGGCGCTGATCGTGGGGGGCAGCCGCGGGATCGGCGCTGCGGTCGCCCGGCGGCTCGCGGCGCGGGGCTACGCCCAGATGATCACGTATCGGAACCACCGACGGCGGGCCCTCGACGTGGCGGCGTCAATCGCCCCCGGCTGGACGGAAGTCCTTCAGGTGGACATTACGGACCCTTCGGACATCGAACGGCTCGTCCGGCATGTTCGTAACGTCTTCGGCGGGCTCGATCTGCTGGTCATCTGCGCGAGCGGCGGGCTGGAGAAGGACCGGGACGCCGACTACGCCCACCGCATCAACACCGAAGCGCCCCAGCAGATCATGCGCGCCATCGCCCGTGTCATGCGGCCGAAAGGCAGCGTCATCTATCTGACAAGCCATGAGGCGCATTTTCATCGCGGCGGCGGCTATGCCCCCTACCGCCGCATCGCCGCGACGAAGCAGGCTGGTGAGCAGGCGCTGCTCGAGGATCTGCCGATGCTCGCGCAGCTGGGGCTGACGCTCAAGATCGTCAGCGCCGACCTGGTGGTCGACAGCGCCACGGCCAAGCTCTTGGAGCGTGACGATCCGGGCCACAGCGAACGCCGCCGCCGTGAGGTCGGGCGGCTTCCGACCTCGGACGACGTTGCGGGCGAGGTCGTCGCGCGCGCCGAGGCGGCGTCGCCGTCGGGAGAGGTGACCTTCGTCTGGCAGCCGGGCGCCCGCTATCTCAGCGAAGGGCAAGCCGCCGACGCTGAAATGTAGATTGACGACACTATTCATGGTCTATTCTATATTTCAGCGATGGACTTCCACGAAGTGTAGATCGCGATCAGGCGAAGGAGAGTGTCATGCCCGGGACGTATGAGGTCGTCGTCGATGCGCTGGTCAGCATGGCGAACATCGATCGGGGGCAAATCTCCCTAGACTCGCACATCTTCGAGGATCTGGGCCTCGACAGCCTGGATTTCCTCGACGTGACTTTCGAGATCGATTCAGCGATCGGGATGAAGCTGCCCATCGAGGACTGGATGGCGGAGGCCAAGGAAAGCCCCGCGTCCGGGGACCTCTTCGTGCTGCGCAACTTCGTTGAACGGATCGAGGGCCTCCGCGCGCCGGCCTGAACCGGTCGAGGCATGGCCGGGCCTGGCTTCGGTTCCGTCTATCTCGGCGGAATGTGCAGCATCTGGCTTGTGCCGGTGGCGATCAGCCGGCCGCCGGCCCAGACCCTCACCGATCCACAGATCAGTCCGCCTGTTGCGATGTCCGGACGGGCGTCCACCAGCAGCCAGTCCTCGGACTCCGCAGGCCCATGAAAGTGAACCGTGAGGTCAAGTGACGCGGCAGTGTAGTCCGGCTGGACGAGCTGCGTCGCGGCGAAGGCGGGCCAGACGGCGGTGTCGATGAGCGGCAGCACGCGCGCCGCGCTCAAATAGGCGTCGCCCATCGCGTCGAACCCTCTGTAGCGGAACCATCGGCGGTGACGGCCCCGACGGGCGCCGGTCGCCTCCGGCGTGGGCTTCGGGATGTCGAAATTGCTGAGGAACCGCGCCTTGTAAGACGGTGCGTGGGCGTTGGCGGCGACGTCCGGGCGTGGCAGCCGCGGGCTCCGGTCGCGGCGCAGGATCGGACCTTCGACCCTGGAGGTGGTCCAGACGCTCGCCGTCAGCAAGACCCGCTCGCCCTGGCTAAGCTCTACGTCGAAGCAGGCGACCTGGCGCCCGCTGACCCGGGCCTTGACGCGCACCTGAGCCGGCCCGCTTTCCCCCCGCGCGAGGAACTGGCAGGCGTAGCCGCACGGGCGGTGCCCCTCCGGCGCCGCGGCGCCGGCCGCGCGGAGGGCGATGGCCGAGAGGTAGCCTCCGTTGGGGCCCCAGATCTCCCAGTCCCTGGACAGTTCGACAGCAAAGCCGTCGGCGGCGGTCCGAAGGGTCGTATCCTCGCGAAAGTCTCCCACCGCCGCTACCCGGCGAGAGCGTCGAGCGGTCGGTCCGCACTGCGCGTCGCGGGGGGGTAGGCGTCGTAGTAGGCCTGGAGGCGGTCCTTCAGCCACGGGTTGTCGACGGAGAACGCCAGAACCTCCGCTGGCGGTGTGTAGGTCTCGTGCAGTTCGTTCGCGGCGATCTCGTATTTCTGCAGGAGGTCGGCCTTCAACCGGGTGGACCACTTGGGCGGCACCCGCCAGTCCCACTCGAAGCCGGAAGCCAGCATGTGCTCCATAGCGGTCGCGACGACCTGAGAGCGGGAGGCCGCCTGGATCGGCGGCCTGATCGGAGCAAAGTCCGCAATCAGCGACTCGGTGCGACCGGAACACAGGGCCTCGGCCATCTGCCGGGCCAGGAGCGGCGACTGATGGAACCCATCGCGGTATGTCCCCGTCATCATCCAGATCGGCGTATCGGCCAGGCGGCCAATCAGCGGAAAGCCATCGATGGGGACAGGCCGGTTGCCGACCTGAAGCTTCTCGATGCGGCCGTAGGTCAGGTCCGTGTGGAGCTGCTTCATCGCGCAGTCCAGCAGGAACGTCAGGTCCGAGATGGTGGCCCGACTGTGGGGGCGGTTGGACATGATGTTGGTCGCGCCGATGTAGATCCCGCCGGTTCGCGGTGCGGCGTGCAGTCCGCATGCGAACGCTCGGTTTGGGGTGCGGATCACGTGGTTGAGGGGACGGGTGAGAGCGCCCGACACGAGCACCGACACGCCGCAACCGGCCAGCATGGGCGGCGCGAGTTTCGCGAGATCAGGCAGGGCGTCGCTCAGCAGCGTATGGCTGTGCGCGCCGGCCGCCAGCACCACCTGCCCGGCGCTCAACTCGCGGCCATCCTGAAGAATGATCCGGGGGGCCGGCTCGCCATCCGCGACGACCGACCGGATCAGACCATCCACGAGATGGCCGCCGACCTTCTCGACGGCGGCCTCTAGCGCCGCGAGATACATCGGGGTGTCGACGGAGTGTTCGTCGGGCAAATGCAGCCCGCGAAACGCCCGGCTCGTCTCCTGTGGGGAGATCCACTCGATGTCATCTTCGTCGAGGAGGCTAAAGGGTCGCTTGTAGGTCTCCAGGGCCGTTTGGATGCTGGCGAAGTTTGCAGAGTCGATCGGGCCGGTGCCGATGGCGTTGAGGATGACGACCGTCCCCGTCTTCCGCCGCAACTGCGCGACGGTCGCGCCGCCGGCGGCGGCCACCTCTTCGGTCCAAGGGTCCCAGAGATCCGCCGCCTGGACGTCAAGCTGTAGCTTCATGCGGCCGTGAGCGCTTCCGAGCAGCTCGCGGGTCACCTCACCGAAGCATCCGTTCATGGCCCCGGCGGCCGCAGAGGCCCCGCCCTCCCGGGCCGCAGGGCCCACCACGCAGACGCTCTGTCCCCGCCGCCCAAGCTCGAAGGCCAGAGCGAGCCCCAGCGCGCCATTGCCCGCGATCACTGTGTCGTAGGCGCCGCTTCCCCGGGTCCCCGTGGTCATGGACGGCCTTGCTCCTTCGCAGCTTGCATGCAGCCACAGACATTAGGGGCGCCGCCCGAGGACAATCAACCTAAATGTATCTGCGTCTACCATCAGAGCACTCCGCCATATGCATTTTTGCGCGCACACCTCACCAAATCGACTGGCTCGGATATCTTTTACGTGCAAAATGCAGACCGGCGTTTGTCGCCGACGAGACTTCGGTCAAGTCGGGTGCGTCACTCGTCAACATTGGACGCGAACCGCGAGCTTGGACATGCGCAAAGTGTTGGTGACGGGAGGCGCTGGATTCATCGGAAGCCACGTCAGCGCCCGACTGGTCCACGAGGGGCTCGAGGTCGTCATCCTGGACGACCTCAGTTCCGGGACGGCCGCGGCCGCACCCGCCGAAGCTCACATGGTCGTGGGCTCCGTGCTTGACCAGGCCCTGATGGGCGACCTCCTCGGGTGGGCGGACGCCTGCGTCCACTTGGCCGCGGTCGCATCGGTGGCCCGGTGCTCCGAGGATGCTGTCGGCTCCCACGCCGTCAACCTCACGGCGTTCGTCAGCCTGCTGTCGCTCCTGCGGGAACGACCCGGCCCGATCCCGCTGACCTATGCCTCGTCGGCAGCGATCTACGGGGACGCGGCGGAGCCGCCCCTCCACGAGGCGATGGCGCCCGCGCCGCACAGCGCCTATGGCGCCGACAAGCTCGGCTGCGAATCCCATGCGGCCGCTGCGCGAGAGTTGTTCGGCCAACCCTCCATCGGCCTGCGGTTCTTCAATGTCTACGGTCCGGGCCAGTCCTCCGGCTCACCCTACTCCGGCGTCATTTCGCGGTTTCATGCGAGCCTCTCGGCGCGCGAGCCTATGGTGCTGCATGGGGACGGACGCCAGACGCGCGATTTCATCTATGTCGGCGACGTCGTCGAGGCGGTCTGGCGCAGCCTCGTGCTGCAGGCCCGGCCCGGCGCGTGCGGCGCCGAGGTGCTCAACGTGTGCTCCGGATCGGAGGTCTCGATCGCTGATCTCGGCGTCGCCATGGCGCGCGCGCTCGATCGCAGCTGTCGCTTTATCGAGGCGCCCCCCCGGCCCGGAGACATACGCCGGTCCTGCGGCGACCCTTCACGCCTGCGCGCGCGTCTGAACTTCGTGCCGCAGACCTCCCTCGAGGCGGGGCTCGAACGCCTGCTGCACGGTGACGCCGCCCATCGCCAGGCCCCACGCCTGGACCTGGCGACGGCGGCGAACCGGGCGCGTCAGAGTTCGCCGGCCGCGACCAGGGGGAGCCGCTCGCGGTAGTAGTCGATGGTCTCGCGAATGCCCTGCTGCAGGCTCACCTTGGGCGCAAAGTGGGTCAGCTGAGTGAGCCGGGACAGGTCCGCGCAGAGTCTCGTGCGATCAACCTCCCCGCGCCGCATCGGCAGATGGGTGACCTTGACGTCGATGCCGAGCGCCTTGCGCAAGACGCCGACCGTATGGTTCACGGTCACGTCGCTCCCTGAGCCGAGTTCGAGAACCTGCTCGTTGTATCCCGGGAAGCTGCTGTAGACGTTCTCGGCGATATCGGACCGCTTTTTGATTTTGCATTTGTCGAAGTTGTCGACGATCGCAAGCGTCCCTTCGATGACGTCACGGGTGTGAATGAGGTCGACGGTGGCTTCGCCCGAGCCGAAGATCTCTACGGGCTTGTCGTTGAGAGCATCCACGATCCAGGTGGGGATCGCCTTTCGGACATGAGAATACTTCTGCCTCGTGCCGTACACGTTGTACAGTTTGAGCACGACGACGTCTATGTCGAACTCGTTCACGTACATAAAGCAGAATTTCTCCATCGAATCCTTGGTAATGGAGTAAGGATTCAGCCAGACATTTGGCTTCGAAATGCTGATCAGCTTGCATCTGGATTCTTTCACGGCGTCCAGAACGTTGAGCGAGCCGATGATGTTGATCCGGGACGTCTGGCCTGCCGCCGTCACCGTCTCATGCGTTCCGAGCAGGCCGGCGGCATGGACCACGAGATCGGCTCCCGCCACAGCCTTGCGTATGGCCTCGGCGTCTTGCAGGTCGCCGACGACGAACTTCGAGCGCGATTCATGCTTCGGGGGCGCGATGTCGAAGACCGTCACCTCGTGTCCGGCGTCGACAAATCCATCCACATAATGCGAGCCAATGAATCCGGCGCCGCCGGTAATCAGCACTTTCATGACTTAGCTCCCACCCTCTTGCAAAATGACAATGTGTTCGGATGGGAACGGTAGCCTAGGCAAGACGTAGATACAATATACTACACTTTAGCTAAGACTTCAGATCCCGCCTCGTGGGGCTGGCGTTCCGGCGGCATTGGAAACGGTGTCGGGTCCACGAACCGCCTAACGACATTCTGCATGAGACGGGCGATGTCGTTGTTGAACCCATTCGTCGGCAGCGCGCCGGCGAACGCGATAGACCCGGAGGAGAAGACCGCGCCGCCACCGGGGGCCTCGAAGAACACCATTTCGGCGCGGATCCCGTCATTGAGCAGCGCGTTGGCGCCCCCGTGGGGGACTTGGACCTCCTCGGTGGCCATTTCGTAAGTGTTCGAGTGACCGCCGCTGCGAGCCACCACCAGCGCGTGCGCCGGCGTACCCAGGGCGGGATCCGTGGCGTCGATCTCAATGCCTGCGGCGCCGCCCTGCAGCAGGCCATGATCCCCGACCGTCGGGCCTTCGACGCCTTCGAACATCCAGCTGACGCGCGGGTCGCGGGCCTGTGACGTCAGGTGGTAGCACGTCGATTCGTCGAAGCCCTGGCTCACGAAGCCGACGCCGACGAGGCGCTGCGGCGCCCGGGCGTGCTGGCGCCAGAGGCCGCCGGCTTCGCCGGTGAAGCTGAGGGCGATTTCCCCTGGAAACACGGTCCAGGCCCGCACGCCTTCGGACCTCCGCACCTCCATGATTTCCGGACGCTGAGGATGGAAGGCGATGCGCCAGTAGAAGCCGTTCCCGCCCATGTACACGAGGCGGCCACCTCGCCGAAGGTGCGCCTCCAGCCCGTCGAGCATCTCATCGGAGACGTACTCGGGATGCGAGCCGGTGATGACCACCCGGTAGGGAAGCAGGAGCTGCTCCCCCTCGCGGTGGAGGTCCTCGTCAGTGACGACATCGTAGGGTTCGCCGAGGCTTTCCAGCCAGTCGATGATGAAGAGGTCGACCGGAAAGTTCCACAGGCGGCCGGTGGGCCGCAGGTTGGCGGCCGCGCGCAGCCGGCTGGCGTAGGCGACGCCCGAGCCATCGGCGTGACGATCGTAGGTGGACAGGCCGAGTTGCGGAGCTCCTATGAAGTCAATGTCGGTCCGATCGAGAACATTCAGGCGCCCGTAGAGCCGCTCATTGGCCAGCGACTGAAAGCGACTGCGGTGATTGAGGTAGGCGAGATAGGTCGCGGTTGGCAGCAGGAAGACCGTCGCTGGACGCCCCGCCTGCGTCGATGGCCGGATCGTGAAGGGGATCCAGGCTTCGCGCGAACCCGCCGAAAGGCGCAGCCCGTAGACACCGGACGGCAGTCCCGCCGGCACCTCGAACTCGAAGTCCGGCTCCCAGCGCGCGTCGGCGAGGTCGTCCGCATGGAAGTGAATCGCGCCGTACTCTGAAGGGGCCGCCGCGCGCTCCAGAGCGCGCCCCGTCCAGTTCGCGCCCGCCGCCGCGCGCATGGGCTGGTTGACCACGCAGCCGTGGCGCGCGCCCGGTCCAACATCGACGATCCGGTCGGTCGTGGTCTCCAGGCTCAGGTCCCAGGCCGCCAGCACCCGCTTGCGGGAGGTGGCGCAGAGGTCGGTGCGCAGGAACGGCGCCACGTCATCGAGCCCGAAAGCGCCGGCGATGATCCTTGGACGGTCAATCCGCCCCTCGAAGTGCGCACCGAACGCAAGTCCGCCCCAGCTGGATGGGCCCGCGCTCGTCCCACACGGCCAGGCCGCCATCGTGACCGGCCCTTCATGCGCGGCGGGCGCGACGCGGCACGCTCGACGGACCTGTATCGGTTGGTCGAGGGACAGATCATGGGGATCGACCATCCTATGGCCGATCGCCGCCTGGCCGGATTCGACATCCAGGGACGCCACAACAAGGTGCCACCGGTCCTTGACCAAGGGTCGGCCGGTTTCAAACACTTCGAACGCGTCCGGCGCTCCGACGAGCAGTCTCGGCGTTCCGTCTTCCGCCAGCTCGAGGCCCAGGCCGAGCTTGCGGTCGTCCTGCCACAGGCCGAGCAGGGCCTGGCGCGACCCTGGGCGCGTGGGACGGACGAACAGCGCGAGCGTGAGCTGCGGAGCACTTCCGATGCCCCCCGGGGCCACGGCGAAAGATCCGAGAGGTGACGTCTGGCGGCGGCCGGGGTGCGGGCCCAACCCGGGCGCGGCGATCCATTCCGGCGCGAAGGGTGACGCGTCCGGCCCGGCGTCGGGCTGCCGCAGCCGCGCCAGCTGCACGTCATAGTCTCCCGGCTCGGAGCTGCTGACCATGACCTTGAGGCGGTCACCCGCCTGCACCGACCACTTGTCGCAATATCCAAACAGGCCTTCCATCCAACGGTCTCTCCAGGGTCAATCGGCCGGCGGGACGTCGCCGAACAGGGCGCGCCAGCGGATCTGGAAGGCCCGCCATTCCGCGGCCAGGAGGGAATCGAACTCTTCGTCGCCCTCCGTCACCGTGCCGTTCTGGGGGTCGATCTGCCCCAGGCGCCACCGGCGGCCGGTCTCGAGCACGATCAGGATCAGATACGGTTCCCGGCTCGGCGTCCGCATCCGGTTCAGCAGATGCTGCAGATCGGGGCTGTGCCGGCCGTAAGGGCGGGCCCGGAACTCGCGTGCGAGCTCGGCCGACGGGGCTGCAGGTGGTGTCATCCCGCGACCGCCGCAGCGCCACCCTCGGCGAAATGCTCGCAGACGACGCTGAAATTCTCTCCGCCGCCTCGCCTGGTCATCGTGGCCTGATACGCGTCCGCGACGTCGCGCCAGAGCGCGGAGCGGTAGCCCCGCTCCGCGAGAAATTCCGAGGCCAGCTCAACGTCCTTGAACGCATTGGTAAGGGAGAACTGAGGGGGATGGCTGCGGGCGACGATCAATTCGCCGAACCGGTCCAGCATCCGGCTCCCCCCGGACCCCTTCGCCACCGCCGCCAGGGCGACATCCGGCGCTAGGCCGGCCCGCAGCATGGCGCCGAACACGTCGCCGATAACCGCCATGATCGCGAGGTGCATCATCTGGTTCATCAGCTTCACCTCGGCGCCGGCGCCCGGCCGGCCGAGCAGGACGACCTCACGTCCGACGGTGTGCAGGATCTCCCTGAGGCCGCGGGGCTGGAGGTCGCCGCGTCCGCAGAACACCAGAAGCTCGCCGGCCTCGGCCTGCTGGCGCGAGCCTGACACGGGGGCGTCCACGTACGTCCGGCCGCACCTCGCAAGCCGGGCCTGGCGCGCCGCGCTCTGGCTGGGCGCGCACGTGGACAGGTCTACGATCAGGCCGGGCGCCGCTTCGCCGATGACCGCCAGGACGCCGTCGATGTCGTTGTCGCGCGGCAGGCAGAGGACCAGGGCGTCCGCGTCGCCCGGGACGGTCACGGCCGCATGCCCCCCCGCCTCGAGGAGAGCCGCCGCGCCGGATCGCCCGCGGCCCTGAACCTCCACGTGGGTGACCAGCCACCCCTGACGCACGAAGTTGAGCGCGATGGGAAGGCCGAATGCGCCCAGGCCCACCCAAGCCAGGCGGAATGGACGCGAGCTCATCGCACAGCCTCGGCCCGCGGCGCAGCGGCGTCCCGATGCTCCGAGAACACGAGCCCGTCTCCCATCGCAGCCTCCGCGTAGGCGGCGAAGCGCGTCCTGAGTTCGGAGCGGCGGACTTTGCCGGTCACGGTGGTGGGGACCGGCGATGTCCCGAACAGCACCACGCGCGGACGGGCGTGCCGTCCGCAGGCCTCAAGGATGGCTCGGACCCGCGCCTCGCGCTGCGGCGTCCGCGCGCAGTGGAGGTAGAGCCCGATCTCCTCGCCGCAATGCGAGTTCTCGAACCCGCACACTGCGAAAGGCGCGATCTCGCTCAGTCTCGCGAGCGTGAGCTCAATGGCGGCCGGCGAGTGGTTCTCGCCGTACCGGATGATGATCTCCTTGCGCCGGCCGGAGATGTAATAGTAGCGCTGCCCGAGAATGGTCTTGAAGTATCCGATGTCGCCGGTCACGAGCGCCCCTGCGCCCAGGGCCGCCCCGGTCGCCTCGGCGTCCCCCCAGTAGCCCAGCATGACGTTGTGGCCGCGGATGTGCAGTTCGCCCTCCTCGCCCTCCCCGCACGGACGCCCTTGCCGGTCGAGGACCTCAACCGCATTGCCGAAAACCGCCGGCCCGATGCTGAGGCGATCATCGTCCAGCAGCGCCTGATAGGTGTCGGCCGGCAGCCCCACGGGGGTCGCCGTCGCGAAGTTCGTGCACTCGCTGAGGCCATAACCCTGGTGCACGGGCACGCCGGTGACCGCGACGAAGGCCCTCGCGACGGCCGGCGACAGAGGCGCGGCCGCCGAGATGACATGGCTGAAGGACGCCACGGCGTCGCAGGGCGCTCGTCGCCGCGAGAGGGCCTGCAGCACCGACGGGGTGGCGGACAGGATCTGCGGCCGGTGCTGGCGGGCGACGTCCCAGATGGCCGGCCCGGGAAACCCGTCCATCAGGATCACCTGGCAGCCCGCGTAGATGGAGGTCACCATCGACAGGCCGAAGGCGTTGCCATGATAGAGGGGCAGGATGCAGAGGTGCACGCGATTGCGCTCGAGGTCGTGCACGCGACGCAAGGCTTCGGCGTTGATCGCAAGGTTGTAGTGCGTGAGGCACACGCCCTTGGACGATGACGTCGTGCCGGAGGTGGTGATGATGGCGGCCGGCGCCTGCGGGTCGACGTCCGCGCCCGCCGGATAGGCCTGCGCTTCGCTCTGCGCCGCAGCGAAGACACCGACCAGATCTTGCGCCTGCTCGCCCATCGCCTGCGCGAGATCCTCCGAACACGGCCCCCGAAGCCAGAGGACAGGGGACGTCAAGCGGCAAAGATGCCGGAACTGGTCGGGCGTATCGGTCGGGCTGACGGGCGCGGTGATGGCGCCCAGATACATGACCGCGACGTGGGCGAAGAACGCCTCGGGGATGTTCCTTGAGCAGATCATCACCCGGTCTCCCGGGCGCACGTGGTGCTGGTCCGCCAGGCGCGCCGCGAGCCGGCGGACCCCGAGGACGAACGTCTCGGGCGACCAGCTTCGGCCGCCGGCGGGGTCGATCAGAAAGGGCGCGGCGTCGGGCCTGAGCTCGCACAGGCGGTCGACCATGGCCGGGATCGTGCGCATGTCGATCAGGGGCTCGCCACACCCCCGCCCCTCGAAGGTCCTAGCTTTATTTTCTCCTACACCCACCACCATTCTGAACGCCGCCCCTACACTGCAAGACCCCAACCGTCTACACGCAGATCTAACTGGATCAACTCCGCCCGGACGCCGGACTTTCGAATTTGCACTTTCCACCACATACAATGAATGTAAAGTCTCGTTCAGTGCAAGGAAGACAGAGGGCCTGCGCCATCGCGCTCTCGACTTCAAGCGCAGGCGGCGAGGTGGCGGGTGGCGGCTTTCCTGGGGGCGATCGGTCAGAGCCAGCAGAACGGCCGCTGCATCAGCGAGATGCCCGGACTTCATCCGAACGTCGCGGGCGCACTGAGGAGGAACGGATACGGCTTCTACGTCGAGGATGCGGGCACGCTCGCCGAAATGAGCGGGAGGGCGGCGGCTGCGAGCCTCGACGAGAGCGGCCTGCGGCCGGATGAGGTGGACTACGTCCTGCTCTCAACGGAGAGCTTCACGGACCCCGCGCGCTCGCAGGATGAGCAGAGCCGCACCAGCGTGCGCAACGAACTCCTGGACATGCTGTCTGATCGGCTGGGCCTGCACCGGTCGGTGGTCGTGGGAACGTGGATGTCGGGCTGCGGCAATCTCGCGCCCGCGGTGAAGCTCGCCGAGGGGCTCGTTCGGGCGCGCTCCGCTCGCAATGTCCTGGTTATCGCGGCCGACCAGCTCTTCGCAGAGCAGACCAGGGCCGCGAACGATGGTTCTATATTGTTCAGCGACCTGGCCACGGCGTGCGTCGTGAGTACGTCCCCGTCGGCGTTCGAGCTGGTCGGGGCCCACCTCGAATTCACCGCCCCGATCCTACAGGCGCGCCTTCAGGGAAACTCCCTGCGGCGGATCCGAGCCCTTCGGGGCGCGCTCCTGCGCCTTGACGAACAGGTGCGGCAGGCGACCGGATGGGCGCTGCGCGACCTCGACCTCGTGGTGCTCGACAGCTTCGGGGACGATCTGATCGACACGGTCTGCCACGTCACCGGCGCGCGCCGTGACCGGATGCGCGTTCCAGCACGCGAACCGTTCGGGCACGCTTACGCCTCGGACCTCCTCCTCTCGTTGCGGATGCTCCACCAGTCCGGGGAGCTGCCGCGGGGCTCGCGCATCGCGGCGGTCAGCGTCGCCGCCTGGACCCTTGCCGCCATCATTCTACGCGCGACGTGAGGCGTCCGGCCGCCCGTCCTTCCTTTCAACGCAGCGGAGTTTCGTGATGCTCTACTCCTGCCATAATGTCCGGCCCATCCGCGGGGCGCGCAGGGCGCGCAGCGCGCACCTTGTGGTGGATGTGCATTGTCACGCCTTCTGCCCTGAAGCGGCTGCGCTCATGCGGCCGCACGTTAGGCCAGAGTTCGAGCCGGCCGCCCTGTTCGCCAACGAGGCCACCCAGCGCGTGAACGCCGACCTGCAGCCTCGGCTTCAGGAGAAGTTCAGTTCACCGGCGGCGCGGCTCGCAGACATGGACGCCGCCGGCATCGACGTGCAGGTCGTCTCGCCCGCCCCGCCCCAATACTATTACTGGGCGGACCCTGATCTGGCAGCCGCCGCATCACGGCTGATCAACGACAACATCGCCGAACTGGTCGCCAACGCCCCGGAACGTTTCGTGGGGATGGGGCACATTCCGATGCAGGTTCCGGAGTTGGCCGTCCGGGAACTTCGCCGTCTTGTCACCGACCTTGGGTTCCGAGGCGTCCAGATCAACACCAACGTCGCCGGACTGGAGCTATCGGACCCGCGCTTCCGCCCGGTCTTGGCGGCGGCGGAAGAGCTCGAGGCGGTCCTGTTCCTGCATCCGACCGGCTTCACCGAGGGCTCGCGCCTCGCCGAGCATTTTCTGATCAACCTCATCGGCGCGCCCCTCGACACGACCATCGCGCTCCATCATCTCATCTTCAGCGGAGCGCTGGAGTCGCTTCCCAACCTCAAGATTCTCGCCGCCCATGGCGGCGGCTTCGCCGGCGCATACATCGGCCGAATGGACCACGGTCATGCGCATCGCCCCGATTGCCGGACGTGCATCTCGCGCCCGCCGAGCGAGTTTCTTAGGCGAATCCACTTCGACGCTGTCGTCTACGACAGGCAGGAACTGACGAGCCTCGTCGCCCGCCACGGCGCCGACCGCGTGCTGCTGGGAACCGACTGGCCCTACGATATGGCGCTTCCCGATCCCGTGCCGTTCGTCGAGGGCCTGGGCCTTCCGGCGGCTGACGCTGCGGCCCTACTCGGCGGCAACGCGTGTCGCCTCCTCAATCTGTCGCCGGAGAGCCACGGCAAGGGAGATCACGATCGGCTGGGGACGCTGGCCCAGCATGACCGATGACGCGGCCCCCATTCACCCCCCTCGTGGCGCCCGCGCGCTGCGTCCGCTGGGGGCGGGCTTGGCCTTCTGCTTGCCGAGACCGATGCGCTTGGCGACCTCGGACCGATCCCGCGCGTAGCTGGGCGCCACCATCGGATAGTCGGGCGCCAGTCCCCACTTCTTCCGATAGTCGTCGGGCGTCATGCCGTACTTGGCCATGAGGTGGCGTCGCAGAGACCGATACTGCCGGCCGTCCTCGAGGCTGATCAAATAATCCTCATGAACAGACTCATCGACCGGCACAGCCGGACGCAGGCCCGACGCGGCGGCGCGCGGCGGCGCGCGGCGATCGCCGAGAGCGACTAGGTCGCCTGCCGGCTCGCGCCCAACAGCAATAGGGTTGGCGACTTCGTCGCGTTCAAGCGCCACTCGCAAGTCGCTTACAAGTCTCGGTAAATCTGCCGGCGGGACAGGCGCGTGCGGCAGATAAGCGACGAGGATATCGGCGATGGTCTTCAACACCACGTCGTCGCGGTCACGGTCGTTTTCCATTAGATTACCCCGTTATTAGATCCACCATCGCCCGCGCAGCTGAAGATTGCCTTTACATGACAGGTAAACGGGGGACAACCGGGGGAGTCCGGCGCCTGATACGAAAGTGGCAGGGCTTGCATTCGAGCATCCTAGACTTGTTCGGGGGCCGGCGTCCACCTAACTCAACTCCCAGTCGATTCTGGACTCGATCCGCGTCATGTGATTGTATCAAAGCCCGGGGCGTCATGCCGATACATTATAATTCGTATTTGTTAGGCGTGACCCGAGGGGTTCCACACTTGGAGGAAACAAGTGGACGCAGAAGTCATTCGCCTCGGCTTTGAGGGATTTCCCAACCTCTCCGCACTCAGTGGGAGGCTCGACAACATTGCAGCCCTGTTCCGCGCCGTGCATGCCGGAGAGCTGCTCTCAGCTCTGCCCGATTGCCCGATCGCCCGCGAACATCACAGGACTGCGCTGACACTGCTTTCATTGGCCGAAAGCGAAATCCTAGCATTGCAGACGGAACTTCGGAACACGTGACAGGCCCGCGGTGGGGACATGCTCGATCAGGCCGGTGATCCGCCTGGGATCGCAGAAGCAGCAGGTGGCGTGACCGCCCCTTCGAACGCGGGGCGAGGACGGCCGCTTGTCGGCGTCTCCTGCTGCGTCCGGGAGATCAACGGCGGGCAGTTCCACGCCGTCGTGGACAAATACCTACTGGCGCTGCTCGACCACGCCGGCTGCATGCCACTCCTCGTCCCCGCGATGGGCGCGGCGTTGGTCGAGGCGCTGCTGTTGGATCATCTCCTCGCTCGCCTGGACGGCGTGCTGCTGACGGGGGGGCGCTCGATGGTGGCGCCGGAATACTACGGCGCGCCGCCCTGCCGCGAGGGCGTCCTCCACGACCGGGCGCGCGACGCGACCACCCTTCCCCTCGCGCGGCGCTGCGTGGACCAGGGCGTACCCCTCCTGGGCATCTGCCGCGGACTGCAGGAGATCTGCGCGGCGTTCGGCGGCGCCCTGGAGACGCATCTCCACGAGCGACCGGATCGGCGGGACCATCGGGCGCCCCGCGACACGATCGGCGAGGCCAGGTATCGCCATCAGCACACGGTGACCTGCGTCCCCGGCGGCCAGCTGGCAGTCCTTGCCGAGCGGGCGGGCGCCCCGAGCAGGTTCGACGTGAACTCGCTGCACGAACAAGGCATCGAGCGCCTCGGCCCTCATCTCAGCGCCGAGGCCTACGCCGACGATGGACTGATCGAAGCTATCAGCGTACCTGCCGCCCGCTCGTTCGCACTGGCGGTCCAGTGGCATCCGGAGTGGTTCCTGGATGAGAACCCGGTCAATCGGAGCGTCTTCGCAGCATTCGGCGAGGCCTGCCGTCGTCGGGCCGCCGAGCGCAGCCAAGACGCGCTACGCGCCGCCCGGAAGACCTGAGCCGCGCAGAAGCGTCCGCGTCGGCGCACCCGCGAGCCCATACGCCTTGCTGCGGTACGCCAGTTCCCAGTCGGCGTACTCATTGGCGAGCCCATCGGCCTTGCGGTCACGCCGCAGCAGGTCGAGGGCGCGCGCGCCCGAGGGCACACCCGACATAGCCGCCAGGACCGGATGGGCGAGACTGAAGAGGTCGTCGACGAAGTCCAACGCCCGGCGCACGTAGTCGGCTTTCACAAGCGTATCGTCCGCTCCGCGCATGTACATCAGCTCGATGAAGCGGGCGCGGATGCCGGCCACATCCATGCGCTCGAGATAGGTGAGGAGCCACTTGCGACGGAAGTTCGTCAGTCCACGCAGCCGAAGGTAGCCGGCGAGCTGGGTGAAGGCGTTCTCACGGGCGAGTTCCACGGCGCGGTCCAGTTCTCCGGCGGACCAAGCGCCCGCGATGTCGAGCAGAACCGCGAAGTCCGAAGCCACCCACCGGTAGCCGAGATAGCTGTACTCCGACAGGCGGATGCCCTTGAGGAGCTCGCCAAGCGCGGCGGGGTTCTGCACCGGCACGCAATTGAACAGCCGATGGATGAACGCCTCCTCCCGATCGGTGAGGCGCTTGGTGAGAAGGATCAGGTTCTGCGAGGCATAGGTGAAGATGTCATGCACCCGAGCGAAGAGATCCTGCACCTCATCGAAGGTCTTGTATTCGACGTCGATCTTGGCGGCCGTGCCGGGCACCACGGTGTGGATCAGCATCACGTCCTGCGGATCCGCTCCGCCCCGGATGATGTCCCGCGCCGGACTAAGCACCCGGTGGTGCCGCGAAAGATCAACCTCCGCGCTCGACCGATAACGGTCCGTGATGACGTAGACGTCGATGTCCGAATAGCGATTGCCAATGCCCTCAACGAGCGTGCCGGACACAAAGATGATGTCATCTGCGCGCGGGTAACAACTGGCGAGGATCTCCTCAAAGGGCAGGTCGATGCCCAAAGCCGGGAGCGCGACGGCGGCGGCTTTGACGGGGCTCTGCGTCGATACGTTCATCGGCTTCCTCCGGGGGTTGTGTGTGGTGTGAGGGCGGCGTCGCGGCCCACGGACAGGGCCTGCAGGTGGCCGACGGCCTGGTCGACGTCGTCGGGCGTGCTGAAGAGCGCCAGCGAGAGGCGGACACCGCCCTCCTCCTGCGAGACCCGAACGCGCCGCTGCGCGAGGCGCTCGCCGAAGGTTCCGTCGACCGGCAGGACGTGAATGTGCGAGCCGCAGGGCGCGATCGGCGCCGGCAGGCCGGCGCGGCGAAGGCTCGCGCGAAGGTGAGCGCCGAGGCCGAGCACATGATCGGTGATCGCGGCGCGACCGACGCCATCGATCAGTCTCAGAGCCGCCTCCAGGCCCGCCAGCCCGGCGTAGTTGGCGATGCCGGTCTCGAACCGCCGGGCTCCGGGCTTCATCCGTTCCCCAGGCCGCCCCGCAAGTCGAGGATCGACCAATCCCGTTCCGGCGTAATGCGCGGACCGCAGTTCGAGGTCCGCGCGGCAATAGAGCACCCCAAGACCGGGCGGCGTCAGCAGGCCCTTGTTGCACCCGAACGCGACGAAGGACGGCCGCAGGCGCGCCACGTCGAACGCCAGCACGCCGATCGACTGGACAGCGTCGACGACCAAGTGCAGGCCGCGGGCCTGGCAAAGGCCGGAAATCGATTGCAGGTCCGCGACACGCCCGTCGTGCGAGAGCACGTGGGACACGGCGATCGCGCGGGTTCGCGCGTCGAGCGCAGGGGCGAAGGCGGCCGCATCCGGCAGCCCCCGCCCGCCGTCGCAGAGGCGAAGCTCTACCCCGCGGGCGCGAAGGCCGGCAAAGGCGGCGCGCAGATTCGGGTGGTCTTCGGCCAGTGCGACCACGTTGTCGCCTGGGGCCAGGGGGAGCGCCCAGGCCGCTGCGATGAGCCCCTCCGAGGTGTTCTTCGTGAAGGCGATCTCGTCCGGGCCCGCGTTGAGCAGTCGTGACACGGCGGCCCGGGTGCGCTCAGCGAGTTCGAACCAGTCCGATCTGGGTGCGCCCGCAGCCGCCGCGTCGCTATGGTGCGACGTCAGGGCGTCGAGGACCGGCAGCGGCAGCGGCGAGCATCGCGCGATGTCGAGATAAACTTGCGACTTCAATGCAGGAAAGAGGCGGCGAAGCCCTGTGGACTTGGCGGCCGGCAGCAAACCAACGATGTCTTGGACGGAACGTGCGCGCAAGACCACCACTGCTCCGTCGATGAAGATTCAAATGTTGATCGCAGATAGACATTGACCGTTTCACATCGTTGCATTTATGGCAAGGCGGATGGATTGACCGCAAGGGCCCTTTGCAAATGTCCGCACTGCCCACGCCAACGGCGGGCCCGCGGGCGCCGCGGCCGCTGAACCCACCTGCGGCGCATGCGGGCGACACCGGTGATGACGGGCCGTGGATCAGCGAGTTCATGCGCCGCAACGGCCACGCCACCCATTCGATCGTCGAGTATGATCTGGGCGTCGCAGCCCGCAACTTCCGGATCGACTCCGACGCAGGGCCGTTTGTCCTGCGCTACGACGCGCGCCGCTCGGCGACTCTGGCGGCCGAAGACCAGCTGTTCTGCGAGCTCGCGCGCAGGGGCGGCGTCCGGGCGCCGGTCGGGCCTTGGCGCTATGGCGAGATTGATGGCGTGACCGCGATATTGCGCCCCTGGATTGGCGGAGAGGCGCTGCCGGACCGTCCCCCAGCGCTCTGGCCGTCAGCGCAACGCCTAGGCCGCCTGCTCGGCAGACTTCACCGCCTTCCCCCGCCGCCGCCCAAGCGGGGCTATTTCTTCAGCTGGATCCTGGACCCGGCGCATGCGCGCTGGGCCGAGGCGCGGGATGCTGCGGCGAGCCTCGGTCTCTGCGGGGCGGATGGCGCAACCGTCGATCATGCGGTTCGGCGCTCCCTCGAGGCCGCTCAAAGCGTCGCGCTGATGCGAGCCTCCCCTGTCGGGGTGACGCATGGCGATTTCACGCCGGGCAACGTCCTCGTCGATGGGCGAAGGGTGTGGCTGATCGACTGGGAGAAAGCCTGCGTAGGGCCTCTCTGCGCCGACCTCGCCCAAGCGATCTACTATTTCTGCGCCGTCACCGCCGACCCGCTTCGGTTCGCCCAATCCTTCCTCGCGGCCTACGGGCGCTCACATCGCCTGGACGCACGCCTGCTCTCGGCCTGGCTGCGCGTCTTTCCGACGGCCGTATTCCTTTGGGACGCAAACTCTACGGCCGTGAACCGCCGATCGGCCCCCGAACAGTTCAGCGCGAAGAAGGAGCGCTACTTCGCAGAGGTTTCGCTGCGCCGCTACGCGCGGTTCTGCGAGATCGAGGCCCGACTGCAGGCGCGGCTCACCGAGCTGCTGAACCCCATCTAATAGGGATTGTCCCAACAGAAGGTGTCTGCCGCCGCGGGACTCTGCGCGGCCAGGCCGGCGAGGAAATCAACCTGTCCCCTGATGTCGGCGCCGCCTCGAACCCGCGGCGGCGCAAACACCCGCTGCGACACCGCCGCGCCGTCCGCAGCGGCGGTGATGGCGTCCAGTACGTCCTGGACATAGACGCCCTGCGAGAGCCGCGGCAGCCGCGCGCATCGCGCCCCCTCAAGCTCCAGGAGGTTGGCCTCCAGAAACCGGCAGACCTTGCCGATGGTCAGCAGCTCCTCGGGCCAGTCCGCACGGCTGAGCTCACGCTTCAACAGGCGCGTGGGACGCCCGCCGACGGCGCGGACGTCGTGGATCTCCATCCGGTCCAGATCCCAGATCGGGTCGTCGAAGGTGAGCGTTACGATTTCACTGGCAACGCCGGTGGCGTCGGCCAGCAGCAGCTCGATGCGGCGCTCGCGTCCCGACCACAGGAGGGAACTGGAGATTGAGACCTGGAACTCGCCGAAGGTGATCAGCGCATGCACGGTGTCGAGCGGGAGCGATCCGTCGCCCCCGACGTCGAAATCGCTGCGCATCGCGATGGCTGGCCCCAGCGCGTAGGGCGCGCCGGGTTCGACGTCGCCGAGCATCATGATGAGATCGAGCGGATGAGCGAATTCCACCGAGATGACCCCGGGCGTCGGGCGCACGTCCTTGACCCGGTATTTGCCCCACCAGCATTGGGCGCGCGCGACGACCCGCTCGTGTTCGGCCATGAAGGCTAGGACGTCGTCGATGAGGGGGCTGAACCGCTCGACGAAGTTGATCGAGATCTCCTCGTCGCGGAAAAGATCCGCCAGGGCCCAGGCATCCGCCGCGCTCGTGGTCAGGGGCTTCTCACAGAGAACCCTGCGCACGCCCGGCAACGCTCGAGCGACCTCGCTGAGCGCCCCGAAGTGTCCCACTTCCGGAACGGTCACGATCGCCACATCGGGTGAGAGCGCAGCCGCCTCGGCGATGGTCGCAAAGCAGGGAATGGACAGTCGAGCGAACTCGGCGCGCCGATCCGCATCGACGTCGACGGCGGCCACGACCGCGACACCCGGGGCCTTTGCCTGCACCGCCAAAGCGGCGCGAATGAAGCGGGCTCCGGCCTGGCCAAGACCGATGACGACCAGGCGGGCGGCTGCGCTCGCCGGAATCGACAGGACATCCGCAGCCGTCGCGGCCGGTTCGTCCGTCACGCGGTCTGCACCTCTGGCAGCCGGCTGGCGCTGACGCCGTTCACGAGCGTGCGATTGACCATTGGATGATTTTCGTCCTGAGGCCCGAAGTCGCTGTCGGGGTGGTAGGTGACGATGGCCAGTTGTTCGTCGCGCGTGTGGAAGCTGTGCACGAGGTCCGTGGGGATGCAGAAGACCAGCCCCGGCTCAAGCGTGAAGGTCCCCTGCCCTGTTTCGCAGTATCCGCGCCCCCACATCACTGCGCCGAAGCGCACGCTGGGATGCGTGTGTGGGGTCTGCTGCACGCTCGGCGGAAAATAGAGCGCATTCATGCAGGGATCGCCCCACCGCACCGGTGGGATCAGCAGGGTGTCCGTGCATCCGTCGATGTAACGCAGCCGCCCGGCGGTTTCGACCGGTCCCCCGACCGTCATGAGACCCCGGTAGTCCGGAACTTCGATGAGGACGCCGCGCCCGCCGCGGATCGCGTATCGTCCAGGCGCTGAGAAGAAGCAGCCCTTCGAGAGCGAATGCCGGGAACCGTCGACGCTGAGTTCGGCGCTCCCCTCCATGACGACCCCGTAGGTGGTCGACGTGGTCGCGCCGCCTTCCATGTCGCCGCGCCACAGTCGGACGGCCTCGAGACCCGCAAGCTCCTCGAATATGGCCCCGTCCCCGTCCAGGCAAGTCAGGAAGCCCTCGCGTACAGTCATTTCGTCACCCCCGAAAATGGATGCTCCATCCGACCGCGCGAGCCAGACGACTACACATTACTGCATTTACTTTCACTTGACCAAGGCGGCAATCCTTTTTTAGATCGGGGCGGTAGAAGCTCTGAGGACCAAGATGCCGGAGAATGCATCCCGCCGTTTCGCGAAGTTTGGAGCTTCCATTCGGGATGAGGTCAAGGACACGACCGGCCGCTCCCTGCATGAGTGGGTCTCCTTGGCTCGCCAGTCCCCGACCGACACGGTTGAGGCCCGCCGGGCATGGCTTCAGGAGGAGCTGGCCCTGCCGGAGGGGATCGCCTCCCTGGTCGCCGTCAACTCCCTGCGTAATTGGGGCGATGAGGTCGAGCACTTCGCGGCGCGCGGAGAACAGGGGCTGCACTACGGCGACCAGTGGGGCGATATTGAGTTGCAGCCGGAACTCGCCGAAGTGCGGCGGCGCTACGTCGACCCCTACGTTTCCGACGACGCCGTCTGCGTGGAAATCGGCAGCGGCGGCGGCCGCTGGACCGTGCCTCTTCTCGTGGCGCGGCGGGTCTATTGCGTAGAGGTGAGCGAGAGCATGGTCGGCTATCTTCGCCGGCGGTTCCACGATCGACCCAATGTCGAGTGTGTGCTGACGAGCGGCGCCGACCTCCCGGGCGTGCCGTCGAGGAGCGTCGACTTCATCTTCAGCTACGGCACATTCCTGCATTTCGAGCCCGACCTTCTCGCGGGCTATGTGGCCTCCATGGCCGAGGTGGCGCGTCCCGGCGCCGTGGCGGTGCTGCAGATCTCCGACACCGCGAAACCCGAGGCGTTGCGCCGGCGGCCCACCTTCACGCAGAACTCGCCCGGGCAGATGGCGAGCCTGCTGGAGCCCCATGGCGGCCGGCTCACGGCGATCGACCGGGATACGCTCGAAGACTCCACCATTATCGTCGCCCGCTTCGGGTGATGGCCGGGCCGGAGCGCCGCTTGCGGAGCCGCAAATCTGCGGCATGCTCCAGTTTGCAGAATCGTCCGTGACAATCGGAAGCTTAGTCGCTGACCATGCCGATCATTGACTTCCCCGGAGGTGGCGATCGCGAGCGCATCCGCCGGCCGCCCTGCAATGTCGAGGCCGAGCAGGCCCTTCTCGGCTGCCTCTTGTACGACAGCGCCGCGTTCGAGCGCCTCAACGACGGCTTGCGTGGGGAGCACTTCTACGAGCCCTTCCACCAGAGACTTTTCCAAGCGGTGGAGGCGCTGACGCGCAAGGGGCAGCTCGCCGAGCCGATCCTGATCGCCAGGCAGTTCGAAACTGACCCGGCCTTCCTGGAACTGGGCGGCATCGCCTATCTGGCGTCACTGGTTGATCGCGCGCCGCCGGCAGTCAACGCGCGGGACTACGAGCGCGTGGTCTATGACCTTGCGATCCGGCGGGAGCTGGTTCGGGTCAGCAGCGAGGTCGGGACGGCCGCTGAGGATCCCGAGAACACCGAGTCCGCGCGCGAGCTCATCGAGCACGCCGAACAGAAGCTCTACGCGCTGGCCGAGACGGGTGGGCAGAGCCGGGGCTTCGTGCCGTTCTCGGAAGCCCTTCATGGCGCGATCGCCATGACGGCGGAAGCGCATGGCCGTTCGGGGGGGCTCGCTGGCCTGTCGACCGGGCTCGTCGATCTGGATCGCATGATCGGCGGATTTCACAAATCGGACCTGATCGTCATCGCCGCCCGGCCCTCGATGGGTAAGACCGCCCTGGCCGCCAATATCGCGTTCAACGTGGCGCGCAACTACGCCTACGAACCGCAGCCGGATGGCACGCGCAAGACCGTTTCAGGCGGTGTGGTAGGTTTCTTCCAGCTCGAGATGTCACCCGAGCAGCTTGCACTGCGTCTGCTCTCCGACGCGTCCGGCGTCTCGGGAGACCGCCTGCGGAAAGGCGAGATCACCGCCGCCGAATTCGCCGACATCCGCGACGCCGCTCTGCAGATCGAGAACGCGCCCCTCTACATCGACGCCACGGGGGGGATCTCCATGGCCAAGCTGACCGCCCGGGCGCGGCGGCTCAAGCGCACGGTCGGTCTCGACATGCTGCTCGTGGACTATCTGCAGCTCGTCACCGTGGGAGAAGGCTCCCGGATCGAAAACCGCGTCCAGGAGGTCACCTTCATCACGCAGAGCCTCAAGGCTCTGGCGAAGGAACTCAACATACCGGTGGTGGCGATGGCGCAGCTATCTCGGCAGGTCGAGGCTCGGGAAGACAAGCGCCCGCAGCTGTCGGACCTGCGCGAGTCCGGCTCCATTGAGCAGGACGCCGACATCGTCATGTCCATCTATCGCGAAAGTTACTACCTCAGCCGAACGGAACCCCGCGTCGGCACTGAGGAACACTTCAAGTGGCAGGAGCGCATGGACGAGGTGACCGGCGTCGCCGAACTCATCATCGGCAAGCAGCGCCATGGCCCGATCGGCACGGTCCGGCTCTCCTACGACGAGAACACTACCAAATTCGGCAACCTCGCGTCCGAGTCGAGACTTGCACATAACTGACGTTCGCTCGCGTCGCCCCACCCTCCGATACATTTGAGCTTGCATTTAAGCCGCATTGGATCGACGTTGCCCCGCGAAGGATCTCCGGGACAAGCGATCGGCTCGTGGCCGCAGCCGTCGGCGGGCTCGCGCATGACGAGGCTGGTCACCTTGGCGGTAGGGTGTCGCCTGCGGCGGCCTTCAGCGGCGCGAACATCGAGAGGAATGCTCGCACGGGTTGTTTCGGGGCGGCATCTGGGCCATGGTCCAGTTCAACCCCGGACAAGCTCAAGCTCACGGGGACGGAGGGGAAATGCTGGGCGGGGGAGTCGTTCAGGCCGCGGATCGCGCCAGACGATGGCGCGGTGAGCGCCGGCCACGCCAGCGGACCGTTCGGGGTCGGCTTCGGTGAACAAGGAACTCCTGGCCGAGCGTCTACGCATCGAGCGACGCGCCCAACCGACGCCAGGCCGCAAGCCTGCGCTTTGGAAGGGCAGTGTCGCGATCGCGGCCGGCCTGGCGGTGCTCGCGGCGGGCGCTGGAACCGCGGCCTGGCGGATGACGAACGGTCCGCAGCGCGTTCAGACCGCGGTGGTCCAGACGCTGTCCTCGCCGGACGCGGTGGCGGGCGAGGTGCTGAGCGGCGCAGGACATGTAGTGGCTCGCCGCCAGGCGACGGTCTCCAGCAAGATCACCGGCCGGGTCCTGAACGCGCCCGTGGAGGCCGGGACTTGGGTCCGCGAAGGGGAACTGCTCGCCCGACTGGATGATAGCAACGCGCGCGCGACGCTGGCGCAGGCCGAGGCCCAGTTGGGCGTGACCGAGGCCGCGGCGTCTGTCGCTCGCGTGGCGGCGCAGCAGTCTCGTCGCGCCGTGGACCGATCCGAACGCCTGCACGCGTCGGGCTACGTGAGCGATCAGGCGGTCGAGGATGCGCGCGCAGCGTCCGAGTCGGCGGCCGGACGGCTGTCACTCGCGGAACGGGAGATGGTGACCGCGCAGGCGGTGGTGCTTTCGGCCCGTCGCGCCCTGGACGACACCGTGATCCGCGCCCCGTTCAGCGGCGTGCTCACGGTCAAGGCCGCACAGCCCGGCGAGGTCATCTCACCGGTGTCCGCCGGCGGCGGATTCACGCGCACCGGCATCGGCACCATCGTGGACATGTCGTCGCTGGAAGTCGAGGTCGACGTCGCCGAGAGCCACATCAGCCGGGTGTCGCCGGGGATGCGCTGTCGCATCCATCTCGACGCCTACCCCTCGCTCGCCCTTCCGGGCGAGGTCGCCGCCATCATACCGACGGCGGACCGCACGAAGGCGACCTTTACGGTGCGCGTCCGCATCCTCGCGCCCGATGCGCACGTCATGCCCGAGATGGGCGCGAAGGTCTCGTTCCTGGCGCAGGACGCGGCGGCGATCTCGGAGCCACGGCAGAGCCTCAGCATCCCTTCCGGCGCCGTGGTGCGCGACGAGGGCCAGGCCTTCGCCTTTGTGGTCGACCGCGGCCTCGCTCGCCGGCGCCCCGTGACCCTCGGGCGGACGGAGGCTGGACAGCAGATCGTCGACGGAGGGCTTCGGGCTGGCGACATGGTGATCGTCCAAGCTCCGCCAGGCCTCAGGGACGGCGCGGCAGTCAGGCCGAAGATGTGATGGAGGACAGCGTGACACGTGAGCCCCCCGACACCCTCGTGGCGCTGCGGCGCGTCACCAAGTCCTACGTTCGAGGGCGGGACACCGTGGAAGTGCTCAGCGACATCGACCTCGACATAGCGCGGGGCGAGTTCGCCGTTCTCATGGGCCCCTCCGGTTCGGGCAAGTCCACCCTCCTCCATCTGATCGCGGGTGTCGATCGCCCGACGCGGGGGGAAGTGACCGTTGCAGGCGAACGTCTCGATCGCCTCAGCGACGGCCAGTTGTCCCGATGGCGGGCGGCCCACATCGGCTTCGTGTTCCAGTTCTATCATCTGCTGCCCGAGCTTTCCGCCGAGCAGAACGTCAGCTTGCCGCTTCTGCTGACGGACATGTCCGGGTCCGCGCGCCGCGACCATGTGGAAGCCGCCCTCGAACTCGTCGGCCTCACAGCCTTTCGCAAGCGGCGACCGCGGGAACTCTCCGGCGGACAGCAGCAGCGGGTGGCCATCGCCCGCGCCATCATCGCGGACCCTACCCTCCTGGTCTGCGACGAACCCACGGGCGATCTGGACCGGAAGTCCGCCGACGAGATCATGGAACTGCTGCAACTTCTGAACCGCCGACAAGGCAAGACGATCGTCATGGTCACTCATGACGCGCAGGCGGCGGCGTTCGGCAGCGTGCAGATGAGATTGGACAAGGGAGCGCTGATCTCGTCAGCGCTGGCGGCGTGAAGGACGCCTGGCTGATCTGGGCCGGCCTGCTTCGACATCCCGGTCGGACACTGCTTATCCTTCTCTCGCTCGCAAACGGCTTTCTCCTGTTCGGCGTCATGATGGCGATCCAGGGCGGTCTGGCGGCCGCAGCCAAGGGCTCCAACGCCGAGGTCTTGTACGTCTTCAACGCGATCGCGCGCGGCGATCCGCTCCCGCTGGGCCTGCGGACCGACATTGAGGCGGTCCCTGGGGTGCGGTTGGTGATGCCGACCGTGCCGGGGCGCGCAACCTACGGAGCCAATCCCGAGGCGTTTCGGGTCTTTGCCGTCGACCCCCAGATGCTTCCGGACTCGATGCCGGCCATGCGCGCCAAACCCAGCGACCTCAAGCGTTTTCAGGCCGCCAGGCAAGGCGCCCTTGTCGAGGAGCGGTTGGCGAGCGCGATGGGCTGGTCGATCGGCGAGCGAGTGCCCCTGAAGGCCCCCAACTGGCTCAACCGGGACGGCACGGCCACGTGGCCCGTCATAGTGGTCGGAACATTCCGCGCGCATCAGAGCCAGCTCCTGGAAGGCTCGGTTGTATTTCAGTACCCCTATCTGGACGAGGGTCGTGTCCACCGCCGGGGCACGGCATCGGCCTTCATCGTTCGTGTCGACGACGCCGCTCGGGCGCCCGAGATCGCCAGACAGATCGATCTGATCTCCGCAAACTCGGACCACCCAACACGCACCGCGCCGGCCTCCGAAAGAGCTCGCAGCCTTGTCAGCGATATCGGTGACGTTGACCTCGTGGTGCGGGCTGTGGGCGGCGCCATGCTCTTCTCGCTGTTCGTGTCCGTTGGGGCAACGCTCGTTCAGTCGGGTCAGGAACGGCGCCGCGCGTTCGCGGTGCTGAAGACCCTCGGCTTCAGCAACGCGCGCATCTGTCGGATCGTCTTCTCGGAGAGCACCGCACTGGTCCTGCTCGCCGCCACGGTCGGGCTCTCTCTCGCGCACATCATCTTCCCCCTGTTCGCGCGCGCCGCTGGCTTCCCAAGCCTGGAACCAGGCCCGTTTCTCGCGGTGGGCGTGGGCCTTGCCTTGGCGGTTGGCCTGCTCGCCGGCCTACCGGCCGCTCTTGCCGCCCTCAAGACCCGCCTCGTCGAGCTCAGAGCCTGATGAACCCCGTCGTCCGCACCCTGCGCGCCAGCGTTGTCGCGACCTGGCTATCGGCGATCAGCCTGCCGCGCCGCCTGCTGTCCTGCCTGGTGACCCTCATCGGGGTCGCCGTCGCCGTGGCGGTCCTGACGGCCCTGATGTCCATGGGCGCGGGCCTGAGGGCCCTGAGCGGCGACACGACCGATACGTCTCGTGTCATCGTGATGCCCCGAAACGTCGTGGGCGAGTTCGCCGGCTCCATTTCGGCCGACGAGATTTCACTCATCCGGCAATCCGACGCCGTCGCCCGGGATAGAGGCGGCGAGCCCCTCATCCAGCCCAACGCCCTGGTCTGGGCCGAAGCCACGAGACGTCGCAACGGCGCAGTCGCCGACATCCTCCTGCGGGGGACCGGGGCGACAGGTCTGAAGATGAACCCAGGCCTCAAGTTGGTCGCCGGACGCATGTTCCAGCCTGGCCGCCGCGAACTGATCGTCGGGGAAGGCGCGCAACGCGAGTTGCAGGGCCTCGACCCCGGCCAAACGGTCAAGCTGGGGGTGAGCGAATGGCGCGTCGTCGGAGTCTTTCGCGACGAGGACGGAATGCTGGAGAACAACCTGCTGGCCGACATCGACACGGTCCGGACAACCTTCAACCGTCAGGACTTCCAAAGCGTCGACGTCCAGCTTGTCTCGAGGAAGGCGCTCGACGGCTTCAATGCCGACCTGCAGACCCGGTTCCGCACCCAGCTTGTCGCCACCGGACGTGCTGAATATTACGCGAGCCAGGTCGCGCAATTTGCACGCACGCTCGACATCGTGTCGTACGCCATCGGCGCCATCATGGGCGTCGGCGCCACCTTGGCGGCGATTACGGCGCTCTATGTCGCAGTCACCGCGCGCGCGGCAGAGTTTGCGACGCTGCGCGTGATCGGCTTCCCCCTGCCTGCCCTGATGTGCTCGGTCGTGGCCGAAGCGGTGCTCGTCGCCGTCTGCGGCGCGGCCCTGGGCGCCCTCGCCGCGACGATCGCGATCGATGGTCGGCAGATCTCCGCTGGCGCCTTCATCTTCCGGATGGCCGTGACGCCGCCCGTGTTGTTGACGGCGAGCGCCTTCGCCCTCCTGATGGGGCTGCTGGGCGGCCTGATCCCTGCTCTGCAAGGCAACCGCCTCGATACCGCGACCGCAGCAAAGGCCTAGCGCGGCGAGGCTATCAAGGTCATCGACCGTGGCCGTGACGATCGGTGAGACGGCTCCACCGCCTCGCCCCGCGGCCGCGCGGGCAGGCCGGCTCGCTTTGGCGTCGAGCGGCGAGGACACATAACGGCTCCGCCTGCGGCGCATAGCGCGTCGCGCCTGGCTGTCCCCGAGGCCTGGCGCTCTCGCACCCTGGCGGCGGATGTCGAGTCTTACGGGAGACGGACCGCCACCCCCAAAGGCGGGCGCCGGGTGCAAGGAGAGCGCGCCCGCGCCACGCCCAGACGGCGCAGGAGCCCTCCACCGGTCGCAAACCAAGTCAAGATCCGTACATAGAAATGCATCCAAATCACTTACCAGTTTCGACTTGATCCGTCCGCTTCTGGGTGACAGTGTGTCGACGAATTAGACTTATTTTCACTTAGAGAACCCAATGCGCTTGATTGTATTTTCCTCCATCGCCTTGGCGGGGTCCGTTGCAGTGGGTGAGGCGCGAGCGGACGCCGTGGTCGACTGGATGGTGATCGGGCACCACGCCGCGGAGGCTTCCCGGAAAGCCACCCCGGGACGCATGCTGGCGAGAGAGCAAGCCGAACCCCTAATGGCGCTGGCGATGTTCGAGGCCGCCAACACCATCGAGCGCAAGTATCGCGACCACGGGCCCCCGCTTCCGTCCCGGCCCGGCGCGTCCCCTGATGCTGCGGTGAGCGCCGCGGCCTACCTCGTCCTCTCGAAAAGCCTCCCGGACCGCGCGGCGGCGCTAAAGACGCAGTTCGAAGCCGCCCTCACGAAGATTCCTGAAGGTGAAGCCAAGAACGACGGCCTCGCGATTGGACGCGAGGCGGCGGCCTATGCACTGGCCCAGGGCGGCGCCGACGCCGCCTTGCCAGCAGAGCCTTACCGACCGGAAGGCGCGCCGGGCGTCTGGTTGCCGACCGCACTGCCCAACTGCCATTGGACGACCGCGCAGACCCGCCCCTTCGTGCTGTCCGCCGCCAACGAGGTTCGGCCGCCACCGCCGCCTAGTCTTCGCAGCGCGCAGTGGGCAAGGGACCTGGAGGAGGTGCGCGCCGTCGGTGCGTACGATTCCAAAACCCGCTCCGTCTATCAGACGCAGTTGGCGCAGGTGCTCGACTGGGTGGACGTGTGGAGCGTCATGCAGACGGTTGCGAACCGTCCTGACCGGACCATGATCGACAACGCCCACTTCTACGCCACGGCCATGCTGGCGCTGCATGACAGCTACTTGGCCGGCTGCGAAGGCAAGATGTTCTACAGGTTCTGGCGGCCGATCACCGCTATCCGGAACGCCGACCACGACGGCAATCCCGCGACGGAACGGGAGCCCGGCTGGGAACCCTTGCTCACGACCCCCAATCACCCCGAGTACCCCTGCGCCCACTGCATCACCGGCGCCGCGCTGGCCGAGGTCCTGCGCGATGAGACGCAAGGGCCGCTTGCGATGCCGAGCCTGTCCGTGCCGGACGCGAACCTCGTCCTGGCGGATGCGGATGAGTATGGCCGCGAGGTGTCGGTCGCACGGATCTATGCGGGCGTGCATTATCGGTTCTCCGTCGAAGCTGGCCAGGCGATGGGCCGCGCCATCGCGGCGAGAGCCAAGGCGCGCCTGGAGCGCGTCAAGTGATGCGTCTGACGTCTCTCAAGTGTGCCCAGCGAGGCGTTGCGAACCCGCCCTTTGAGCTTCGGATGCGCTCCGATGCCGGCGCTGTTTGGCGACATAAGCCGAAGAGGGGTCTGGGTGCGCGTAGCGGCTCTTGGAGGTTGTGATGAGACGGCGATTGGCGGCAACGGCCATGCTAACGGCGGGCGCGATGGCTGTCGGGCTCTTGGGCCTCGGCGCGGTCCGCGCGGCGGATCCGACGCCGGCGACGGTGGACGACTTCCAGCTGACCGACCACACGCGGCTGGCGCACCGCCTCTACTACTTCGGCTATGCCCCGGCGATCGTGCTGATGACGCGCGAGAACGGCTCGGCGGTGTCGAAGGCGGCCGCGGCGGGCCTGCAGAGGCTGGCGGCCGAGCACGGGCCGCAGGGCGTGCTCTTCTATATGCTGGATTCCAAGCTGGGCGAGAACCGCGACGCTGTGGCCGCCGAGGCGGCGGCGCAAGGGATCACCATCCCCATCCTGATGGACGAATACCAACTGGTCGGCGAGCAGCTGGGCGTGACGCGCGAGGGCGAGGTCTTCGTGATCAACCCGAAGACCTGGACTGTGGCGTACCGCGGGCCCCTGGCCGGCGCAGGCGCTGCCATCGCGGCGGTGACGGCGGGCCAACCGGTGGCGAAGGCGCGGGTCGCGGTGACCGAGGGCCGGACCATCGCCTTCCCCGAAAGGGCGCGGGCCGAGGCGTTCGCGAAGATTTCGTACGCCAGGGAAATCGCGCCGATCCTGCAGGAGAAGTGTGTGAGCTGCCACCTGAAGGGCGGCATCGGGCCCTTCGCCATGGATGGCTACGAGGTGGTGAAGGGCTTCGCCCCGATGATCCGCGAGACGGTGCGGACGCGGCGGATGCCGCCGTACTTCGCCGACCCGCACATCGGCACGTTCAAGAACGACCAGGGGCTGACGGCGCAGCAGACAAAGCTGCTGGTGCACTGGGTCGAGACCGGCGCGCCGCGCGGCGACGGGCCCGACCCGCTGGCGGTAAACAAGACCCGCTTGGCCGCCGAATGGCCCGAGGCGCTGGGCAAGCCGGACCTGATCGTCGACCTGCCCGCCTTCAAGGTGCCGGCCAGCGGCCTGGTCGAATACCAGAACATGCGGGTGGCCAACCCGTTCGCGCAGGACACCTGGCTGTGGGCGATTGCGATGAAGCCGGGCGACCGGCGAGTGCTGCACCACGTGGTTTCGAACCATCGGCCTGATCCCGGCAGCCGACCAGCCATTCCGAGCGGCTCGGTGGGATCGTACACGCCGGGCGCCCAGCCGCAGATCATGGCGGACGGCGCCGGCGCGCCGGTGCCAGGAGGCGGGCAGCTGAACTTCCAAATGCACTACACGACCATGGGCGTCGAGACGACGGACAGGAGTCAGGTCGGCTTCTACGTGCTGAAGGAGCCGCCGAAGTACGTGAAGCGTTCGCTGGTGATCGCGGACCTCGATTTGATGATCCCGGCCGGGGCGGCGCGCCACAAGGAGCAGGCTTACCTGACCTTCCCGGCCGACGCCTACCTCTACACGCTGTACCCGCACGCCCACTACCGCGGCTACCACGTGGAGCTGAAGGCGAGGACGCCGGACGGCAAGGAGACGATGCTGCTCTCGCTGCCGAGGTATGACTTCAACTGGCAGCGCGACTACGATCCGGTGAAGCCCCTCCTGGTGAAGGCCGGCACGAAGCTGATCGCCACCTGGGTCTACGACAACTCGGTTCACAATCCGGCCAACCCGGACCCGAAGCGCGACGTCACCTGGGGCGAGCAGACGCCCGACGAGATGATGTACTTCCGGATCAACTACCGCTGGGCCGATGAGACAGTGACCCACCTGCGCAACGATCATGAAATCGCGTTATGGGGCTCGATGATGGTCGGCGCACTGGACGACAACATCGACGGTCTGGTGGAGCCCTTCGAATTGCGCGGCGGTACGGGCGCGATGCTTAAGGCGCGCTTCGCCGAACTGGACCGCGATCGCAACGGCAGCCTGGACAACAGCGAACTGGCGGCCATCAGCGCCCAGCCGCGACTTCGAGACCAGAAGAAGACTCCAAACCTGTAGCCAGCGCACCCGCATGGAGACGCGGCCCCGACCAATCGAGCCGTGTTGGCCAGGCGCGCGGCCCCGAGATCGCCTACGTCTCCAGCCGCCCGTCACTCGCCCACCGGCGGCATTCGACCGCTGAGCTCCCGAGAGCCTCGGCTGACCGGCGTCTCCGCGGACGGCAAGAAGAAGTCCCACGATCCGGCCGGGCAGCGGTTGGCCGCGCGGTTCAATCTCCCGGGGCGCGCCGAACGACCCCCTCCGCTCGGCCGGCGTTCCCCGACGCAGCACCGCAGGGGCTTTGGTGGGAGCGCCTGGCCACCAAGACACGGGTCGTGGTGTTTTCGCGGAAACCGCCGTCGGGCCGCAGGGCGGCGAGCGCCTCCATGAGTTCGGCCTCGAAGCGGTCCGCCCGCTCACCGAACATCGGCCGACTGCTGTGCACGCCGGAGTAGATGCAGCTGAGGATGGAGCTCTCGGATCGCGCGAACGACGTCTCGAACCGATGCTCTTCAAAGCCTGCAAAGTGGACGGAGCGGCGCAGAGACGGCTCGTGCGCCGACTCCGGGTGCTTCATCGGATGGCGCACTGTGCGTCCCAAGTATCTGGCCACCAGTCTTGCGGCGACCGCCGACCAGGACTCAACGGAGCTCGGCGCCTCGTCGAAGATCGCCAGTCCACCGCCCCCCACGATCGCGGAGCCGAGTAGTTGCAGCACGCGGTCGCGGTCCATCCAGTGCAACGACTGCCCCATCGTCACGAGCTGGAACGTACCGAGTTCACTCAAGACCTCTTCGGCGCGACCGCAGATCCACTGCAGGTCGCCGCCGCCCCGTTCGACCGCGAGGCGTCGCCCCTCGGAAAGCATGGCGGGATCCGGGTCGACCGCGACGACCTCGCAGCCTCGCCGCGAAAACGGAATAGCCAGGGTGCCTGGGCCGCACCCAAGATCTAGGACGCGCACGCCGGGCCCGATCTGGAAAAGGTCAGCCACGAGGCCAAGCGCCTGTGGCGCGTACGGAGGGCGACCTGCGTCGTAATGGGCGGCCGCGGCGGAGAAAGGCAGAGCTTCCACGGAATCAAGCATTTGCTCGCGCGAGGGAATATCGGCGACGATCGCCGACGGCCCCGCTCCCCCAACGTGAAACGACCGCCCCGAAATATCTATGTTGATTCACTTCTCCGGCTGCCCGGCGGATAGGAGCCAAGACGTGTGCAGCGCATCGTCAGGCGATGATGGCCTGCCCCATTCGCGCAGCACCCATCGAGCCAAACCCATCTGCCCGGCTCCGATGTCGATAACCGGCTTCGGTGCGCCCCCACGCCGCGCATCAGCGACTATCCGGTTGAACTCCCGCCACACCGGCTCCCGCGCCCGCCTTGCCTCGGAGATGTCGCCCATCTTGAGCGAGCGGATCAGTTCGCGCTTGCCGACGACGAGTCGGAGGGCGGCCGGAACTGCCCTTCGCACGATGTAGGTGTTTCCTTCGAGACTGAGACCTGGGTATCGGGGCGGCATTTTGTAGGTGCCTTGTAGGCGTCTACAAGCGCCTTACCCCTTGTATTTCCTAAAGCATCAAGAAGCCTCAGCCGTCAGGACGCGCTGGTGGGCCCGGCAGGACTCGAACCTGCAACCAGACCGTTATGAGCGGCCGGCTCTAACCATTGAGCTACAGGCCCCTGCAGCGCAGTCCGCCGCGTTACCATGGGCTGCACGCGGCTTAAAGCTTGCGTTCAGGTAGGAATTGCGACGCTTGGGTTCGTTCCCCCCGGACTGGAGACTACCTCGATGAAGACCCTGATGCGCGCCGCCGGCCTGAGCCTGGTCCTGGCCGCTTCCGCCGCCGCCCCCGTGGCCCTGGCCCAGGCGGCCCCGCCCGCCGCCGACACCATGTTCCGCGCCACCACGCTGAACCTGTCGGCCTATGGCGAGACCAAGGTCGCGCCCGACATGGCGACGATCACCCTGGGCGTGATGACCGAAGGCAAGACCGCCGCCGAGGCCATGCAGGCCAACGCCACGCGGATGAACGCCGTCGTCGCCAGCCTCCGCAAGGCCGGCATCGCCGACAAGGACATCCAGACGTCCAACCTGAACCTGAACCCGCAGTACAAGTACCAGGAGAACCAGCCGCCCCTGCTGGTCGGCTACCAGGCCTCGAACAACGTCACCGTGACGGTGAACGACCTGAAGAAGCTGGGCCCGGCGGTCGACGCCACGGTCAACGCCGGCGCCAACCAGGTGCAGGGGATCAGCTTCGGCCTGCAGGACGCGACCGCCGCCGAGAACGCCGCGCGCGAGGCCGCCGTGAAGGCGCTGGCCGCCAAGGCCGACCTCTACGCCAAGGCCACCGGCTACAAGGTGGCCCGCCTGGTCAACCTGAGCGAAGGCGGCGGCTACGCGCCCCAGCCGCCGATGCCGATGCTGGCCTATGCCGCCAAGCGCGGGGCCGAGATGGACGCCGGGACCTCGGTCTCGGGCGGCGAGCTGAAGGTCCGCATCGACATCAGCGGCCTGTACGAACTGGGTCACTGATCCGGCCTAGGTTTCCACCGGGTACGGGCCGTCGCGGAACGTCTCGGCATGGTAGCCCTTGGCGCCGATCGCCTGAGCAAGCGGGCTGATCGGCGCCTCGCCCGCGGCGACGCGCTCCAGCACGTGGGCAAAGTCGTAGGCCGGGGCCCAACCCAGGTCGGCCCGGGCGCGGGCGTTGTCGTAGACCCGGTCAAGGGTCGGGAACATCCGCCAGCCCAACTTCGCATAGGCGTCCACAAACTGCGGGACCCGCGCCGCCAGCACGGCCGGCGCATCGGTCCCCAGCGCCGCGGCGTCTTCGCGCGCGAACGGCGTCGTGGCGCTCACCACGTAGCGGCCGAAGCCCAGGCGCGGCGCGGCGTCCAGCGCGGCTAGGTGCGCGCCCACCACGTCCTCCACGTCCAGCCGGCGGAACAGGAACTCGTTGGCCTTGGCGTTGGCGTCGACGTAGGCGTCGCGCATCTCGCGGTCGTCGTCCGCCTCCGGGAAGAAGCGCGAGGTGCGGAGCACGAGAACCGGCAGGCCGGTCCGCCGCTGCATCAGCTCGCAGAGATCCTCGGCGGCGGCCTTGGTGACCCCGTAGATGTTCTTCGGGATCGGCCGGACGTCCTCGTCGATCCAGGCGGCCGGCGCGCCGGGCGGCGGCGCAAGCGCGCGGCCGAAGACGCTGGTGGTGCTGGTGAAGACGAAGGCCTTCACGCCCGCCTCGGCCGCCTCCTCCAGCAGGTTCAGCGTGCCGCTGATGTTGACGTCCACGAAGGCTTGGCGCGGATGCGTCGCCACGTGCGGCTTGTGCAGGGTGGCGGCATGGACCACCGCCGTCGCGCCGCGCATCGCCCCCCGGACGGCGTCGCGGTCGACCACCGAGGCGGCGACGTCGGTCCAGGGCGACGGCGCAACGTCCAGGCCCACGGCGTCGCGCCCGGCGGCCCGCAGCGTGCGCATCAGGGCCTCGCCCAGGTGGCCCGAACTGCCGGTCACCAGGATCGTCATGGCCGCCCTACTTGCTGACCTTGGCGCGGCGGAACGCGCCGTCCAGCCGCTCGGCCATCATCCGGCCCGGGAAGGCGCGGTCGCCCTCCATCATCGCGGCGTAGACCAGGTTGGTGCCCTGGATCGGCCCGGCGGCCCAGCCCACACCGCGCGACGCGTCGGACTGGGTGTTGCACGAGAGCTGCCGCGGCTGGCGATCCTTGACCGTCGCGTCCAGCAGGGCGTCCAGCTTGCGCGTCCCCGGCTGGTCGCAGGCGGCGAATTCCTTCGCGCAGGTGGTGGCCGAATTGTAGCGGTAGTAGCGCTTGCCCGACCCCGCCTCGGCGATCAGCACGCAGGTGTTGGGATCGCCCACGGCCTTGGAGACCGCCGCGTCCAGGGCGTCGCGATCCACGCCGGGCGGCGCGCCCGGCGAACAGGCGGCGAGCGAGAGCGCGGCCAGCGCCGCGCACAGGGCCTCAGGCCGCTTGCTTGATCTCGTTGGCGTCGTCCAGCAGGACCACGGTGGGCGCATAGTTGCGGGCTTCCTCGGCGGGCAGCATCCCATAGGTCACCACGATGACCTTGTCGCCCTTCTGAACGAGGCGGGCGGCCGCGCCGTTCACGCCGATCACCTTCGATCCGCGCGGCGCCTCGATGGCGTAGGTGGTGAAGCGGGCGCCGTTGGTGATGTTCAGCACGTCCACCTGCTCGTGCGGCAGGATGCCCGACGCGTCCAGGAGGTCGCGGTCGATGGCGATGGAGCCTTCATAGTCCAGGTCGGCCTGGGTCACCGTGGCGCGGTGCAGCTTGGCCTTCATCAGCGTGAGCAACATGGGCGGTGTCGCGTCCTTGCAGCCTTCGCCCCCTTGCGGAGCGAGCGGGCATATACGCACGTCGACCCCGGCGTTCAATGCGGCATCGCAGCGTGCCTCACGCTAGGGCGCCCAGCCGATAAACCCCTTACGGCGTAAGGTCTTGTGCGTCCGCGCGGCGGATTACCGGTGTCATCCGTTCGCGGGCGCAGCACGGCTCAGTCGGCGTGCTCGCGCAGGAAGGCGCTCATCTCGTCCAGCACCGGAGCCCCGCCGCGCAGGGGCCGGGACAGGGCCAGCAGGATGCGCACGTGGTCGACCCGCGGGTAGTGGCGCTCCTCCACCGGCACGCCCGCCTCGCGCAGCTTCCGCGCCAGGGCCGCGGTGTTGCGCGGATAGACCATGGTGTCGGCATCACCGGTGGCCAGGAAGGCGGCGGGGGAGTCCTTGGTCACATAGGCCAGGGGCTGGGTGGCGGGCGGGTCGGCGGCCTCGCCGAAGATCCGCTTGGCGATGGGATCGGTGAAGGGGACGAAGTCGTAGGGCCCGGCGAGGCCTGCGACCGCCTTCACATGGGCCGGATCGACGCCGGCGGCCTTCAGATAGCGGCCGTCCAGGCCCAGCATCACGGCGTTGTAGGCGCCGGCGGAGTGGCCCGCCAGGACGATGCGGTCGGGGTCGCCGCCATACCGGCGGGCGTTGTCGCTGGCCCATTTCACCGCCTGGGCGCCGTCCTCCAGGAAGCCCGGATAGCGGACCTCGGGATAGATCCGGTAGTCGGCGACAATGGTGACGAACCCGCGCGAGGCCAGCGCCCGGCCGACCCAGTTGTAGTCCTGCCGCCGACCGGAATCCCACGAGCCGCCATAGAAGAACACCGCCACCGGCGCCTGGCCCTTGGCGCCGCGGGGCGCATAGACGTCGAGGCGCTGGCGCGGGCCCACGCCATAGGCCTCGCCACGGCCGACGAACGCGGCCGGGTCCTTGGGCGACAGCGTCGCGAACATGCTGAGCGGCGAGCACGCGGCCGTGAGCATGGCGGCGGCCCCGGCCAGGGTCAGGCGCTTCGTCACGGCGTTTGGCGGCATGAAGTCCCCGATAAGGACGCGGGGACCGGCGCACAACTCTCGCCGGCCCCCGAACCTCTCTACGGGCGATTCCGTGACGAGGATGCAAACGCGGGCCGCCACGGCGCCCAGCTTTTCACCCCCTTGCCCCAACGGCCGGCTTGACGCCGCCCGCGTCCCCCGGCGGTATGTGAGTGAACAACGATAAGGGAGGCGTCCGATGGACGGTGCTCAGGCTCCGGCGAGCTTCAATCGCGAGATGCTGGCGGGGATCGCCCCGGCGCTGAAGGGGCTCGTCGACCAGCAGGCGCTGTCCGGCGTCGTGGCCATGGTCTGGCGCAAGGGCGAGGTGGTCCAGGTGGACACCGTCGGCCAGCGCGACATCGCCGCCGGCCTGCCGATGGAGCGCGACACGCTCTTCCGCATCGCCTCGATGACCAAGCCGGTCACCACCCTCGCGGCGCTGATGCTGCTCGAGGAAGGTAAGATCAAGCTCAGCGACCCGATCACCAAGTGGCTGCCGCAGTTCAAGGACATGACGGTCCTGACCGACGCCACCGGCCCGCTGGATTCCACCGTGCCCGCCGCCCGGGAGATCACGGTCGAGGACCTGATGACCCATCGCTCGGGCCTGGCCTACGGCTTCACTTCCATGGGCCCGATCGCCCATGCCCACGAGGAGAAGCTGGGCTCGCCGCTCGGCCACCCGCACTCGCCCGAGGAATGGATGACCCGCCTGGGCGCCCTGCCCCTCAGCTACCAGCCGGGCGACCGTTTCCACTACAGCCACGCCACCGAGGTGCTGGGCTTCCTGGTGGCGGCCGTGGAGGGCAAGCCGATCGGCCAGGTCCTGAAGGAGCGCATCTTCGATCCGCTCGGCATGTCGGACACGTTCTTCTGGACGCCGCACGAGAAGCGCGGCCGCCTGGCGAAGCTCTACCAGGCCCAGCCCGAGGGCGGCCTGAAGGACGTCTCGTGGGCCGATCCCGAGACGCCGTCCTCGTTCGAAGCCGGCGGCGGCGGCCTGATCTCCACGGCCGACGACTACCTGAAGTTCGCCCGCCTGATGCTGGGCCGCGGCGAGGTGGACGGCGTCCGGCTGGTGAAACCAGAGACCATCGACCTGATGACCACCAACCGGCTCACCGACGAGCAGCGCGGCCACGCGTTCCTCGGCATGCCGTTCTGGCTGTCCCAGGGCTTCGGCCTGGGCGCGTCGATGATCATGGACGCCGAGAAGCACCAGTGGATGGGCGCCGGCGGCCAGGGCTCGTTCGGCTGGCCGGGGGCCTTCGGCACCTGGTGGCAAGCCGACCCGGTCAACGACATGATCCTGATCTACCTGATCCAGGACTCCATGCCGCTGGGCCCCGAGGCGCTGACGGCCATGCAGGGCCAGCGCCCCACGGGCCGTATCGGCTGCCCGATGTTCCAGAAGATCGTCTACGGCGCCCTGAGCTAGGGCCGCCCTAGAGCGCGTTGGGTGAAAGTGGAAGCCGGTTTCGCCCTGAAACGCGCTCTAAATCAAAGAGATCGAGCCTGTTTATCGGGTTCAGATGATTCCATCTGAACCCGACAGGCTCTAGCCGCGGTTGCGCGGCGCCACGCAGATCGGCCGACCGCCGACGGTGTCGCCCAGCAGGGTGCCGTCGCGCACGGCCGCGCTGCGGGCGATGTTCAGCGCCTTCCCCTCGGGCGGCGGGACCTGGCCCTTGGCGCAGACCGCGACCTCGACCCGCAAGCCGCCGTTCGGACAGGTGCAGATGTCCTCGCGCGGGTCCAGCCGGCTGCCCGGGACCTTGCAGACCGGCGGGATCGACTGGCCGCCTACGTCGATGCATTGGATGGTCTTCGTCGGCGGGTTCTCGTTGATCGGCTGGGCCTGAGCCGCGCCGACGAGCAGCAACGGGACGAGGGCGATGAGCGCGCGCATGCGGGGCCTCCTTCGGTCGGCGCAGCATAATGCCCGCGCGCCGGCCCCGGTCGCGCGATTTTCGGACTTGTTCACCACGTCGTTGAGCGCGGCCTTAACCGGACCTGGCGCAGCCTTGCCGTATGGACCCGATCTCCACCGCCCGCTACGGCCTCATGGCGGCCACCCGCCGCCTCGACGCCTCGGCCACCAACATCGCCCGCATGGGCGTCGAGGGTGAGCCCGAGACCGATCTCGCGCAGGAGACGGTCGGGATGATCCAGGCCAAGACCGCCTTCTCCGCCAACCTGAGCGTCATCGGCTTCGCCCAGGACATGTGGGACTCGCTGCTGAAGATCCAGGCGCGCTGAGCCCCACACCATGGGCGGCACGAAAAAGGGGAGCCTCGCGGCTCCCCTTTCCGTATCCGGCGTGGGCCGGGACTATTTCTTCTCGGTCGGGTCCGCGCCGTCCTGCGGCGCGCCGGTGCCCGACGAGCCCATGAACAGCTTCTTGCCGTCCGGGAACGTCACGTCGCGGCCGTTGGCCTTGCAGGCCGGCTTGCAGAGCTTGTCCTTGGACTGGTAGCCGCGGACGATGATCTCGGTGCCGGCGGGCAGCGAGGCCTTGGTGATGCCCGAGCGCATCAGGGTGTTGGGCGTGCCGCCCTCGACCATCCACGCTGTGGTCTGGCCCTTGGAATCCACCACGTTCATGTGGACCCAGGCGTGCGGGTTGATCCACTCGACGCGGGTCACCTTGCCGCGCAGCAGCACCGGCGCCTTGCCGTCGAACTCCGCCGCGAAAGCGTGGTGGGCCCAGGCCGCGCCGCCGGCGGCGGCCACGCTGAGGACCGCCCCGATAGCCCCCGCAACGATCAGCTTCTTCTTGTCCATCTCGCGCCTCCAACGCCGGATGCTAGACTCTATCCCTCGAAGGTCCGGTTTGGGAACCGACCCTACTTCAGCGGTTCCTTACGCAGGTCGCCGTACATCAGTTCCTCGACGAACTCGACGCACTTGAACTGGTTCAGCCGCGCGTCCTCGCCCACCCGCTTGTACAGGTTGAAGCTCATCTTCCAGGGCTTCGTGAAGGTGGCCGGGTCGGTGATCGTCGCCTCGTAGCGGACCACGCCCGGGCCGGTCGGCGTCCAGCGCTCTTCCACCGTCATCTGGTCGGAGTGGAAGTTGCCCGCGCGGTCGAACCAGGTGCGGTCGTTCATGCCGGTGACCTTCACCACCAGCGTATCGCCGTCCCACGTCGCCACCGACTGGCCCATCCAGCTGTCGACCGGCGCCGGGCCGGGATCGGTGAAGAGGATGTTCCGCACCGCGCCGGCGTATTCGTACGCCACGATCATCGACTTCTCGGATTGGAAGATCTGGAACGGCAGGTGCATGTAGTTCGCACGCGGCACGCCCGGCAGGTAGCACTTCACCTCGGGATCGAGGTTCAGATAGTCCTCGCGGTTGGCGTCGCGCTGCTTCTTGGCGTCGGCCGTGTAGGGGATCTCGCCGCCTTCCACGATGCCCAGGCCGGCCGGCACCGCGCCCACGGCGCCCAGCGCCACGATGGCCTTCGCGGGGACGGGATTGTACGGACCCGGCCGCATCTGCAGCGCCGCGCGCGCGGCGTGAGGTTCGACGTCCCAGCCAGCCGAGTTCATCGCCTGCCAGACGCCGTTAAGGTCGGGGTGCTTGCCGTCGGGACCGCGCGGGGCCTTGTAGGCCGCGGCCGCCTTGGCCTTGGGTTGCGCCTGCGCCGCCACGGGCGCGGCCATCGCGAGGCCGACCACAGCCAGCGCCGCCACGATGCTCTTCATGCTCTCGCTTCCCCCAAAAACTCGGGCCCGGCTCTTCGGGCCGGACTCTCTGATGACCAACCTAAACAACGTTCAGCGACCGCGCCAGACGACGCGGCGTTTTGAGAAACCGATGGGCTGCGGTAAAGCCGCCCGCCATGACGCTGCGCCCGCTCTTCGTCACGCCGATCTACGAGGCGACCCTTACAACAAACCGCAGCTTCGAAAATTTCAACCACGAGATTTTGGAAGCGTGCCACCTGCTGGCAGCCGAGGATCGCGCCGGCCGCGCCTGGAGCAAGGCGCACGGCTACGGCGGCTACACCTCGTACGGCTCGCTCGACGACCTGCCCCAGCGGATGAGCGTCTTCGGCGACCTGAAGACCCAGCTCGACAAGCACGCCAAGACCTTCGCCGAGGCGCTGCATCTCGACCTGCGCGGCGGCCGCCTGCGGCTCGACAGCCTGTGGGTGAACGTCCTGAAGCCGGGCGCGAGCCACTCGGGCCACATCCACCCGCACAGCGTGATCTCGGGCACGGTCTATGTGGACACCCCGCCCGGCGCGAGCGCGCTGAAGCTGGAGGACCCGCGCCTGCCGTTGATGATGGCCGCCCCCGCCCGCCGGCCGGACGCGCCGGAGGAGGCCCAGGCCTTCGTCTACCTGCAGCCGCAGCCCGGCACGATCTACATGTGGGAGAGCTGGCTGCGCCACGAGGTCCCCGCCAACCAGGCGAAGACGCCCCGCGTGAGCGTGAGCTTCAACTACGGCTGGCGGTAAGGCTCAGCGGGCCTGGCGGCCGTGGAAAAGGCGCACGACCAGCAGATGATCTGCCTCGATCCGGTAGCGAATGACGAAGCCGTCTCGCCCGAAGCGGATCGTCGCCTCGCGATGCTGCTCATCGACCTGTGGCGCCGCCTGTGGAAACTCCGTCAGCAGCATCAACTGGTGCTCGATCTGATCGGCCGCCCGCCGCGCGGCGGGTGGGGCCAACGCAGCTAGCCATTCGACCTGCGCGAGGAGGTCGGCGCGTGCCCTCGCCGTGAAGCGGACCTTCACCGCTTCGTCGCCAGCCGCCGTTCCAGTTCCTCGCGGAAGCCAGCCATGACCTCGTCCAGCGGGTAGGTCGCGCCATCCGCGGGCGCACTCACGCCCCGCGACAGACGAGGGTCGTCATCCCAGTCGTAGCTGTCGTAGTCGAACAGATGCTGCTCGATCAGCTCGGAGGCGTAGGCCTCAAGCGATAGCCCAAGCCTCTGTGCGCCCTCCTGGAGGTGGCGAGCCGCTTGCTCGCTCACCTTGAGGGTCATCTTTAAAGTCCGTTCGCCGTCGGCCATGGACGGAGACTCCGCCCATGGCCCTGGGAGGTCAAGCGGCGGCTCAGTGGTCGGCGATCACCTGCGGGGCGCCGAACTTGGCCCCGAAGAAGTCGCCCTTGTTCCACAGCGGGCGGGCGTCGGCGTCGGCGATCTCGCGGGCGATCTCGTAGTTGATCCGGGCGAACTTGGCGCCGGCCTTCCAGTCGATCCCCTGGGAGAGGTCGTCGCAGGGCTTGTGGTAGCAGTTGGCCAGGAAGCCGCGGAACTTGGCTTCGCCGCCGTTCTGGAAGCCCGTCATCAGGAACGTCGAGGGCACGCCCACCTCCACGAACCGGAAGTGGTCCGAGCGGGTGAAGAGCCCCTCCTCCGGCAACGGATCCGGCGACAGGGCCACGCCCTCGCGGCCCGCCGCGTTGCGCACCGCCCCGGCCAGGCTGGACCGCTCGGCGCCGAACGCCACGACGTCGGTGAAGTCGTAGGTGAGGATCGGCATGTCGAGGTTCACGTCGGCCACCAGGGCCGAGGCCGGCACGGTCGGGTTGCGGGCGAAGTACTCCGCGCCCAGCAGGCCCTTCTCCTCACCCGTCACGGCCAGGAACAGCACCGAGCGGCGCGGCGCCTTGCCGGCCAGCTGGAACGTGCGCGCCACCTCCAGCGTGGTGGCGATGCCGCCGGCGTTGTCGAGCGCGCCGTTGTTGATCCCGTCGCCGTTCACCGGCGGGGTGACGCCGATGTGGTCCAGGTGGGCCGACAGCACGACCACCTCGCCCTTCAGCTTGGGATCCGAGCCCTCGATCATGGCGGCGACATTGACGCTCTCGACCGTCTTCACCTCGGTGCGCACGACGGCGTCGAGGCGGGTGGCCAGGGCGAAGCGGGGCGGGTCGCCCTTGGGCTTCTCGGCCGCCTCGGCGACCTCGGCATAGGTCTTCTTCGCGCCGGCGAACAGCTTGGCGGCGCCGGCCACGCTGACGCTCGCCAGCTGGGGCGTGTCCAGCGCCACGTCGTTGGGCGAACCGTCCGGCTTGCGCCAGGTCATCGCCCAGCTCTGCCAGGTGCGCTTGCCCTCTGCGAAAGGCCGGCGCTTCTCGTCGGACGGCAGGTAGAGCGAGATCACCCCGATAGCGCCGTGCGCCGCCGCCTGGGCCCGCTTGGTGCGACCGTTGGCGTAGTAAGCCCGCTCTTCGGTCTGGAAGCTGGACGGCGCGCCCGAGAGGATCACGACGATCTTCCCCTTCACGTCCAGGCCCTTGTAGTCGTCGCGCTTGTGCTCGGGCGCGACCAGGCCGTAGCCCACGAAGACCAGCGGGGCCGAGACCTTGCGCTCGGTCGGGCCGGCCGGCTTGCCGACCATCACATCCTCGCCGAACACCAGCGGGACCTCGGCGCCGTCCTTGCCCTTCACGACGAAGCGGCCCTCGTCGGCCGGCCGCACCGCGACCAGGGGCACGGGCTGGAACCAGCCGCCGTTGGCGCCCGCCGGCTTCAGGCCCAGCTGGGCGAACTGCGAGGCGACGTAGTTGGCGGCGATGTCGTAGCCCGGCGAACCGGCCTCGCGGCCCTGCAGCAGGTCCGACGCCAGGAAGGTGACATGGGCGCGGACGCGTGCGGCCTGGGCGTCCGAATCGACGGTCTGGGCGCCCGCCGACCCGGCGAGCAGGGCCGCGGCCACAACGCCGGCCGCGAACTTGGACAGATGCATGGAAGCTCCCCGATTTTGCCCATCTCTAGCGCAGGCGCCGCCGCCGGCGCCAGTTAGGGCTCCCCCCATAGGCGAGTTCCTCCCGCGCCAAGAGGTGAATTGTCGAAACTATAGTTAACGCCGCGGGAATGGCCTTGACGGTTGAGAAATACCGTTACCAGTCTGTTACCAATCGTTCGTCGTGGTTTTCGGGGAGACACCGCCGAACTCTAGCTATGGGGTAGCAGATGTCGGCTTCCAAACTAAAGTATTTACTGTTGTCGTCCCTCGCTGCAGGCGCGATGATCTCGGCGACACCCGCGTCAGCCTTGACGATCCAGCTGAACGACATCGGTGGCGTCGCCGGCTCTCCGGCCGCCTACGGCTTCCAGGTGGCGGCCAAGTACTGGGAATCGGTCTTCACCAATGACGCCACGGTGAAGCTGGACGTGGGCTTCGCCGCCCTCGATCCGGGCGTGCTTGGTCAGACGGGCAGCACGCTCTACACCTACCTGGACATCTCCACCTACCAGGCGCTGCTGGCCGCCACGGGCACCAGCAATCTCGACGCCGTCGCGGCCGCCAACTTTGCGCCGCTGAATTCGAACGGCGGCGTGGAAGTCCTAGTGCCGGGCTACCTGAACCCGGCGACGCAGGACGGCATCAACCCGAACACCAGCCGTCTCGCGCCCGACAACAACATCAACGAGACCATCGCCGTCTCGACGGCCAACCTGAAGGCCCTGGTCGGCGACTTCGGCTACACCGGGGCCGACGCGGAGATCACCTTCTCCAGCACGTTCGGCTTCGACTTCGATCCGCGGAATGGCGTCGACCCCGGCTCGTACGACTTCATCGCCGTGGCGGTGCACGAGATCGGCCACGCCCTGGGCTTCCTGAGCGGCGCGGACGACTTCGACTACTCGGCCGGCCCCGGCGCTGTCGACAAGTACTGGTGGGGCTATGGCCTAGACATGTTCCGCTACAGCGAGAACGGCCCGGGCGACACGCCGATCCTCGACTGGACGCCGGGCGCCGATTCCTACTTCTCGATCGACGGCGGCCAGACGGCGCTGGGCTATTTCTCGACGGGCACCAACTTCGGTGACGGCTGGCAGGCCTCGCACTGGAAGGCGCCGACCCAGGCTCCGTTCTGCGCGGGCCTGCTGGGGATCATGAACCCCTACGCCTGCGGCGGTTCGGCCAACAACAACGTCACCGGGCTCGACCTGGCGCTGTTCGACGCCATCGGCTGGAACGTCAACGTCGACGTCCTGAACGATCCCTACAACATGAGCACCTCGCAGATGGCCCAGGCCTATCTGCCCGAGCCCTCCACCTGGGCCATGATGATCATGGGCCTGGGCGCGACCGGCGCGATCCTGCGCCGCCGCAAGATGGCTCCGGTCCGCGTCCGCTAAGCCTCGCGGACACGCCACAAACGGAAACGCCGCCGGGTCTCCCCGGCGGCGTTTTCTTTTGGGCCCGAACCCGGAGCCTAGCTGTCCAGGAAGCTCCGCAGCTTCCGCGACCGCGACGGGTGCTTCAGCTTGCGCAGGGCCTTGGCCTCGATCTGGCGGATCCGCTCGCGGGTCACGCTGAACTGCTGGCCCACTTCCTCGAGGGTGTGGTCGGTGTTCATGCCGATGCCGAAGCGCATGCGCAGCACGCGTTCTTCGCGCGGGGTCAGCGACGCGAGCACTCGCGTCGTGGTCTCACGAAGATTGCTCTGGATGGCCGCGTCGATCGGCAGGACGGCGTTCTTGTCCTCGATGAAGTCGCCCAGGTGGCTGTCTTCCTCGTCGCCGATCGGCGTTTCGAGCGAGATCGGCTCCTTGGCGATCTTCAGGACCTTGCGCACCTTCTCCAGCGGCATGGCCAGCTTTTCGGCCAGCTCTTCCGGGGTCGGCTCGCGGCCGATCTCGTGCAGCATCTGGCGGCTGGT
>Ga0065165_1000220_pt1 | contig 100027 bp, 91 predicted proteins | sample AraplaMF_Cvi_mMF_FD_63813 | JGI IMG/M metagenome (GOLD analysis project Ga0065165, IMG submission 63813) | Arabidopsis root microbial communities from the University of North Carolina, USA - plate scrape MF_Cvi_mMF (version 2) (version 3) | ecosystem: Host-associated > Plants > Roots >... | reverse complement strand
GGCTGGGCTCCAGGGCAACTTCGTCCTCCCGCTGACTAGGCGGGAAAAGTGTCACCCATGTCCTGGCACACCTGTTACCCATGTCCTCGGTCCATACAGCAAGCGGGAGAGGGAGTGAGAATGCACCGAGCTGCCCGTCTTGCCCCCTCTCCCGCTTGCGGGAGAGGGTAGGGGTGAGGGCCAGAGGCCTCCGCAGGAAGTCAGTAGCGGCCGGTCGCTCCGGCCACCCGCAGGTAGACATAGGCGACCCACGCCACCAGCGCGCGCCCGAGGAAGCCGCGCACCCCTCGCCCGGCCGTCTGCTCGACGCGCCGCGACTTCGCCACCGCCGCGTCGAACTCCCGCGCCACGTCGCCCGCAAACGCCGCATCGCGCACGACGACGTTGGCTTCCAGGTTGAGCAGCAGCGACAGCGGATCGATGTTGGAGCTGCCGATGGTGGCCCAGTCGTTGTCGACGACGCAGATCTTCGCGTGGAGGAAGGCCGGGGTGTATTCGTAGATCTGGACCCCGTGGCCGAGCAGCTCGTCGTAAAGCGCATGAGCGGCCAACGCGGCGATCTTGTAGTCGACCTTGCCCTGGAGCAGCAGCCGCACCTGGACGCCGCGTTTTGCCGCGTCCTTCAGCGCACGCCGGAAGCGCTGCCCCGGATAGAAGTAGGGCGTGATCAGATCGACCCGCGCGGTCGCCGCGCGGATCGCGTCGACATAGGCGCGCTCGATGGTGCGGCGCTGGCGCAGGTTGTCGCGCAGCACGAAGGCCGCCCGGACCGGCGGCAGCCGGTCGGGATCGCGTCGGCGATGCTCGCCGCGCGGCATCCGCATGCGGCGCATCAGGCGCTTCGCGCGGCGCGCCGGTGAGGCGCTGCGGATCATCGCCCGCATCTCGTCGCCGAAGTCGTGCCCCAGCCAGGCGCGCGTCCATACCGCGCGCGCCGCCTGCTCGATGGCGCGCACCGCGGGGCCGCCGACGCTGACGGCGAAGTCCAGGCGCGGCAGCTCGGTCCGGCCGTGATGCAGGTCCACGCGGTCGTCGATCACGTTGATGCCGCCGACGAAGCCGATGCGGCCGTCCACCACGCACAGCTTCTGATGCAGCCGCCGCAGCTGGCCGGGATGCAGCCAGTTCCACCACCGGTCGATCGGCCGGAACACCGCCAACGCGACCGGCGCGCCCTCGAGCTGCGCGCGCAGCCAGGCCAGGCTGCCCTTGGTGCCGAAGCCGTCGACGACCACCCTCACCCGCACGCCCCGCTGCGCCGCGCGGCGCAGCGCGGCCACCGTCGCCGCGCCGGCCTCGTCGTCGTGGAAGATGTAGGTCGCCAACCAGACCTCGTGCTCGGCGCGGTCGATCGCCTCGATCTGCGCCGGGAACAGCGCGTCGCCGCCGCACAGCAGGCCCACGGCGTTGCCGCCCGTGAAGCTGGGCTGGGACCCGAGGGTCCAGGGGAAGAGGGGTTCCTGCGTCCGCTTCAAGTCAGCACGAGCTCGGCGAGCAGCGGCAGATGATCCGACATGCGCGCCCAGGACGGGCCGCGCGGCACCTTCATGTCGACGCAGCGCAGGCCGCGCATGTAGATGCGGTCCAGCGAGAACACCGGCACCCGCGACGGGAAGGTCGGCAGCGAGCGCTTCGCGCCGGGCAGCATCGCGCGGGCGAGGCCGGTCGTGCGCATGGGCTCGTCCAGGCGCTCGCCCCAGTCGTTGAAGTCGCCGGCCACGACCAGCGGCGCGTCGTGCGGCACATGGTCCTCGATGAAGGCCGCGAGTTTCTGGATCTGCCGCACCCGGCTGCCGTGGATCAGTCCCAGGTGCGCGACGACCGCATGCACCTCGATGCCCTGCCAGCGCACCGGGACATGCAGCAGGCCGCGTTGCTCGAAGCGGTGGTCCGAGACGTCGTGATGGCCGACATCCCCGATCGGGTACCGCGACAGCAGCGCGTTGCCGTGCTCGCCATGGCGCGTGACCGCATTGGTGCGATAGGCCACCTCGTAACCATCGGGCGCGAGGAACTCCGCCTGCCCCTGCTCCGGCCAGCCGAACCAGGTGCGCTCGAACTGGCGCGCCTCGCGGTGATGGAACAGCCGGACCTCCTGCAGGAACACCAGGTCCGCGTCCAGCGCCTGCACGCCCATGCCGAGGTTGTGGATCTCCAGCCGCTTGCCCGGCCCCATGCCGCGCACGCCCTTGTGGATGTTGTAGGTTGCCACGCGCAGCCGTCCGACGCTGTCGGCGGGCGAGGTGTCGGTGGTTGAGGCGTTGGCCGCGGCCGCGTGACGGGGCGTGCGGCGGATCATCGAGCGGGCCCTCCCCGGCGTTGGCGCTGCGCGGGCAGTTGCAGGATCGCCTCGGCATTGGACGGCGAGAAGCAGAGGTCCGCCGCCTCTCGCCACGGCAGCCAGCGCCAGTGCAGGTGTTCGCGTGGCGCGAGCGTCACCGCGGTGCCCGCCGGCACCGTCAGGCCGAAGACGTGCTCGGTGTTGCGCGTCACGCCCGGCGCATAGCGGTGGCGCCAGACCGGGTAGATGTCGTAGACGTTGGCCAGTTCCCAGTCGACGAGCGCACCGGGGGCCAGGTCTTGCACGCGGATACCGGTCTCCTCGAGCACCTCGCGCCGCGCGGTGTCGGCCAGCGGCTCGTCGAGCGCGTCCTTGGAGCCGGTCACGCACTGCCAGAAGCCGGGCCGGTCGGCGCGCTCCAGCATCAGCACGTCCAGCGCATCGGTGTGGATCACGACCAGCACCGATTCGGGGATCTTGTAGGCGCGCGCGGCCTGCTCGGCGGCGGCCGAGGGCGGGGTCGCGGCGGGGGCGAGAGGCACTTCGCTCATGGCGGACAGCATATCCCAGGGTCGGTACCGGCCAGGGGTGTGCCCGGCCCGGCACAACGCCGACATGGACACCCACACGCCCGACAAGTACCGGACAAGAACGGGCGCATCGCGGCGCCCGACACGTGGCGTGCAGGGACCCGCAACGCTTGTTCACAGACGACGAACGACGGCGTCGGCAGATGTGCGACAGGAAATATAGAAAGTTTGTAGAGCCGCCGCGCGCCGCCGGTCATGAGGGCATCCGACGTGCCGGCTCTCGGAAGAATGCCCCCCATCGCAACCATCACCCTGGAGGGGTCATGACCACCATCAACACCACGACCGGCAACGGCGCACCGCTGGTCGCGTCCCGGCAGCTGGTCAGCAAGCCCAGCGGCAGCTTCGAGATCAACGCCCGCGAATACGGCACCGTCGCCGCCGGCGCGATCGGCCTGGCCCAGGCGGCCTATCAGGGCGGCGAGAACGCCGTCAGCACCGTCGTGCACTGGAGCGAGGAAGGCCTGCAGGCGCTGGAGGACGGTGCGAAGGAAGTCGGCCATGCACTCTCGACCGGCCTGTCCGAAGTGAAGGAAATCGCCGGCGAGGTGAAGGACGCCGTCGCCAGCGGCACCAGCACGTTCATGAAGGAGGCCGGCGACCTGGGCAGCACCGTCGGCGGCTACCTGGCCGCAGGCGCCGTGGCCGGCAAGGCGCTGATCGACGAGATCCTCTGATCATGCGCGCCGCCGTCGCCCTCACCCTCGCGCTCGGGCTCGTCGTGTCTCCGCTGGCCGGCTGCTCACTGCTGAGCCCGATGCCCAGCATCGACCTGGCCAAGGCCACGGCCGGCATGGCGACGGTCGCGATCGGCCAGGGGCCGGCGCGCGCGACGCAGACGGTGTTCCATGACGCGGCGCTGCCGGATCGCGTCTGCATCGAATACAACCGATCGCTCGCGCTGCCCGAATTCGTGCCGGCGCTGATCGCGGAACTGCGCGACCACGAAGTCCAGGCCCGCGTCTTCGAAGCAGGCGTGCGCCCCGGCGACGAGGCCTGTCCCGCCTGGTTGCACTACCAGGGCCTGCAGCAGTGGGACAAGCCGCCGCTGTCGGACCGGATGCGCCCCTTCCTCTCGCAGGCGACGCTGAGCCTGCACGACGCGGGCGGCCGGCTGATGGCCGCCAGCAGCTACCGCAGCGACGACGCGACGCTCGGCCTGGGCAAGTGGGCCAGCACGCGCAACAAACTGGCGCCGGTGGTGCGGGCGCTGCTCACCGGCGTCCAGGGATGAAGGCGGCGCCTCGCGCGCGCCGGGGCGATGAGCGCCTCAGGCGAGCCGCGCGGCGAGCCGACGCGCCAGCTCCAGCGCCTCGGACAGGCCGGAATGCTTCGCGGTCTCGGCGTCTGCGCCCGTCTCGTCGGCGAGTCGCTCCAGCAGCGCGACCAGCGCCCGGGCCTGCAGGACCGGCTCGGCGGCCTCGGGCGCGCCGGGCTCCGCCGTCCGCGTGGCGGGCAACTGCGCGATCAGACGCTGCAGCCAGCCGGCGAGCCGCTCGGCCCGGCTGCGGTCGGCACGCGACCACACGGCGCCTTCGGCGCGTTCCAGCACCAGTTCACCGACGGCCGTCCCCGTCCCGTTCCGGAGCGAGAGCGTCTGCGACGAGCGTCCGGGCCTCGGCGCGACGCCGACCATCGCGGCCGCGCCGCCGGCGTTCCAGCGGAGTTCCAGCCCCGTCAGCGCCAGCGCCTCCATCAGGCGCGGACGCGCCTGCTGCCATTGCGCGTCCACGTCGGCGACCGAGGCCGCCACCGTGCCGGAACGGCCCAGCGTGAGCAGCAGACCCTCGGCGCCGTGCGGATCGGTGTCGAAGCGCGCCAGCTGTTCCAGCCGGGCCGGCAGTTCGGTCTGGCCGAGCGTCGCCTCCAGCCGCTGGCGCTGCTGCTGGTGATACCAGCTCGGACCGAGCTGTTCCTGCTCCGCCATCAATTGGCCCAGCCGTCCGTGCGCGGCCGCCTGCAGCGAGCGCGACTGGATCGCCTCGCCCAGCGCCAGCGCCTCCTGCGCGGGCGGTACCGCGTCCGCGCCGCGGCGCAGTTCGCTGATCAGCAGGAGCGTCTGCGCCTGCAGCCAGCGGTAGCGGCAGCGCCGCGAGAGGTCCTCCGCCTCGCCCGCCAGGGTCAGGGCGTGCTCCAGCGCGCCGCTGTCGCGGGCACAGCGCGCGTGGTGCCACATCGCCTCGGCCTCGTAGTCGCGGTGGCCGACGGCGCGCGCATCGGCGCGGGCCTCGTCCAGGCGCGGCAGCGCCGCCTGCGGGCCTTGCGTCGCGCGCAGCGACACCGCGCGGTTCAGCGCGATCTTGGAACGCATGTAGGGGTCGTCGCCGAGCTGCGGATAGTGCAGCTCGGCCTGGTCCAGCACGCGGCCGCCGCGCGCCCAGTCGCCCAGCGCGAAGCACAGGTGCGCCAGGCCGATCCGCGCCAGGCAGGCCCAGCGGGTCTCGTCGTCGGCCAGCTCCAGCGTCTGGCTCCACGCATTGCAGGCCTGCACGTAGTCGCCGCGCTGGTAGTGCATGCGCCCCAGCGCCTCGCTGAGCTCCGCCGCCTCCTCCAGCAGCCGGTGCTGCAGCGCGCGGGCGATCGCCCGTTCGAGTTCGGCCTGGAGCTCCGGCCCGCGGCCCCAGCGTTCGAGGATGAAGAAGGCGCCGAGCAAGGCCTGGAACGGCGGCTCGCCCTCGCGCGCGATCAGGCGCTGCAGCCGCGGCAGCGCCAGGCCCGGTCGACGCATCACGAGGCGCTCCCAGCGTGCCTGCGGCGTCGGCGGCACGCGCCGTTCAGCGCCCGCGCCGCGCCGCGCGTTGGCGGATCGCGTCCGGTGGTCGCCCCCCTTGCCGGCGCGTTCAGCGCGTTCACCGCGTTCAGCCCGTTCTGCGCGTCCTGCACGCTCTGCGCGTTCCGCCCGTTCGCCCGTTGCCATGTCCGTTCCGTCCGATCCCACCCCATGCGGGGAACGGCGGAAGCATAAACGCCTGGGCCGACCTCATCCCTCCGCGGCGTCCGGCCAGCGGACCCACAAGAAAGTTGGTGCCGATGGCATCGACAAGCCAGCCTCCGACTGAACACCCACTGATGCCGGCCATGGAACAAACACCGCCGACGGTCGAGGATTCCGGATTCGCTTCACGACTTCAAACCCCATGACGACACGACCGCTACACCCGCTCCGACACTCCCTGGCCCTCGTGCTGGCCCTCATGGCCACCGCTGGGATCTTCAGCGTCGTGCTCGTGCTGCCGGCGCACGCCCACACCGCCGGGACGTCCCATGCGCGTGCCACGGATCAAGGCGCGCCCGCGCGCAAGCCGCTCGACATCCGCCTTCCCGTGAACATTGCTTCGCGCGCCTCCGACGGAATCACCGAGCGGGAGGTGACCCCGCAGGGCGAGGTCCTCGAGCACCGCACGTTCTCCCGGCCGCTGGGTGACGGCACCCTGGAACTGCGGACCGTGACGCGCCAGCGCAACGCGCCGCCGACCGCCGGGCTGGGCCTGGGCTCCGGCATCAACCATGGCATCGCTCGAGATCGCACCGCCCCGGGCCGCGCCAACAGCAACGTCGGCAGACCCGGCAGCAACGGCAACAACGTCGACTCCTTCGGGATCTCCTATCGCTGGCAGAGCGATTGAGCAGCCCAGGCACGGATCACGGATCACGAGGCCCAAGACACAACGCCCCGACGGCCTGAGCCTCGGGGCGTTGTTCATGGGGAGGCGGCCTCTTCAGGACCGCCGCCGGCCGACCCGCCTCAAGCCGTGGCGGCGCCGGGGTTGCGCAGGCGGATGTGCAGCTCGCGCAGCTGCTTCTCGTCGACGAAGGACGGCGCGCCGGTCAGCAGGCACTGCGCGCGCTGCGTCTTCGGGAACGCGATCACGTCGCGGATCGACTCGGCCTTGGTCATCAGCGTCACCAGGCGGTCCAGGCCGAAGGCCAGGCCGCCGTGCGGGGGCGCGCCGTACTGCAGCGCGTCCAGCAGGAAGCCGAACTTCACGCGCTGTTCCTCGGGGCTGATGTTCAGCGCCTCGAAGACCTTGGCCTGCACGTCGGCGCGGTGGATACGCACCGAACCGCCGCCCAGCTCCCAGCCGTTGAGCACCATGTCGTAGGCCTTGGCCACGCACTTGCCGGGGTCGGTGACCATCAGGTCCTCATGGCCGTCCTTCGGCGCGGTGAACGGGTGGTGCACCGCGGCCCAACGCTTGTTCTCCTCGTCTTCCTCGAACATCGGGAAGTCGACGACCCACAGCGGCGCCCACTTGTCCTCGAACAGGCCCGAGGACTTGCCGAACTCGCTGTGACCGATCTTCAGGCGCAGCCCGCCGATCGCGTCGTTGACGATCTTGGCCTTGTCCGCGCCGAAGAAGACCAGGTCGCCGTCCTGCGCGCCGGTGCGCGCCAGGATGTCCGCGACCGCCTTGTCGTGCAGGTTCTTCACGATCGGCGACTGCAGGCCCTCGCGGCCCTTGGCCACTTCATTGACCTTGATCCAGGCCAGGCCCTTGGCGCCGTAGATCTTGACGAACTCGGTGTAGCTGTCGATCTCGCCGCGGCTCATCGTCGCGCCGCCCGGCACGCGCAGCGCGACCACGCGACCGCCCGGCGTCGTCGCCGGGCCGGAGAAGACCTTGAAGTCGACGTCGCCCATCACGTCGGTCAGCTCGGTGAACTCGAGCTTGACGCGCAGGTCGGGCTTGTCCGAGCCGAAACGGTGCATCGCCTCGGCGTACTTCATCACCGGGTAGTCGCCCAGCTCGACATTCAGCGCCTTGCGGAAGACGTGGCGGATCATGCCCTCGAACATCGCGCGGATCTCTTCCTCGTTCAGGAACGAGGTCTCGATGTCGATCTGCGTGAATTCGGGCTGGCGATCGGCGCGCAGGTCTTCGTCCCGGAAGCACTTGGTGATCTGGTAGTAGCGGTCGAAGCCCGCCACCATCAGCAGCTGCTTGAACAGCTGCGGCGACTGCGGCAGCGCGAAGAACATGCCGTCATGCACGCGCGACGGGACCAGGTAGTCTCGCGCGCCTTCCGGCGTGCTCTTGGTCAGCATCGGCGTCTCGATGTCGACGAAGCCGTGCTCGTCCAGGAACTTGCGCGCTTCCATCGCCACGCGGTAGCGCAGCATCAGGTTGTTCTGCATGTACGGACGACGCAGGTCCAGCACGCGATGCGTCAGGCGCGTGGTCTCGGAGATGTTCTCGTCGTCCAGCGGGAAGGCCGGCGTCACCGAGGGGTTCAGCACTTCCAGCTCATGGCACAGCACTTCCACCTTGCCGCTGGCGACGTTGGCGTTCTGCTTGTCGGCCGGACGCGCGCGCACCTTGCCGACCACCTTGATGCAGAACTCGCTGCGCACGCTCTCGGCCACCTTGAACATCTCGGGGCGGTCGGGGTCGCAGACGACCTGCACCAGACCTTCGCGGTCGCGCAGCTCGATGAAGATGACGCCGCCGTGGTCGCGGCTGCGATGGGCCCAGCCCATCAGGGTCACGGTCTGGTCCAGCAGCTTCTCGCTGACTTGGCCGGCATAGCAGGTACGCATGGGGTTCTCCGGAAATGCTTCAGTGTTCGGGACTTGGCTGGCGGCGCGATCCGGTGATCGCCGCGCTGTCGGCGCGGGCTCGGCGGACGACGGGCGGCCAGCGTGGGGAATCGTTTCGAAAGGCGCTGGCGGGGTCCTCGGACCCTCAGGACTGAGCGCTTGCCGGGGCGCTCAGCCCGGTCAATTTCGGGTGGTTTCGACCGGCAGGACGATCGCGGGCTCCCCCTGGGGCGCGACCACGCCCATCGAGATGATGTATTTGAGCGCCTCGTCGACGCTCATCGCCAAAGGCCGCAACTGCGCCCGGGGCATCATCAGGAAGAAGCCCGAGGTCGGGTTGGGGGTCGTGGGCACGTACAGCGCGACATGCTCGTCGGCCTCCGCGCCGCTGAGCGTGCCCAGTTGCTGGGCCACCTCGCCGCGCGGCGTGCCGGTGACGAAGGCAATGGTCCAGGAGCCCTGGTGCGGATACGGCACCAGCACGGCCTCGCGGAAGGCGTTGCCGCTGGACGAGAACAGCGTGTCCGAGACCTGCTTGACCGAGCTGTAGATGCTCTTGACGATGGGGATCTTGTAGAGCAGCCGGTCCCACTGGCGCAGCCACCACTGGCCGAAGATGTTCGCCACGAACATGCCGGTCAGCATCAGCAGCGCGACCATGACGACCACGCCCAGGCCGGGGATGTCGTGCAGCTGCTTGAGCGATTCCTGCGCCGCCAGCGGCAGCAGTGCGCCCACGGCCGACAGCAGCCAGACGAACACGCCGTCGATCATGCCGAGCACCCACAGCAGCACCCAGACGGTGATCGCGAGCGGGAGCCAGACCAGCAGGCCGGTGATGATGTACTTGCGCATGCCCGGGTCCGGCCTCGGCGTCAGTGGCAGGCGCAGGAGCCGCCGCAGGGCGTGCCCGAGGACGCCGACGCGCTGCTGGACTCGGAGGAGGAAGAGGAGGCCGGGGCCGCGCCCGACGCTCCGGCGTCGCCGGAAGCCGCCGGCGCAGCGGCGGCGGTGCCGCTGGCGGCCGCCGCGGCCGTGCCGCCCGAACCGCCGCGGAAGTCCGTCACGTACCAGCCCGAGCCCTTGAGCTGGAAGCCGGCGGCGGTGACCTGCTTCGAGAAGCTCTCGGCGCCGCAGGCGGGGCACACGGTCAGCGGGGCGTCGGACAGCTTCTGCAGCACGTCTTTGGCGTGGCCGCAGGCGCCGCAGCGGTAGGCGTAGATCGGCATGGTGGGGGACGACCGGGTCAAAAACCCGAAATTATATAGAGAGCGCCGACTGCGCCCCGGGGACGCCCGGCGGCGCGTGACCGTCAGGCGGCGCCTGCCAGCCGGTGGTGCGTCCCGTGGGCATTGCGGATCGCCTGCGGCCCCAGCGAACCGATCAGCATGCCGACGATGCCGGCCAGCAGGCCCGCGAGTTGCGCGGGGAACTGCTCCCCGGCCGGCGTCACGAGGAACAGCAGCCAGGTGATCACCCCCAGCGTGATCGCGAAGATCGCGCCCTGGGTGGTCGCGCGCTTCCAGTACAGGCCGAAGACCAGCGGCACGAAGGCGCCCACCAGGGTCACCTGGTAGGCGCTGGAGACCATCTCGTAGATCGAGGTGCCCTGCAGGGCGATCGCGTAGCCGCAGACGCAGACCGAGAACAGCAGCACCGCGATGCGCATCGTGCGCAGTTCCTGCTTGTCCGAGACGCGCGGGAAGAACTGGCGCCAGATGTTCTCGACGAAGGTCACCGAGGGCGCCAGCAGCGTGGCCGAGGCGGTCGACTTCAGCGCCGACAGCAGCGCGCCGAAGAAGATCACCTGCATGATGAACGGCATCCTGTCGATGACCAGCGTCGGGATGACCTGCTGGGGATCCTCGGCGATCAGTTGCTTCGCCTCCTCGGGCATGATGATCAGCGCGCTGACGACGATGAACATCGGCACGAAGGCGAACAGGATGTAGCACAGGCCGCCGATGACCGGGCCGCGCGTCGCGGCCTTCACGTCCTTGGCCGACATCACCCGCTGGAACACGTCCTGCTGCGGGATCGAGCCCAGCATCATCGTCACCGCCGCGCCGAGGAAGAACACGATGTCGTGGAAGCTCGGCTCGGGCAGGAAGCGGAACATGTCCTGGCTGCTGGCCAGCGAGATCACCTTGTCGGCGCCGCCGGCCATGTCCGCCGCGAACCACGCAATGATGGACAGTCCGATGACAAGGATGATCATCTGGATGAAGTCCGTCACGGCCACCGACCACATCCCGCCGAACAAGGTGTAGGCCAGGATGGACGCGGTGCCGATCATCATGCCCACGGGGATGCTGATCGCGCCGCCCGACAGCAGCTTGAACACCAGGCCCAGCGCCGTGACCTGCGCCGCGACCCAGCCCAGGTAGGACAGGATGATGATGAAGCTGCACACCACTTCCACGACGCGGCCGTAGCGCTCGCGGTAGTAGTCGCTGATCGTCAGCAGCGTCATCCGGTAGAGGCGCGCCGCGAAGAACAGGCCCACCAGGATCAAGCACGACCCGGCCCCGAAGGGGTCCTCCACCACGCCGTTCAGGCCCGTCTGCACGAACTTGGCCGGGATGCCCAGCACGGTCTCGGAGCCGAACCAGGTCGCGAAGGTCGTGGTCACGATCATCACCAGCGGCAGGTGCCGGCCGGCGATGGCGAAGTCCGCGGTGTTCTTCACGCGCCTGGCGGCCCACAGGCCGATCGCGATGGTGACGAGCAGGTAGAGGATGACCAGGGTCAGGAGCATGGCGGCGGGCCTTGGGGATGCTGGGGTCGCAAAAGCGCGGGGATGCGCAGACAAAAAAAGCGCGTGAATTATCCCCGGAACCTCAGGCCTTGCTGCCCCGGGACCTCCCGACCCCGAGAACCCCGCGATGCAGCGTGGCTACTGATCGTTCCAGCGCCCTCGCGCGCTTTTGAAAGGAGTTCCATGTTTCCCAACCCCATTTCCCAAGGCCTGGACATGGCCAGCGAGGCCCAGAGCCAGGGCAATGAGATCCAGTCGAAGCTGCTCCAGATGCAGAAGTCCCAGCAGCAAATGGACAACGCCAAGACCGGCTATCGCATCGAGCTGCAGAACTCGCTTCTGAGCCTGGTCGACAAGGTCAGCCTGCGATAAGCCCAACGCGAGCCGTCACACGCTCGTTTCAACACCGTACATAGAAAGGAGCTTCCCATGGGAGCCACCAGCGCAGAAGTCAAAGTCGCCAACCTCCAAGGCCAGATCGACGGCATGCAAATCGGCCGTGCACAGTCGATGCAGAGCAATTTCTTCAACCAGTCCAGCGACTTCATGTCGAACTTCTGCGGTTCGTTCATGGGGGGCTGCGCCGCCAACATGATGAACCTGTTCAGCTTCGGCGGATTCGGCGGCTACGGCGGTTTCAGTCCTTACGGCGGTTTCAGTCCGTACGGCCGATTCGGCTGGTAATGCCGGCCTGTTGACCGGTCCCTTGGGGGCGCCGGCCGGCGCCCCCGGGATTCCGGGGCCCCCGCCCCTTTCAACCCCTCCCGCACCATGACCGAAATCACTTCCGTGCCGAATCATGTCCTGCAGAAGCGCGCGTGCATCGCCGCCTTCATGGATCGGCAACCGAATACCCATGCGGCGCCGACCCACGCCGCCAACTGGATCGAATTCGTCGAGCTGGGCGCCGAGCCCGACGAACGCGAGGCACGCATCCTCGATCAAGTCACCGGCTTGCTCGTGCAGACCATCCGCGCCGCGCAGGAGCGCATGCCCTCCGACCTCGACATGACCGCCGTGCTGGGCATGGCCAGGGACGAAGGCATGGGCGAGCTGGAACCGGATCCCGCCATGCTCGCGATCTCGGGCACCGATCCCGATGGCGAGGACGAGGAGGCCATCACGATGGCCCGCGCCCTGACGCTGTACAAGAAGTCCTGCGAGATGGGGCTCGCCACCGGCGCGGAGCTGTACGAGACCATCGAGGCGGCCTTTTCCGCCCTGCCGGCGGAGACGCCGTACATGCGCGATGCGCACGAGACCGCCAAGCGCACCGTGCTGTTCGACCTCGAACAGGCGATGCAGCCGAGCTGACGAGGAGACCGCCATGTCCGCCCCGATCGACACTGTCCGCACCGTCGACACCGCCCAGATCCGGACACGCTCTCCAGCCGTCACGCGGTTCGAGCAAGCCGTGGCCCAGGTGTCCCGCATCGACCGGCTGGTCTCGCCCGCGCTCGCCCAAAGCCGGGAATCCAGCGCCGCCGCCAGCCTGATGGCACCCACCAACCAGACCCAGGCGAAACTGGAGCGCCTGCAATCGCAGATGCGTCGCACCGGCGACGCCCGGCTCGCGCCGCTGATCGCCGAGCAGATGCAGGAGTACGACTATCGCTCGACCCTCGCCGCCAAGGCACTGGGCAAGGTCGGGGCCTCGATCAAAGAAGTCGCGACGGCGGCGTGATGGCACGCGCGGGACGACAGCTGCTCGCGTCGCTGGCCCTGACGGCGTTGCTCGCCGGATGTGCGGGCTCGATCGATCTCTACACGGGGTTGAGCGAGAAGGACGCCAACGAGGTGACCGCCGAGCTGGACCGGCACGGACTGGGCGCCTCCAAGGTCGGTGCCGGCAAGCAACTCTTCGCGGTGCGCGTGCCGCAGGACCGCTTCTCAGCCGCCGTGGCCATCCTGCAGGCGGCCGGGCTGCCGCGCAGTTCTTTCACGCGCATGGGCGACGTGTTCAAGAAGGACGGCATGATCTCGACTCCCATCGAGGAACGCGCCCGTTTCCTGGCCGCCCTGTCGCAGGAACTGGAAAGCACGCTGTCGCAGATCGACGGCGTGGTCCTGGCCCGCGTGCATCCGGTGCTGCCGGAACGCGTCGTTCCCGGGGAACCGGTGCTGCCCTCGTCCTGCTCCATCCTCATCAAGCATGTGGCGGGCTGGAACACGTCCGCCTACGAATCGCGCATCCGCAAGCTGGTGGTCGCCAGCATCCCCGGCCTGGCCGACGCGCCGGACAAGGTGGCCGTCGTCTTCGTGCCCGCGGACGCGATCTCCGTCACGCCGGCCGCGACGGCACGCGCATCGGCCGGCAGCGCCTTGAACGGCTTGGCGGGTTGGATCATCGGCGGGCTCGCCGTGACGCTGGGCGTCGGTACGCCGCTGGGTTGGCTGCTGTGGCAGCGCCGCAAGGGCGCCGCGGCACACGACGTCGACATGGACGCCTCCGGCGCACCCGAGGCCGCGGCGTCGCCGAGGCCCTTTTCACCATGAGCGCCCTCGGAACGCCTCGCGAGGATGACGCGTCCGCGCTCGCGACCGAGGTCGTCTGCGCGGACTGGGTGGCGCTCTGGTACGAACCCTGGCGCCGCATGCATCCGGCCTGGCTGGACGAGGCGGCCACCAGCGGTCGGGTCCCGGCCGATCAGTCGCACTGGCTCGACCGGATCCGCTCGCCAGGTCCGGCGCGGAGGCTCGCCTATCGCTGGTTCTGCGCGCACTTCGACATCGACGCGGACCAGCCGCTGCCGCTGGACCGGCTGCAACTCCTGCCCGCCCACCTGCCCCTGGACGGCGCCGCGCTCGATCGCGCGGCGCTGGCGCTGGGCCGGGTCGCCTACGCGAGTCGCTGCCTTTCCGGCGCGCACCGCGATCTGGCCGACCTGTTCTCGCCGCAGCGCGGCGACGCGCCGCTGTGGCGTGACGCGCTCCGCCTGGCCAAGGCCCGGCCGCTGCGCACCGAGGGCGCACGACCGCCGCCGGGCGCCTCCGACCTCGACCTGCGACGCTGGTCCCTGCCGCTCATGGCGCGCCTGATCGACGACGCACTGCCGGGCGCCTGGTCCCGGCTGCGGCTGCGCTGCGACCCCGCACTCCTGCAGGACGGACAGGCGCCTCCCCGGTTGCCCGATTCCGCCGTCGCCCTGCGCAGGCAGGCCTGGCGCATCTGGCGCAACGGCGCCGTCGCCCCCCTCCACCTCCCCGCCTCACCATGAGCACCCACCTCGCCCCGAATCCGCCACGCACATCGCGACTGCCCGACGGGCAAGTCTGGCGCTTGGCCGTGCCCGCCGACGCCCCGCACCTGATCCGCATCTACAACGAATCCGTGACCGGCGGCGGACATTCACCGACGCAGTTCAATGGCACCGAGCAGGAAATGCGGAACATCATCGCCCAGGGGCGTCGCAAGGGCTGGCCCGTCTGGGTGCTGACGGCACCGGCACCGGCGCAAGCCGGTCCGGACGACACGGCCGCCGCCACGCCCCCTCTACCGATTGCCTGGGCCCACATGCGCGCCATTTCCTGGGCACCGGACGCCTGCCGCAGCGTCGGGGACCTGTGGCTCTACGTCGCCCAAGCCTGGCACGGCAGCGGGGTGGCCATGCGCATGATCCGCGGCGTCTTCAAGGACTGCCGGCGGTACGGCTTCGACACAGTCACCTGCTGGATCCTGGGCAGCAACCGCCGCAGCCTCTCGCTGGTCCGCGCCTGCCGCCTGGACCGCTGGGCGCTGATGCCCGCCGTCGTCAACTACGGCGGGCTGCGCTTCGACCTCGAGGTCTGGGGTTGCCGCCTCGATGATCCGCACTGGCTCGCACACATGGACCGCCTGGAACGTCGCCGCGCCGGGCTGGAACTCCTGCGCGACCGGCGCCGGACCGCGACGGCCGAAGCCGGGACCGGGACGGCCGCCGTCGCCACGCCCGCGCTCGCCTGAACGCTTCGCGCCATGATGCCCACCGCCTCGCCGCTCTCGCTGTTCCTGGTCTCGCAGGTCATGGCGCTGTCCATGGCCCGGGCGGCGGGCATGATGACCTTCATCCCGTTCCTGACGCGCCAGCAGGCCTCCGCCTCGGTCCGCGGCGCGATCTTCCTGGCCCTCTCGCTCCCGGCGGCGATCCAGGTCTGGCCCCCCTTCGTCGCCAGTCCCCCGCCGCCCGAGGCGGTGCTGCTGCTGACGCTCAAGGAAGGCCTGATCGGCAGCCTGCTCGGCATGCTGGCGGCGATCCCGTTCTGGGCGGTCCGCGGCATGGGCACGCTGATCGACAACCAGCGCGGCGCCAACGCGGCCCAGCAGGTCAACCCGGCGCTGCAGGCCGACGCGACACTGCTGGGCGAGCTGGCGGAACGCGCGCTCGTGGCGCTGCTGGTGGACCTGGGACTCCTGCAGGCGACCTTCACCGTCCTTGCCGTCAGTCATGCGCACTGGCCGATGCTGGACATGTTCCCCGCCCTGGACGCGGCGCATCAGCGCGGCCTGCTGCAGGCACTCGCGGGCACGCTGACGCAGGCGCTGCTGCTGGCCGGACCGGCGCTGCTGCTGCTCCTGATGATCGAGCTCGCGCTGGCCATCGCCAGCACCGCGGTCCAGGGCTTCGACGTCTATGCATCCGCCATGGCGGTGAAGACCGTGTCGGCCCTGCTCATCGTCGCCATGATCGCGGTGCCGCTGTTCGACAAGATCGTCGACGACGCGTTGCGCTGGTGGCAGGAAGGCCTGCTGACGGCCCTCGGGCTGCCGATGCTGTCGTCGCGTTGATCGGCGGGAGGATCGGGCCATGTCCGAGAAGAACCTTCCCCCCACCGAGTCCCGCGTGCGCCAGGCGCGGGAAGAGGGGCAGGTCGGCGTCAGTCAGGATGCCCTCAAGATCCTGCGTCTGCTGATGATGGCGGAACTCGCCTTCGCGACGGAGCCTCTGTGGCGCGGCCTCTTCGACGTCTTGCTGGCGACGGCCCTGCACCAGACGGCCCGTCCGATGGACCGGAGCCTGGCGATGAGCTGGAACTCGTTCATCCCGGTGCTGATCGCGCTGGGCGTTCTGGCGGTGCTGCCGGCGCTCGCCGCCGCGCTCGGCACGGTGGCGCAGACCCGCTTCAATATCGCCGGCAAGGCGCTCGGCAAGGGTGTCGACAAGCTCAATCCCGGCAACAACCTGAAGAATCTGGTCTCCGGGCAGAAGCTCCTGATGGCGGTGATCGGTCCGGTGCGGAGCCTGCTGCTGCTGACCGTGGCCGGGCTGGAGATCCGCGACCGCCTGCCCGATCTCGCCCTCGCCTTCCGAGTCGACGCCGCACAGGGCTGGGCCCTGTCGCTGCACATGCTCAAGGCCCTGGAGCGCCAGTGCATCGTCGTGCTGGTGCTCCTGATCGTCACCGACATCCTGCTGCAGCGCTACCTCACCTACCGCCAATTGCGCATGGACATCAACGAGGTCCGCCGCGACCACAAGCAGAACGAAGGCGATCCCATGCTCAAGGGCACGCGCAAGCAGATCGCCAAGGAGCTCGTGATGTCCGACGGCCCGATGCAGCAGCGTCCGAGCGCCGTCGTCGTCAATCCGGAGCACGTGGCGGTCTCGCTGTACTACGACCCCGAGGTCACCGAACTGCCGGTGATCCTGGACAAGCGCAGTGACGATGAGGCCCTTGAATTGCGCCGGCGCGCCCGCGAGGACGGCATCCCCATCGTACGTTACGTGGGCCTGGCGCGGCATCTGCTCGCCGCCGGCGAAGTCGGCCGGCCGGTGCCCGATCACACCTTCCGGGCGGTGGCGCTGCTGCTGCGCGTCATCGAGGAATACGAGAAGCAGGCGCCTGAGCTGCTGCATCCCACGCCGCGGCCGGGCGAGGACGAATCGCGCGTGGACCTGGCCTCGGTGGACGACGAGATCGGACGGGAAATGCTCGACCTCGCCTGAGAGCGGCCGCGCCGGTTCACGCGCCGTCGCGCAACTGCTCCTCGAGCAGCGAGAACTTCTCCCTCCGGGAGGCCAGGCGTCGATGGCGGGCGGCGGCTTCGGCCAGGGCGAGTTGCGCCGCGTCGCACGCGCTCCGGCAATCGGCGACCCCCTGGCGCGCCGGAGGGATCCTGTCGATCTCGCGCTGATCCTTCTGGCGCCAGCGCCGCAGCGCCAACTCGCCGCCGGACTCCGCCTGGCAGGCTTCCCGCAAGGCGGTACGCCTCGCGGCCACGTCGGCGACGCAGTCGATCAAGGCCCGCTCCGCGTCCGCCAAGGCGCGCTCCGCTTCGTCGCTGGCCCGCTTGGCCCGCGAGAGCGCCGCCTCGGCCAGCATGGCGCGCCGGCCCGCGAGCGCGCCCAGGCGACGCACGCCCGGCAGCAGCGGATCCGGCGGCGGGGGCGACTCGACCTCATGCGGGCCACGGCGTGGCCCAGGTCGCGCGGCGACGGCATCGGTCATGTCGGCGTCACTTCCACGGCCGCTGCAGGTCGCTTACACGGCCCCCCCGGCGATCGCATTCAGCCGCGCCAGGCTGTCCTCCCAGGGCGAGGGTCGACGCGTGTCCTGGCGAAGGAAATCGATCACCTTGGGATAGTCGGCGACGATGCGATCGGTCTCGGGGTCCAGGCCCGGTCGGTACTCGCCCAGCCGGACCATCAACTCCATGTCGCGGTACCCGGACAACACCTGACGGATCCGGTTGGCGGCCCGGCCCTGCTCGCGAGGCACGATGTTCGACATCACGCGGCTCAGGCTGGCCAGCACGTCGACCGCCGGATACTGGCCTTGCTCGGCCAGCTTGCGGGACAGCACGATGTGACCGTCCAGCAGGGACACCGCCTCCTCGCTGATCGGATCCGAGCGCAGTTCCCCTTCCAGCAGCACCGTGTAGAGCGCGGTGATGGAGCCGCCGGCGGCGTTGCCCGCGCGCTCGATCAGCCGCGGCAGCAGCGCGTAGACGGACGGCGGGAAACCCGCGCGCGCCGGCGCCTCGCCGGCGGCCAGGCCGATCTCGCGCTGTGCGCGCGCCAGGCGCGTCAGTGAGTCCACCATCAGCAGCACATTCAACCCCTGGTCGCGCAGCCCCTCGGCAATGGCCGTGGCGGTGAACGCGGCGCGCACCCGTTCGATCGACGTGCGGTCGGAGGTCGCGCAGACGATCACGGTGCGCGACATCAGCTCGGGATCGAATTCGTGTTCGGTGAACTCCCTCACCTCGCGGCCGCGCTCGCCGATCAGCGCCACGACGATCGCGTCGGCCGGACTGCCGCGGCCGACAGCCGCCATCAGCGTCGTCTTGCCGCAGCCCGGCCCGGCGAACAGGCCGACCCGTTGCCCTTGACCGAGGGTCAGGAGCGCGTCGACGCTGCGCACGCCGGTGGGAAAACGGTCCTTGATGCGCCAGCGCTCGACCGGCGGCGGCGCATCGGCGATCACGCGGCGCAAGCTGATGTCGCCTTCCCCGGGGCGCAGCGGCGGGCCGTCGTCGAGCGGGTCGCCGAAACCGTCGAGGATGCGCCCCAGCAGCGGCCGCCCCACGGCGACATGATGGACCGTGCGCAGCGGACGGATCACACAACCGCCCGAGATGCCCTCGAGCGCCATCAGCGACGAGAGCAGCACGTCGGGTCCGGTGAAACCGACGACCTCGCAACGCCAGATCCGATCCGGCTCCGCGGGGTGATACACCTCGCAGAGCTCGCCCACGCTGGCGCCGGGCACGGTGCCCTCGATGAGCATGCCCAGCACGCGGCGGACTTGCCCGAGCGGCCGGGTCAGCGGCACGGCCGCCATCGCGGCGTCCAGGCGGGCCGCTTCACGGGCGGAAAAATCACGCAGGGTCACTGTCACCATCCGATCTGCACCTTCCGAGGGCCGTCGAAGACCAGCGCCCCGGGCCGGATCTCGGCCAGGCGCCATTCCCCGATAGGATCGCCGGGTTCCAGGCGGCGACCGTCCGTCAGGATCACATGGCTGCGCGATCCCAGCAGCACCTCCTGAATGTCGAACGGCAGGATCACGCTGTCGTCGCCGGGGATGTTCACCCGCAGACGCCCTCGTCCGCCGTTGCGATCGACGGTGGTTTGAGCCATTCCCTCGAGATCTAGCGGGGACGTGACCGACGGGGCGGACGTCGCGACGCCGGGCGTCGTGAAGCCCGCCGCCGAGGACGCCGCGGGACTCGACGCCGTGGCGGCCGCATCGCCGGGAGTGTGCGCATCCGGCGATGCGGCGGAGGATGACGGGCCTGGACGGCGAGACGGGCCATCCGCGGCGGACGCCGCGCCGGCCACCTGCGCCGGCTTGGGCGTCGACTCGCTGTCGCTGGCCTGGCGAACCAGCGCGGCCACGCCCAGCATGGTCGACAACAGACCCGCCGCGACGATCACACTGCCCAGTGTCCGCACGGGTCTGGCCTTCGACGCCCGGATCGCGGCGGCCCGTGTCCTGGGACGGACATCGGCAACCAGTTCGGGCAGGTCGCCCGCCGACGGCGCAGGCGCGGGTGCGGCCGCCGCGTCGACGACCGGTGCGTGCATCGGCGCGGCGGGCGTCGCCGTCGGCATCTCCGGCGGCGTCCAGGTACCCCACGGGTCCGCCGATTGCCGCACCGCCAGCCAGACATCGCCAGACCGGAACGCGTCGCCCGGCATCAGCGGCACACGATCCCCGGCCTGCAGGACTTCCCCGCCCGACAGGGCGATACCGTCTTCCTCGGCCTCCAGCATCAGGTCACCGTCCTGCGTCACGCCGACGCACAGTCGCGCCGGAGCCTGCTCGCCGTCGTCCAGCAAGAGCAGGTCGGCCTCCTCGTCGGAGCCCACCACCAGCCGGTCGTCCAAAGGCAATGCGGCACCTGACTGCAGTCCGGTCAGGACCCGCAGCTCCAGCGGCGCCAGTTGCTCCTCGTCCAGGACGGTCTGCGTCATGTCAGTACATCTCCGGCGGCGCGCGTCCTTCCAGCGGAACACTGATCACCGATCGAACGTTCACGCGGAAGTCGGGCGGAAGCTCGGACATGCCGATGACCCCGAGCGGCGGAATGCGATCCGCCACCAGCTTGCGGATGTGCGGCCTGACATCCTGGGCACAGATCAGCACCAGCCGTCCCCCGTCGCAGGCCGCCAGGTAGGCCGCGGCGGTTTCGTCGAGGATGAGGTCGGTGAGGTCGGCATCCAGCGCCAGGAAGTCTCCATAGGCGGTCTGGCGGATGGCCGCGCGGACCTGCGACTCGAGTTCGCTGTCGAACATCAGCGCACGCAACTCCTTGCGCGAGGCATAGGCGTCGCAGATCTCGCGCTGCAGCGCGGCGCGGATGCACTCGGTCAGCACCGATGGGTCGCGCTCACGCGGCCCCCAGTCGATCAATGCGTTCAGGATCATGGGCAGGTTGCGGATGCTGACGTTCTCCGCCAGCAGCCGCCGCAACACGTCGGCCATGCGGCTCAACGGCACGGCACGTTCCAGCTCCTTGGCCACCTCCGGCGTCTTGCGCGCGCACCACGCGGCGATCTTCTGGGCCTCCTCCATGCCGAAGTACATCGAACCGATGCGAAGCAGCGTGTCTTCGCACAGTTCGTCCAGCCGCTGCCAGCAGTCCGCGAGGTCCGACGGTGCCGGGGTCAGCGCCTGCGCCTGGTCCATCGGCAACCACACGCGCGGCAGGCAGGCGGCGCCGCCGCGGGACTCGACCTGCTCTGGCGGCAGTCCCAACTCGACGGGATCCCCCTGTGTCCAGGTGCAGGTCCGGAGATCCTCGCGAAGCCACATCGAGAACACGCGGACCTCGCCATGGCAGAACTCCAGGTCGGCGTCCTCCAGCTCGACGTCGGCATCGAATTCGATCGCCGGCGTCACCAGCGCCAGCCGTCGCACCAGCCGGTTGCGCACCTGGCGGCACAGGTTGATCGCCCGCCTGGCCCGCTCGGCATCCACCCGGGCGCTGACCCGCAACACGAAGGGCCGGACCAGATCGAAGTCCCTCAGCGCTTCGACGGCGGTGTCGCGCTGGCGTTCTTCCTCCCGGTCGTCCTTGACCTTGCGATGCATCGCCCTCAGGCCTACGGCCGCCGAGGCCGCCGCGATGCAGGCGAACACAGGCAGCGGCATCCCGGGCAGCAGTCCGAACGCCAGCATCGCACCGCTCGCCGTGACCCAGGCCTTGGGTTGATGCAGCAACTGCGCCGTCAGCTCCTTGCCGATCGCCCGGCCGCCGCCGGGCTTGGAGACCCGCGTCACCAGCAGGCCGGCGGTCATCGACATCAGCAGCGCCGGAATCTGCGCCACCAGTCCGTCGCCGATGGTCAGGATGGCATAGACATGCAGCGCCTCCGAGGCCGGCAAGCCGCGCTGCAGCACGCCCACGGAAAGACCTCCCAGCAGGTTGACCAGAACGATCACGATACCGACGATGGAGTCGCCCTTGGCGAACTTCATCGTGCCGTCCATCGCGCCGAAGAACTGGCTCTCCTCGGTCAGCATGTCGCGTTGCGCCTTCGCCTCATCCTGCGTGATGCCTCCCGCCTTGCGCTCCATGTCGATGGCCATCTGCCGGCCCGGCATCGCGTCCAGCGAGAAACGGGCGCCGACCTCCGCGACCCGTTCGGACCCCTTGGTGATCACGATGAACTGCACCACCGTCAGCACGAGGAACACCACCAGGCCGACCACCAGGTTGCCGCCGACGACGATCTCGCCGAAGGCCTCGATGATGTGGCCGGCCTCGCCGTTGAGCAGGATCTGACGAGTGCTCGCCACGCTGAGCGCGACGCGGAACAGCGTGGTGACGAGGAACAGCGACGGGAACGCGGACAGCCCCGTGGTGTGCTTCACCTGCATCACCAGCACGATCAGGAAGGCCGAAACGCACAGGTTGATCGCGATCAGCAGGTCCAGCAGCCAGGTGGGCACCGGCAGCAGCATCGCGAAGACGATCGCCACGACCAGGGTGGTCACGACGATCTCCGCCCGTTCGCCGCTCGGGGCGATCTGCTGGGCCAGCGCCTTCGCCGACGACGTGCGCGCGCTCATGGCGGCCGGACGGGCGGCGCCATGCGCCGCGGGGGAGGAGGTGATGGAGGGCGGTGGCATGGTGCCTGATCAGTCATCGACCTCCGCCCAGGGTTCGTCACCTGAATCTGCAAGGACCTCCTCAACCGGCAGGATGTCTCACGCGCACGGTGCAGCGTCGGGAGACGACGGCGTCACGGCTGTCGCCTGGCCGTCCGCGCCCAAGCGCGATCGGGTCGTCTTGCTGATCAACCCCGCCTCGTTGAGGAGTCCCTGGCCCTTGAGATACAGCGTGATGGCGCGGGTCAATCCCTCTTGCACCAGCCCCCGCGTCTGCTCGTTGATCCACACACCGTGAGGCAACTCGTGATCGACGTCCCGCCGCAGCTGGAGTTGGGCGCTCAGCAGCGCGTCCGCCTTGACCTTCAGCACGACGCCCATCCGCTCCAAGGCGGCCTGGGGTGCGACCGCGCAGGTCACATCCAGCATCCATCGTGCCGTCTTGCGGATCTCCTCCGCGCTGTCCGCGCCGGCGCAAGCGCCGGCCCGCATCACGCGCGTGCTGACCTGCTCCACCTGGCGGACCTGCTGGATCATGCGGATCAGCGTCAAGGACAGATAGACCTCTGCGCCGCGGGAGCATCGCGAATCCACGCGGCCATGGGGAATCGCGGCACTCTCCAGCTTGTCGAGGCCGCGCGGTCCCACGGTGTCGGCGGCATCGAGCACCCTCTTGACCGACGGGGTCGCCTGCGTCAGCACCTGCAGGGCCGTTCTGGTGGACTGGGCCTCCGGCGGAGACCCGGATGTCCTGTCATCCGGGCGTTGCATCAGGCGCCGGATCAGCGTCTGCGAGACCTGCGAGAGATCGCCCATCGTGTCGGCCAGCTGATCGGCTTGCGGTCCGGTCGGCAAGCGGTGCAAAGCCAGGCGCAGCAGCAGCTCCCGCTCCGGTCCGGGCGCACCCGCCTCCAGTTCGGCCATGGCCTGGCCGGTCGCGCCCTTCATCCACAAGGCGGCGAAGCGTTCAGCCCGCCCCTTGATGGAGGCGTAGGCCTGCTCGCCGGCGATCTGCCGCATCATCTCCTGGATGGCTCCGACGCGCATCAATGCTTCGACGCGATCCTCCTGACGTTCGCGCGCGTCGCGCGTCTCGTCATGCGCCTCCAGTTCGGCGCGCTCGCCGATGCCGAAGGTGATTTCCTCGGCGCTGTCGCCCAGGCCGCCGCTGTTGGCCATCGCCTCGGCGAACGCTCGCTCCTGGAGTGCCAGGGACCGCGGGGCTGTGAGCGGCGCCGGCTCGGGCCCGCGACGGTCGCTGCCGGCGGAGGATGTCCAGCGGGCGTCTTCCTGTCCCGAGGAAGGCAGGAGGACATCGAAACGTGGGGAAACAATGGACATGGCGGCGAAAGGCAATAGAGAGGGAAAGAGAGCGTCGGCGGCGGCGATCAGAGCGCGCGGGCGGTCAGGATGAATAGCCGCTCGCGCTCGACGTTGGCGCTGCTGTCACTTCGGAACAGGGCGCCTATCACGGGAACGGCCCCCAGCACGGGCACGCGGCTGTTCTTGACCTGACGCTGCTGGCGGCGATAGCCGCCGATGACCAGCGATTCGCCCGGCCGCACCAAGGCTTCGGTGCTGACGGCACTGTTGTCCACGCTCGGCGTGCCCGAGTCGGACGGCGACGCGGACAACTGGCCGTCCTCGATGTCGAGGGTCACCCGGATGCCTTGCGCGTCTGCGGCGCCGCCGCTGTCGCCGACGATGCTCGGCGTCACCTTGAGCAGCGTGCCGGCAGTGACGGTGCGCAGGTCCGTGGTCCGTTCGCCGATGAGCTTGACGTAAGCGGACTGATTCATGTCCAGCAGGGCGCCGACGTTGTTCATGGTGAGGACCGAGGGGCGCGACAGCACCTGCGCCTGACCGCGCGACTCCAGTGCGCGCAAGCGCAGCGCCAGGCGGTCCGAGGCCCAGAGGGTCATCGTGGAGCCGTTCGCGCCGTTGGTGCCGACGCCGTTGGCACCGATCTGCAGACCGGTCCTGCCGGCGCCGCCCCCGACGCGCGCATCGATGTCGATCGACCAGTCGCGCAGCGCATCCGCGCTGACATCCAGGATCGTCACGTTGATCTCGACCAGGCGATTCGGCAGGTCCAGTTCGTCGATCAGGGCGCGATAGGTCTCCCGCCGCGATGGCAGGTCCCACACGAGCACCGCGTTGAGCGGCGTATAGGCGGTGATGGCCGGCGTGAAGTCCACCTCCTCGTCGACGGACCGCGCCCGCGAGGAACGTCCGGACGCGGTCGGCGGCGGCGCGGACGGGGTGGGGAGCCCGAGGGCCCCGCCGGCCGTCGCGGCGCCGCCCATGCCGGTCGCGGCAACGAGCGGCAGGTGCGCCGCCGGTAACGCGGCCAGCGCCGCATCCAGCGGCGAGGCAACACCGTCGGCGTCCTTCGGCCGCTGCGCCCAGGGATCGTCGGCTCCGGTCGAGATCGACGCGGCGCGGCGCCGTGTCGAAAGCCCCTGCACGGCGCGCGCGTGCGGCAATACCTGGTTCAGCGTCGCCACCAGCCCGGGCAGGACCACGGTGCGATCACGCGTGCGCATCTCGCGATCGGCCGCGGACGCGTGCTTCAGCCGGAACACCATCAGGCGGGGCTCCTCGCGACGCGGTCCCGTGTCCACGGGCACCTGCAGCACGCGCCGCACGAGCGCCACGTAGGCGGGCGGTCCGGAGACCAGCACGGTCGGCGGGTCGGAATCGAATTCGCCCCACCCAAACCGGGATTCGAACAGTCCGATGCCGATCAACGCGTCCTTGGCGTCCGACGGACTCTGCGGCCCGAGGGCAATGCGCTCGCTGACGGCGGAGGACCGCGCGGAGATGTGCAGCACGCCCTGATGCACGAACCAGTCCAGGCCCTGCGCGTCGCCGAGGCGATCCAGGAAGACCGCCGGGGAAGCGCCCTTGCCGCCCAGGTGGACCCTGCGCCGCCCTAGCGCAGGATCGGCGAGCTTCACTTCGAGCCCCAAGGTCGATGAGAAGCGGTCCAGGACCTGCGTCAGCGAGAGGTCCTCGTCGGCGCGGTAGCTGTAGAGCGTGTCCCGCCACGCGGCGGGCGCGGTCGCCCCGGCCTCCTGAAGGGCCGGACCGAACAGGCCGACCGACGCCACGACGCACATTGCGGCACGGCGCACGGATCCACGAAGCGCGGCGGAGCGAATCATGGCGTCACCGCTGTTCGTTGAGGATCTTGCGCTCGGCGCTTCGATGCAGCTGGACCGAGGTCTTGATCGTCGCGATATCAACCTGCAGCTGACGCTGGATGGCGATCGCCCGCTCGATGTCCAGAGGGCCGATGCGTTGCATTTCGTCGGCGAGACGATTGACGTTGGCGGTGGCGGTCCTGAGCAGTCGGCTGGTGGAAGAGATCGAGGTCATTCGATGGGCTCCTGGGGGGGTGGGGTTGAGGCAGGGGTGGTGGCGACGGGCGTCGGCTCCGGCATGGCGACCGGCGGCGTGCGGCCGCGGGTCAAGGCATCGAGCAGCGCCTGGACGTTCTCGGCATAGCTGGCGTGGAGACTGCCCGCCGGATGCGTCAGCACGCAGCGCCCTCGCTCCAGCGTGCCGTCAGGCAGCAGGCGCCAGTCCGCCTGGGCCGCGACGTCGCGCAGGCAGTCGAGGTCATCGGGATGAACGAGGAGCTGTGCCACGCCGTCACCGCGCATCGCGCGCCAGGCCTCGAGCAGCAGCCTGGCGCTGGACAGCGCGCGCTGTTCGGCCGGGACATCGAGCAACAAGCGGCGCACCGCGCGATCCGCGATCTCAAGCAAAAGAATCTCCGATGCGGCGAGCAGTTCCTCACGGGTTTCGTTGAGCGCCGACGAGATCCGGGCGGCGTCGGCAAGCCCCTGGTCGCGGGCTTCGGCCGCCTCGCGGGCGGCCTGTTCGGCCGATCGCGCGCGCGCGCGCTGCCGCCAGCGGCACTCCCGCTCGCGCGCGGCCCGCAGGCGCCGTGCGCAGGCGCGGCGCGCCTTGACGACGAGCTCCGCCGCGGTGCGCACCACGTCCAGCGACTCTCGCCGCAGCACGACGGCGGTCCCGGTCGTCTCATCGTCGATGAGGACATCCAGACCGCTCAGCGGCAGGCGACGGGAGATCCAGGCGGCATTCATGCGGGTCTAGTGCGCCGACCAGCCGGGCGGGTTCGCCAGGGGAAAGCAGGGCACGAGAACGGCTTCCTTTTGACATCGCACTGACCGGCTCTCTCATCGCACGCCGACGGTTCGCGCCATCGGCCCCACCCCGATGCTTGCCGAGCCCATCCTGACCGACGCGCCCGCCGGCCGTGCCGCGGTGCCTCCCGATACCCGAACGTCGACGACTCCGACGCCCGCGCCATCTCTCCATGCATTGCCGACGCGTGACGCGGACGAGATGGCATTGAGACGTCGACTCCAGCCCGGGCTGCGGTGGTGTGTCGACGACGCTCACTCGCCATGGTGCGAATTCGAGCTCGTGCTGCTTCCATCACGCCCCGACAGTGCCCGCCCCCTCGATCCCGAGGCACTCGTACTGGAGACGGCACACGGTGCGCTGCTGCTCGACGACGACCGCCTGGTGGCACTCGCGACAGGCGTGCATCTGCCGCGAATCGCGGAACGCGACATGGCCGACGCCGTGGGCGCACTGCGACACCTGGTGTGCGCCAGCTGGCCGGCCCCACTGGCGCAGGCGCTCGGCGGAGCCCCGATACGCCTGACTTCCGCCAATGCGACGCAAGCCGCTTGCGGATCGGGCGCCACGGCGAGCGGGACCGACACCCGGCACGCCGCGCTCTTGACGCTCGTCAGTCACGACGGTGACCGACAGGCCGTGCCGATCCGCTCGTCGGCGCGCACCTGGCTGGCCAGCGTCGCCACCTCCGGCTGGCAACTCCTGGCACCGCGAGGACCGATGCCCGCGGGCATCGCGTCGCTCCCGGCGGCGGGCGGACTGTGGGCGGGTCGCGTTTCGCTGCCGGCGTCGAGCCTGTCCGCCATCCGCTCGGGCGACGCCTTCTGGCTCCCCCCCCGTGGCCACGCGTCCAGCAGCCCTCTCTGCTTATTTTCTGGGAGCCGGCTACTTCATTTAGGTCAGGTCGATCACCTCACACGCCAGTTCCAGGGATGGGGTCCAGAGGGGGGTGCGCCGTCCAATTCCCTTCATCCCATTTCACCTTCAACGGAGCCCCGCAACGTGGATGCCCTGACCGTAGACCTGGACTTCATCGTCGGCCGTGTCGCCATGACCGTCGGCGAGCTGAGCGCCCTCGCGGCGGGCCAGATCGTGCCGCTGGAAGCACTGACCCCCGCCACCGTGCGCATCGTCGCGCACGGCACCGAGCTGGGCGCGGGACAACTGGTGGAGGTCGAAGGCCGCCTGGCGGTCGAGGTCCTGCAATGGGGGAACGCGCGGTGACCTCCGGCGGCTTCGACCCGATCTCGCTGGCATTCGTGCTGGCGGGCCTGACGCTGCTGCCGCTGCTGCTGGTCTGCACGACGAGTTATCTGAAGATCTCCGTGGTGCTGATGATCGTGCGCAACGCGCTGGGCGTCCAACAGGTCCCGCCGACGATGGCCCTGAACGGCATGGCGCTCGCCGCCACGCTGTTCGTGATGGCCCCCGTGCTCAACGAGGTCGTGTCGCGGCTGCCTGTCGACTCGCCCGGCCTGACCGATCGTGCCCCGTCCGACGCGCCCGCGCGATCGAAGTCGGCCCGGCTCGGTCTGGCGGACCTGGCCCACGCCTTCGAACCGATGCGAGGGTTCATGCTGTCCAACACGCTGCCCGAGAAGCGGCAGAAGTTCGTCGACCTGGCCCGTCAGCAATGGGGCGAGGGGCGCATCGCGCCGCCGCGCGACAGCGACTACGTCGTACTGATCCCCTGCTTCGTCGTCAGCGAACTGGAGCTGGCCTTGAAGGCGGGCTTCGTCCTCTACGTTCCCTTCGTCGTCATCGACCTGCTGCTGTCCAACCTACTGCTGGCCCTGGGCATGCAGATGGTGTCGCCAATGGTGGTGTCGCTGCCGCTCAAGATCCTGCTGTTCGTCCTGCTCGACGGCTGGACGCGGCTCTTCGACGGCCTGGTCCGTTCCTACGCCTGAGGAGGCCGTCATGGTCGAGACCATCGCGTTCTTCCAGAAGGGCCTCCTGATGGTGATCTGGCTGTCGTTGCCGCCGCTGATCGTCGCGGTGGTCGCGGGCGTGATCGTGTCGCTGGTGCAGACGGTGCTGTCGATGCAGGACCAGAGCATTCCCTTCGCCGTGAAGCTGTTCGCCGTCGGTCTGGCACTGGCGATGTGCGGCCGCTGGATGGCGCTGCAGCTGCTGGCCCTGGGCGACCAGGCGCTCGCCGCCCTGTCCTCCTTCGGGGGCCGGCCATGACCGCCCCCCTTGCCCGAGTTCTCCGTCACGCGCCTGGCGCGGCGCGACCTGTCCGCTTCTGTCCCAGGGAGCCCCTGGCTCCGGAAGATCCCCGTCGGGCGTGCGCCCGAAACCGAGCCGAACGGGGACCCGGGCCTTCTTCGAGTCTGTCTATGAACCACACCACCGAAGCAACGGACCATACGGACGATGACGTCCATCCGCAGGCATCCGCTGGCGCCGCAGCCGGCGCGCCGCAGGTCGAGCTCTCCGCGGAGGAGATCGTCGATGCCGCGATCGACGACGAAGCTTCCGGCGACGGGAACCCGTCCGGAGAAGATCCGGATGCCCGCGACGTCGACGGCGCCGAGGCCGCGTCCGAATCACCCGTCGAGCCGCTGGAACCGATCGACCCGGAGTTGGTCCGGCAGCGGCAGCAGCTGGTGCTGACCCACATCGTCAAGATCGCGCGGGAATCCCGCAGCGACTCCAGCAAGCTCAAGCGCTTCCTGAGGCGCTACGAACGCTCGCCCGGCGAGCTCGACGACATCATCCAGGATGCCATGCTCGAGGCCACGCGTTGCGCCGATCGATTCCAGGCGCGCTCATCGGTGGAGACCTGGTTCTTCGGCATCGCCGCCAACGTCGCGCGCAACCATGTCGCGCGCTGTTCCAAGCGCAGCGGACAGATCGAAAGCCTGGACGAGTCGCCCCATATGATGGACGCCGAATCGGCGCATCGCCCCCGCGATTCGTCGATGGACGTGAGCCAGCAGGTCGCCTACCGGCAACTCGCGGGCATCGTCGACGTGACCCTGTCTGGCCTGTCTCCCGACCTGCGCGGCACCTTTGACCTGGCCTGCCTGCAGGAGGAGTCGTATCGCGACGTCGCCGAGATCCAGGCCATTCCGATCGGCACCGTCCGCTCGCGCGTGAATCGCGTGAGGACCTTGCTGCGCTCCCGGCTGAAACAAGGCTTCGCCGACTACGCGACCTGAAGGACGACCCCGGACGGAGCAGTGGCGCCGGTCCCCGGGGACGAGTTCGGCCCTCCTGTCAGACGAGCCAGCGCATCGCCAGCTGCGTCAACACCAGCGCCAACGTGAAGCCGCCGACGCCCCAGAGCAGTGCCTGCAGCAGGTGGTTGGTGCGGCGCTGCTCCGCCAACAGCTGGCGCGTCAGGTCGGCGTGTCCGTCCTCGGCGCGTTGCCGCAGCACCTCGTGCATCAGGCGAGGGAATTCCGGCACCATCTGCGCAAAACGTGGCGCCTCCTTCTTCAACTGGCGCAGGAACGCGCGCCAGCCGATCTGTTCGTCCATCCAACGCTCGAGAAAGGGCTTCGCCGTGGCCCACAGGTCCAGTTCCGGATCGAGCTGCCTGCCCAATCCTTCAATGTTGAGCAGCGTTTTTTGCAGCAAAACCAGCTGCGGTTGAATCTCCACGTTAAATCTGCGGGAGATCTGAAACAGGCGCATCAGCACCTGACCCAGCGAAATGTCCTTGAGCGGCTTGTCGAAGTGCGGCTCGCACACCGTGCGGACCGCGCCCTCGAGCTCGTCGACCCGTGTTTCCGAGGGGACCCAGCCCGATTCGATGTGCAATTCGGCAACGCGCTTGTAGTCGCGGCGGAAGAAGGCGATGAAGTTCTGCGCGAGGTAGTCCTTGTCGACCTCGGTCAGCGTGCCGATGATCCCGAAATCCAGCGCGATGTAGTTGCCGAAGGTGTGCGGCTCCAGGCTCACCTGAATGTTTCCGGGGTGCATGTCGGCGTGGAAGAACCCGTCCCGGAAGACCTGCGTGAAGAAGATCGTCACGCCGTCGCGGGCCAGCTTCCGGATGTCGACGCCGGCCTCGCGCAAGCGCTCCAGCTGCGAGATCGGCACGCCGCGCATGCGCTCCATGACGATGACCTCGCTGCGGCACAGCTCCCAGATCATTTCCGGCACCAGCACCAGTTGCAGGTCCTGCATGTTGCGGCGCAGTTGGGCCGCGTTGGCGGCCTCGCGCACCAGGTCCAGCTCGTCGTGCAGGTAGGTGTTGAACTCCGCGACGACCTCTCGCGGCTTCAGGCGGCGGCCGTCGGCGGAGAAGCGTTCCACCCAGCCCGCCAGCGTGCGCATCAGCGCCAGGTCGTCCTCGATGACGTCCAGCATGCCGGGCCGCAAGACCTTGACGGCGACCTCACGCCCGTCGTGCAGCGTCGCGAAGTGGACCTGCGCGATTGACGCGCTGGCCACCGGCTCGGCATCGAAGGTGGCGAAAAGGTCCTCGATGCGCCGACCGAAGGCGCGCTCGATGAGCTCGCGCGACAACTCGGCCGGGAACGGCGGCACGTTGTCCTGGAGCCGCGACAGCTCCTCGATCATGTCGGGCGGTACCAGGTCGCGACGCGTGGACAGCAACTGACCGAACTTGACGAAGATCGGTCCCAACCGTTCCAGCGCCAGCCGCAGTCGCACGCCTCGCGGCTGGTCCCAGGCCCGGCCGACCGAGATCAGCCGGCGCAGGAAGCGGAACCGCCGCCGCTTGAGTGTGGACAGCGCCAGTTCGTCCAGCCCGTGCCGATACAGGGTCCAGACGATGACCAGGAGGCGGGAGAGATACCTCATGCCCGGAGCTCGATCCGGGCGCTCATGCCCGGCCTTGGCCGTCGGGCATGAAGCGGCCCGCCTGGCGGGCCAGCGTCGCCAGAGCCGCGGCGGCCGCCCGGCCGAAGCGGCCGAGCTGGTGCGCCACGGCCGGACCGGTGATGGCGGCCAGGTCGTCTTCGACGTCCCAGCGCACGTGGTCGATCAGCCAGTTGAAGTCGCCCGCGAGTTGCGCATCGCCCTGCACCCGCACGTCCGGGCGCGCGCCCGACAGGGCGGCGAAGGCGGCGGCGGCGGGGTTGGACGCGTCCAGCTCGATGAGCAGGTCCGGTTCTTGCCTAGGGGCATCCTCGTCGCCCAGCCGTTCCAGCAGACCGGCCGGGGTGACGCGCAGCCGCAGGTCGGGCGCGGCCGGCAGCATGGCGGGCCAGCCCGACAGCCGCAGCCGCAAGGTCTTGCCCGTGTGCGGGGCCAGGCGCGCGGTGGCGACGGGCTCGCGGGACATGACATGGTTGAGCAACAGCGTGATGCGATCCTGGACCGCGGGGGCCAGGAGCTTGGACCAATCTTGAAGCATGGGGCGGATTGTAGGCAGGCCGCGAAGGCGGTCCGGCCACGGAGGAACCGGTGACAAGCTAGGGGGGCCGGTTACGAGTCCGCATGAGGAATTGAGCGAAAATTTCCGGCTCTTGGCCGGGGAAGGACCACTGGGTGATGTTTGAGGACCGAAATTACAAAAGAACCTTCTACAGCGCGCCGCAGTCGGTCCAGTCCTTCATCGCGGCCTTCCTGGAACCGACCCTGATCGTCCTGGTCTATCTGGTGTTGCTGGCCTGGTTCGGCGAGCCGGTCATGCGTTCCACCTACACGCTGTGCATGCTGGTGTTCGCGCTGACCTTCCCGGGACGCAACCGCTTCACCGACCATCCGGCCAGCGCGGTGACCGACATCCTCGGCTCCTGGCTGATGCTGCTGCTGATCCTGGGCATGTTCGCGTACGCGACCAGCAGCTTCCATTACTTCGAACGCCCGGTGCTGCTGTGGTGGGCGGTGCTGACGCCGCTGGCCCAGATCGTCGCGGTCGAGATCGGCCGCCGCGTGCTGCGCTGGCGCTCGCGCCAGCCCTGGATCCGGCGCTCGGCGGTGATCGTCGGCGCGGGACCGCTGGGCGCCAAGGTGGCGCGCGCGCTGCAGTTCGGCTCGATCGGCGGCGCCGACTGCCTGGGCTTCTTCGAGGACCGCACCGACGACCGGCTCCACCCTGACTGCCTGGGCAAGGTGCTGGGCACGCTGCCTCAACTCAGCGACTACGTCCGGGCGCACGGCGTGCGCGAGGTCTACATCACGCTGCCGCTGGGTTCCCAGCCGCGCATCCTGAGCCTGCTCGAGCAGTTGCAGGGCACGACCGCGTCGCTGTTCTTCGTCCCCGACGTCTTCGGCATCAGCATCATCCAGGGCCGGCTGCAGGACGTGAACGGCGTGCCGGTCGTCGGCATCCTGGAGACGCCGTTCACCGGCGTGAACGAGGTCGTCAAGCGCATCAGCGACATCATCCTGGCCTCGCTGATCCTGGTGCTGATCTCGCCCATCCTGCTGATCCTGGCCATCGGCGTGAAGATGAGCTCGCCCGGGCCGGTGATCTTCAAGCAGCGCCGCAACGGCCTGGACGGCGACGAGATCATCGTCTACAAGTTCCGCTCGATGCGCTCGATGGACAACGGCGCGGTCGTCAAGCAGGCGACCAAGGGCGACCCCCGCATCACGCCGTTCGGCGCCTTCATCCGCAAGACCTCGCTGGACGAGCTGCCGCAGTTCATCAACGTGCTGCAGGGGCGCATGAGCATCGTCGGACCGCGACCGCACGCGGTCGCGCACAACGAGGAATACCGCCAGATCATCAAGGCCTACATGGTGCGCCACAAGGTCAAGCCCGGCATCACCGGCTGGGCGCAGGTCAACGGCCTGCGCGGCGAGACCGACACCGTGGACAAGATGAAGGCCCGGGTCGAATACGATCTGGAGTACCTGCGCAACTGGTCGCTGGGACTGGATCTCCAGATCATCGTCCGCACCGTCCGGCTGATGCTGTTCGATCGCCACGCGTATTGATGACGACCACCAAGGAGACTCCCCCGATGAAGCGACGCCATCGCCTGGCCCTGCCCTTCGCGCTGCTGGCCTCCGCGTCCGCCTGGGCGCAGAGCGACGCCGGCAGCCCCTGGTACCTGGGGGCCTCGCTGGGTCACTACTACACGGACAACGTGTTCCGCACCAACGGCGCGTCCAACAGCGACCGGCTGACCTCGCTGAGCCTGCTGGCCGGCGCCGACACGCGGCTGGGCCGCCAGCGCGTGCACGCGGACGCGCGCTTCAACGACACCCGCTACCAGGACAACAGCAGCCTGGACAACCGCGGCTACAACATCGATGCCGGACTGGACTGGGAGACCGCGGGCAACCTGTCGGGCACGGTGGACTACACCACCGCCCGCACGCTGGCCGACTTCAACAGCAACACCGGCATCGGCCCGACCACGGAGCGCAACCTGCAGACCGACCGCAGCCTGGGCGGCAGCATCCGGCTGGGCCTGCCCAACCTGTCGCCGTTCACGATCGAGGGCACCTTCACGCGGCGCGAGCGCGACTACTCGCTGGCGCTGTGGGACTCCCAGGAGTACCGCCAGAACATGTCCTCGCTGGGCCTGCTCTACAACGCCAGCAGCGCCTGGCGCTTCGGCGTCGCCGGCCGCTACACCAAGGGCCGGGTGCCGACCAACGGCTTCGAGTGGGACCGCAAGGACATCGACCTCACCGCGCTGTGGCGCGCCACGGGTTCCAGCAGCCTGAACGCGCGGCTGAGCCGCAGCACCTCGGACTCCTTCACCGGCGTCACCGGGGCGCTCAGCTGGACCTGGGCCCCGGGCGGGCGCTGGTCGCTGAACACCAAGCTCTCGCGCGACACCGGCGTCGAGGCCTACTACCTGGGCATCAACAACGGCCTGGCCGACTTCAACCGCGTGCAGACGGCGCTGCAGTCGCAGCTCAGCTACCGGCTCACCGGCAAGGTCACCGCGACGGCCGGCCTGGGCGTCACGCGCCTGAGCCGCAACGGCGACATCGCCCTGCCCGGCGCCGGCGCGAAGGACAATTCCAAGCAGTACAGCCTGGGCCTGGCCTGGGAGGCGCTGCGCAACGTCACCGTGGGCTGTTCGTACACGCGCCTGGACCGCGACACGTCCAACGTCCTGTACTCCTACAACGCCTACACCGCCGGCTGCTACGTGCAAGGCATGATCCGCTGAGACCCGAGACCCTTCCATGGCCAACGACACCATCCTGCTGACCGGCGCGACCGGCTACATCGCCTCCCACACCTGGCTCGCGCTGCAGGCGGCGGGTTATCGCGTGGTCGGCGTGGACAACTTCAGCAACAGCTCGCCCAAGGTGCTGGAGCGCCTGACCGAGCTCAGCGGCCAGACACCGCTGTTCGAGAAGCTGGACGTCTGCGACGGCGCGGCACTGGACGCGGTCTTCGCCGAGTACAAGCCCGCGGCGGTGGTGCACTTCGCGGCGTTCAAGGCGGTCGGCGAGTCCACGACCAAGCCGCTGAGCTACTACCGCAACAACCTGGACGGCTTGCTGACGGTCTGCGAGACGATGCGCCGCCATGAGTGCAAGCGCATCGTCTTCTCGTCGAGCGCGACCGTGTACGGCCAGCCGAAATCGCTGCCGCTGCGCGAGGACGCGGACCTGATGGCCGTCAACCCGTACGGCGCGACCAAGCTGATCGGCGAAGGCATTCTGCGCGACCTGGGCGCGTCGGACCCGCGCTGGCAGACCGCCTGCCTGCGCTACTTCAATCCGGTCGGGGCGCACGAGAGCGGCCGCATCGGCGAGGATCCGCGCGGCACCCCCAACAACCTGATGCCCTACGTGACGCAGGTGGCGGTGGGACGCCGCGCCAAGCTGTCGATCTTCGGCGACGACTACGACACCCCGGACGGTACCGGCGTGCGCGACTACATCCACGTCGTCGACCTGGCCGAGGGCCATGTCGCGGCGCTGGACTTCCTGCTGCGCGGCGACGAGTCGATCTGGGTCAACCTGGGCACCGGCCGCGGCTACAGTGTGCTGGAGTTGGTGAAAGCCTTCGCCGCCGCCAGCGGGCGCGAGATCCCGTACGAGATCGTCGCCCGCCGGCCGGGCGATGTCGCCGCCTGCTACGCCGATCCGGCGCTGGCGCGCGACAAGCTCGGCTGGACCGCCAAGTACGATCTGCAGCGCATGTGCGAGGACAGCTGGCGCTGGCAGTCCACCAATCCGAATGGTTTTGAAGGTTGAGAGAGGGAGCAGTAACTTGAGCAAGATCGACGTGCAACCGGTGATCATGGCGGGCGGCAGCGGCACACGGCTGTGGCCGCTGTCGCGGGCCGGCTACCCGAAGCAGTTCCTCGTGCTGAGCGGCAACAGCAGCCTGTTCCAGCAGGCCGCGGAACGCCTGGCGGCGCTGTCCGCCGAGGACATGTCGGTCCAGGCGCCGATCGTCGTGGGCAACGAGGAGCACCGCTTCATGGTGCTGGACCAGTTGCGCGAGCAGAAGCTCGCGCCCTCCGCGGTCCTGCTGGAGCCGGTCGGCCGCAACACCGCGCCGGCGATCACGCTGGCGGCGCTGCAGGCGCTCGAAGGCGGCCAGGACCCGGTGCTGGTCGTGACGCCGGCGGACCAGACGGTCACCGACGGCCCGGCCTTCACCGCCGCGCTGCAGGACGCCGTGCGCCAGGCCCGCGACGGCGCCATCGTCATCCTGGGCATCACGCCCGACCGTCCGGAGACCGGCTACGGCTACATCCGCGCCGGTGCCGAGGGCGCCGGCCTGCGCGTCGAGGCCTTCGTCGAGAAACCCGACGCCGCGACCGCGCAGAAGTACGTCGACCAGGGCGGCTACTACTGGAACAGCGGCATGTTCGTGCTGCGCGCCAGCGTCTGGCTGACGGCGCTGCAGCAGTTCCGCCCCGACATCGACCAGGCCACGCGCACTGCCTTCTCCGGCAAGGCGGTGGACGGCGCCTTCGTGCGTCCGGCCAAGGAGGCCTTCGCGGCCGTGCCGTCCGAATCCATCGACTACGCCGTGATGGAGCGCTGCCCCGGCAGCGCGATCTCGCTGCGCATGGTGCCGCTGGACGCCGGCTGGAACGACCTCGGCGCCTGGGAGGCGGTCTGGCAGGTCTCGGACAAGGACGAGGCCGGCAACGCCAGCCGCGGCGACGCGATCATCGCGGACAGCCGCAACACGCTGGTCCACGCGACCAGCCGGCTCGTGTCCGCGGTGGGACTGGACAACGTCGTCGTCGTCGAGACGCCCGACGCGGTGCTGGTGGCCGACCGCAGCAAGAGCCAGGACGTCAAGAAGATCGTCAACCAGCTGACGGCCGCCCAGCGCGACGAGCAGAACCTGCACCGCAAGGTGCACCGTCCGTGGGGCTGGTACGACAGCATCGACATGGGCGAGCGCTTCCAGGTCAAGCGCATCATGGTCAAGCCCGGCGCCTCGCTGAGCCTGCAGATGCACCACCATCGCGCCGAGCACTGGATCGTCGTGCAGGGCACCGCCGAGATCGTCAACGGCGACAAGACCCTGCTGCTGACCGAGAACCAGTCGACCTACATCCCCCTGGGCCAGGTGCACCGGCTGTCCAACCCGGGCAAGCTGCCGCTGGAGATCATCGAGGTCCAGTCCGGCTCCTACCTGGGCGAGGACGACATCGTCCGCTACCAGGACACCTACGGCCGGAACTGAAGACCGCGCCGCGCCCGGGGCCCCCACCTGGGGGTGCGGGCTCCGCGTCGACACGAAAGTCGGATACAAAGCCGTCCTCGGAAAGAACAGGAGAAGGCCGTGTCCGTCATTGCCGTCGTCGGATTGGGATATGTGGGACTGCCGCTGGTGGTCGAGTTCGGCAAGCACGGCCGCACGATCGGCTTCGACATCGCGGTGGACAAGGTCGCGAAGTGCCGCGCCGGCACCGACCCCTCGCGCGAGCTGACCGACGAGGAAGTCCGGGCCGCCGTGCACGCGGAGTACCACAGCGACCCGGCCTGCCTGGCCGAGGCCGACGTCATCATCGTCGCCGTGCCCACGCCGGTGGACCAGGCCCACATCCCCGACTTCAAGCCGCTGATCGGGTCCTCGACCAGCGTCGGGCGGCACATGAAGCGCGGCGCGGTGGTGGTCTACGAATCGACCGTCTATCCGGGCGCGACCGAGGAGGTCTGCATCCCGGTGCTGGAGCGCGAGTCGGGCCTGACCTGGAAGCAGGACTTCTTCGTCGGCTACAGCCCCGAGCGCATCAATCCGGGCGACAAGGAACACACGCTGACGAAGATCCTGAAGATCGTCTCCGGGGACACGCCCGAGACGCTGGACATCGTCGCGAAGACCTACGAGAAGATCATCGTCCCGGGCGTTCACCGCGCGTCCAGCATCAAGACGGCCGAGGCCGCCAAGGTCATCGAGAACACGCAGCGCGACCTGAACATCGCGCTGATGAACGAGCTGGCCATCATTTTCGAGCGCATCGGCCTGGACACCTCCGAGGTGCTGGAAGCCGCGGGCACCAAGTGGAACTTCCTGAAGTTCAAGCCGGGCCTGGTCGGCGGCCACTGCATCGGCGTGGATCCCTACTACCTGACCCACAAGGCCGACATGCTGGGCTACCACCCGCAGGTCATCCTGGCGGGCCGGCGCATCAACGACGGCATGGGCAAGTTCATCGCCGAGCAGACCATCAAGCAGATGATCGCGGCGGGGTCGCACGTCAAGGGCGCCAAGGTCAACGTGCTGGGCCTGACCTTCAAGGAGGACTGCGGCGACCTGCGCAACTCCAAGGTCATCGACATCATCCACGAGCTGCAGAGCTACGGCGTGGAGGTCTTCGTCACCGATCCGGCCGCCGAGTCCGACGAGGCGATGCATGAATACGGCGTGCGCCTGCACGCCTTCGCCGAGCTGCCGCGCGCCGACGCGATCGTGGCCGCGGTGGCCCACCGCGAATACAAGGCGCTCGGCGCCGACGCGCTCGCCGCCAAGCTGGTCGACGGCGGCGCCTTCATCGACGTGAAGGCGGCGTTTAACGGCGACAATCTGCGCGCGGCCGGCCTGCGGGTCTGGCGGCTGTGACGGCGGACGGCGCTCCGGCGCCGTCGACGCCTCTCGCTTCATCTCAGACGATCCGCGCGGATCACAGACATTTCAGGGAAGTTCCATGACGATCCTCGTCACCGGCGGCGCCGGCTTCATCGGCAGCAACTTCGTGCTCGACTGGTTCAAGACCTCGGACGAGCCCGTGGTCAACCTCGACGCGCTGACCTACGCCGGCAACCTCGAGAACCTCGCCGCGCTGAAGGACGATCCGCGCCACGTCTTCGTGCAGGGCGACATCTGCGACCGCGCGCTGGTCGACCAGCTGCTGGCCACGCACCGGCCCCGCGCGATCGTTCACTTCGCCGCCGAGTCGCACGTCGACCGCTCCATCCACGGTCCGGGCGCCTTCATGCGCACCAACGTCGAAGGCACCTTCACGCTGCTGGAAGCGGCGCGCGGCTACTGGAGCGCGCTCGACGGCGACGCCAAGGCGGCCTTCCGCTTCCACCATGTCTCCACCGACGAGGTCTACGGCTCGCTCAAGCCGCAGGACCCGCCCTTCGCCGAGACCAACGCCTACGAGCCCAACAGCCCGTACTCGGCGTCCAAGGCGGCCAGCGACCACCTGGTGCGCGCCTGGTTCCACACCTACGGCCTGCCGGTGGTCACGACCAACTGCAGCAACAACTACGGCCCGTATCACTTCCCCGAGAAGCTGATCCCGCTGATGATCGTCAACGCGCTGGCCGGCAAGCCGCTGCCCGTGTACGGCGACGGCCAGCAGATCCGCGACTGGCTCTACGTCACCGACCACTGCTCGGGCATCCGCGCGGTGCTGGCCGGCGGCACGCTGGGCGAGACCTACAACATCGGCGGCTGGAACGAGAAGGCCAACATCGACATCGTGAAGACGGTGTGCGCGCTGCTCGACGAGCTCCGCCCCGACCCCGCCGGCAAGTACGAGCGCCTGATCACCTACGTCAAGGACCGGCCGGGCCATGACCGCCGTTATGCGATCGACGCGCGCAAGATCGAGCGCGACCTCGGCTGGCGCCCCGCCGAGACCTTCGAGACCGGCATCCGCAAGACGGTGCAGTGGTACCTGGCGAACGAGGACTGGTCCGCGCGCGTGCTCTCGGGCGCCTACCGCGAGTGGGTCTCCAAGCAGTACGGCGCTTGAGTGCGCGAACGGGTTGACATGAAAGTCTTGCTGCTTGGAAAGAACGGCCAACTCGGCTGGGAGCTGCAACGCGCGCTGGCACCGCTGGGCGAGCTCGTCGCGCTGGATCGCCGCGAAGGCGGCGACCTCGGCGATAGCGAAACGCTGCGCGCCACGGTGCGCCGCGTCGCGCCGGCCGTGATCGTCAATGCCGCGGCCTACACCGCCGTCGACAAGGCCGAGAGCGAGCCCGACGCGGCCCGCCAGATCAACGCGCTGGCGACCGGCGTGCTTGCCGGGGAGGCCAAGGCGCTGGGCGCGCTGCTGGTGCACTACTCGACCGACTACGTCTTCGACGGCGCCGGCGACGACTGGCGTTTCGAGGATGCCCCCACCGGACCGCTGAGCGTCTACGGCAAGACCAAGCTCGAGGGCGAGCAGTTGATCGCCGCGGCCGGCGCCGACGCGCTGGTGCTGCGCACCAGCTGGGTCTACGCGGCGCGCGGCGGCAACTTCGCCAAGACCATGCTGCGGCTGGCTGCCGAGCGCGAGCAGTTGAAGGTGGTCGCTGATCAGATCGGCGCGCCCACCGGCGCGGACCTGCTGGCCGACGTGACCGCGCACCTGATCCGCGCGACGCTGCAGGACCGCACGCTGTGCGGGACCTATCACGCCGTGGCGAGCGGAGAAACCAGCTGGCACGCCTATGCGAAGCACGTCCTGACGCGTGCGCGGGACAAGGGCGTGGCGCTGAAGGTCCAGCCCGAGCAGGTCGAGGCGCTGGCCAGCAGCGCCTATCCGACACCCGCGCCGCGTCCGCTGAACTCGCGCCTGGACAACCACAAGCTGCAGGACCGCTTCGGCCTGGTGCTGCCGCACTGGCAGGCCGGCGTGGACCGGCTGCTCGACGAGATCCTCTGAGGGGACACCACACGATGGGCAACGACACCCGCAAGGGCATCATCCTGGCCGGCGGCTCCGGCACCCGGCTGCATCCGGCCACGCTGGCGATCAGCAAGCAGCTGCTGCCGGTCTACGACAAGCCGATGGTCTACTACCCGCTCAGCACGCTGATGCTGGCGGGCATGCGCGACATCCTGCTGATCAGCACGCCGCAGGACCTGCCGCGCTTCGAGGCGCTGCTGGGCGACGGGTCCCGCTGGGGCATCCACCTGCAGTACTGCGTGCAGCCCAGCCCGGACGGGCTGGCGCAGGCCTTCATCCTGGGCAAGGACTTCATCGGCGGCGCGCCGAGCGCGCTGGTGCTGGGCGACAACATCTTCTACGGCCACGACTTCGCCGGCCTGCTGGACAGCGCCGATGCGCAGACCGACGGCGCGACGGTCTTCGCGTATCACGTGCACGATCCGGAGCGCTACGGCGTGGTCGAGTTCGACGGCGCCAAGCGCGCCGTCAGCATCGAGGAAAAGCCCAAGGCGCCCAAGAGCAACTACGCGGTGACCGGGCTGTACTTCTACGACCGGCAGGTCTGCGACATCGCCGCCGACATCGAGCCCAGCCCGCGAGGCGAGCTCGAGATCACGGACGTCAACGCGCGTTACCTCGCGCAGCAGCAGCTCAACGTCGAGATCATGGGCAGAGGCTATGCGTGGCTGGACACCGGCACGCACGACAGCCTGATGGAAGCCGGCCAGTTCATCGCGACGCTGGAGAAGCGCCAGGGCCTGAAGGTCGCCTGCCCGGAGGAGATCGCCTTCCGCAAGGGCTGGATCAGCGCCGAGCAGCTGGAGCAGCTCGCGCAGCCGATGCTCAAGAACGGATACGGCCAGTACCTGAAGCAGGTGCTCAACGAGAAGGTGTTCTGATGCAGGTGATCCCGACCGCGCTGCCCGAGGTGCTGATCGTCGAACCGAAGGTGTTCGGCGACGCGCGCGGCTTCTTCATGGAGAGCTGGACCGAACCGAAGTTCAACGCCGCCTGCGGGTACGACGTGCGCTTCGTGCAGGACAACCATTCGCGTTCCGGCAAGGGCGTGCTGCGCGGCCTGCACTTCCAGCTGCCGCCGCATGCGCAGGGCAAGCTCGTGCGTTGCACGGCCGGCGCGGTGTTCGACGTCGCCGTCGACATGCGCCGCTCCAGCGCGAACTTCGGCAAGTGGGTCGGCGTCGAGCTGACCGGCGAGAACCATCGCCAGCTGTGGATCCCGCCGGGCTTCGCGCACGGCTTCCTGGTGCTGAGCGAGACGGCCGACTTCCTCTACAAGACCACCGACCTCTACGCGCCGCAGGCCGAGGGGTCGGTGCGCTGGGACGATCCGGCCGTCGGCATCGAGTGGCCCAGGCTCGACGTCGACTTCAAGCTCGCCGAGAAGGACGCGAAGGCGCCGCTGCTGGCGGACGCGAAGTTCTTCGACTGACGCGGGCCGAGGCGCCGGGGCGTTGACGATGGCTCCCTTGATCCACCTGATCGCCGGCGCGAGGCCGAACTTCATGAAGCTCGCACCGCTGGTGCGCGCGCTGGAAGCCGACGGGCGGCTGGCGTGGCGGCTGATCCACACCGGGCAGCACCACGACGCCGCGATGAGCGGCGTGTTCTTCGACGAACTCGGCCTGCCGCCGCCGGACGTCTCGCTGGACTGCCACGGCGGCGGCCATGCGCAGTTGACGGCGCGGATCATGCAGGCCTACGAGCCGCACGTGATCGCGGACCGGCCGGCGGCTTGCGTGGTCGTCGGCGACGTCGACTCGACGCTGGCCTGCGCGCTGACGGCGCGCAAGCTCGGCGTGCCGGTGGCGCACGTCGAGGCCGGGCTGCGCAGCGGCGACATGACGATGCCCGAGGAGATCAACCGCCGCGCCACCGACGCGATCGCGGATTGGCTGTTCACGACCGAGCCCAGCGCCGCCGCGCACCTGCGCCGCGAAGGGCATCCGGACGCGCGCATCGCCGAAGTCGGCCATGTGATGGTCGACAACCTGCTGTTCCAGCTGCGGCGGCTCGATGCGGGCGGCGACGACGCGCTGGCCGCGGACGCGGCTGCGCGGACCGCCCTCGATGCGGCCGGCGCCGGCAACGCGACCGCGGGCCGCTTCGGCGTGGTCACGCTGCATCGGCCCGCGAATGTGGACGACCCGGCGCAGCTCGCGGCGCTGATGCAGGTGCTGGGCACGCTCGCGGCCCGGCTGCCGCTGCTGTTCCCGGTACACCCGCGCACCCGCGCCCGCATCGAGGCGCTGGGCCTGGTCGCGGCGCCGGGCCTGCATCTGCTGCCGCCGTTGCCTTATCGCCCGTTCCTGGCGCTGTGGCGCCGCGCGGCGCTGGTCCTCACCGACAGCGGCGGACTCCAGGAGGAGACCACCGCGCTGGGCACTCCCTGCCTCACGCTGCGCGACAACACGGAACGGCCGGTGACGGTCGACCTGGGCACCAACGAGATTGCCGGCACCGATCCGGCACGCATCCTGGCGCTGGCGCTGAGACGGCTCGACATCATCGACGGACGCAGGCCCTCTCGCGGGAGCGGGAGCCTGGAGGCTGGTGGCCTGCCGACGCCGCTGGCCCTCACCCCTGCCCTCTCCCGCAAGCGGGAGAGGGAGCAAGAGGCGCCTGCGCCGCGAACGGAGCCGATCGGACTCCCTCTCCCGCTTGCGGGAGAGGGCGGGGGTGAGGGCCAACCCCTCGCTGCAGTACGCCCCCCGCTCTGGGACGGCCATGCGGCGGCGCGCATCGTCGCCCGGCTTGCGGACGACCTGCTCCGCTGACGCCTCGCCCGGGTCTCGTCCGGCTTTCAAGGCGCGCCCCTCGTTCCGGGGGTTCTGAAAACTCTGCTTACAGATGGATGCATGTGAGGGGTGCGCGTCTCGTACAGTCCTTCGCTCAGGCGCACGGAGAGGCGCCGGCTGGTGCAGAGGAGGCAAGCCATGCACGTTTCCATCGCCCCGCACGGGGAGGTGGCCGGATCCGCCGTCGGTGGTCCAACCACGACCGGCATGGCCGGCCAATCCGACAGCCCTTTCGAGGTCGACCGCGTCCGCGCGACGCTGATGCTGCTGGGCATCGCGCTGCACGCCGCGGATGTCTTCGTCAGCAGCGGCGACTGGCTGGTCGCCGACACCCGCCGCGGCGTCGCCTTCGACGCGCTGGTCGTATTGATCCACAGCTTCCGCATTCCCGGCTTCTTCCTGCTGTCGGGACTGCTCTTCGCCGGCAGCCTGTCGCGCCATGCCGGACCGGACCTGCTGGTGCGCCAGCTGCTGCGCCTGGGTCTGCCGCTCCTGACCGGCTGGACCTTGCTCAACGGCGCGCAGGCCGCCTTGCTGGCCTGGCACCGGCAGGAGGATCCTTGGGCCGCGATGATGTCGATGTCCACACCGGTGGCGCATCTCTGGTTCCTGCGCGATCTGCTGGTGCTGAACCTGGCGGTGCTGGCGGGTCGCCTGCTCGCCGCTCCGCTCCGGCGCGCGACCCCGACGCGGCGGATGGCCGGCGGGGCTGATGCCGCGTTCGCTGGCTGGTCGGGCGGCCTCGCCAGGCTCGCCGGTTCTCCCGGAACGGCGGAACCCACGGCATCCGCCCCGCCCCACTGGCTGACCGTGGCCCTGGCGGGCGCGCTGCTGGGGTTGGGCTTGTCGCTCGTGACGCGGTTGAGCGGCCTGGCGCATGCATCGCTCCCGGGCGGCATGACGCTCTTCAACCTGTCGTTCTACGCACCGATGTTCCTGGCCGGGCTGGCGATGTCGCATCGGCCGGTCTGGCGCGACGCGTGGCTGCGCACGCCCCTGTGGCTGCTGCCGATCGGCGCCTTCGCCGCCAGCTGGGGCGATGCCGCCAGCCGGACCCTGCCGAACCCGGTGGCCCGCGAGGCGGCCCTGGCGGTGCAACTGCTGGGCATCTGGATCGCCACCGGCGCCGCCGTCGGCGCGCTCGGCCGCTGGCGTTTCCCGAGCGGACCGGGCCGTCGGATCGGCCGGGCGCTGGCCGACGCGAGCTACACGATCTTCCTGGTCCACCACCTGCTGGTGGTGGCGTTCGCGCTGCTGCTGCTGCCGCTGGACTGGCCGGCGGCGCTGAAGTTCACGCTGATCGCGGCCGGCACGCTGGTCCTCAGCCTGGCCTTCCACCGCTGGGCGGTGCGGCCCTTCGCCACGATGCGGCTGCTCTTCAACGGCCGTCTGCCGGCGCCGTCCCACGAACCGCCGGCTCACGCGGCGCCGCGGCGCGCCTGAACGGGCCGGAGCAGCGCTTCAGACCCGACGGTCCGCGCGCCCCGCCCGCGGCTTCACTGCGTGTCGAGCGCGGGGAAGCGCTTCACCAGGTCGTCGACCGCCTTGACCTGCTCCAGGAAAGGCTTGAGCTGCGACAGCCGCAGCGCGCTGGGGCCGTCGCAGAGCGCCTTCTCGGGGTCGGGGTGCGATTCCAGGAACAGGCCCGCCAGGCCGATCGCCATGCCGGCGCGCGCCAGCTCGGTGACCTGGCCGCGGCGCCCGCCGGAGGCGGCGGCGCCGGACTCGCGCTGCTGCAGGGCATGCGTCACATCGAAGATCACCGGCTTGTTGCCGCTGACCTGCTTCATCACACCGAAGCCCAGCATGTCGACCACCAGGTTGTCGTAGCCGAACTGCGCGCCGCGGTCGCACAGCATGACGTTCGGGTTGCCGCCTTCCTGGAACTTCTCGACGATGTTCTTCATCTGCGGCGGGCTGACGAACTGCGGCTTCTTGATGTTGATGACCCGGCCGGTCTTCGCCAGCGCGATCACCAGGTCGGTCTGGCGGGCCAGGAAGGCCGGCAGCTGCAGCACGTCGCAGACGGCGGCCACGGGCTCGCACTGGTGGGGTTCGTGCACGTCGGTCAGCACCGGCACGCCGTGGGCCTTCTTGACCGCCTCGAAGATCTTCAGGCCGGCATCCAGGCCCGGACCGCGATAGCTCTTGATCGACGAGCGGTTGGCCTTGTCGAACGAGGCCTTGAACACGTAGGGAATGCCCAGTTCCTTCGTGACGCGGACGTACTCGCCGCAGACGTCGACGGCGAACTGTTCCGATTCCAGCACGTTGACCCCGCCGAACAGCACGAAGGGCTTGGCGTTGTCGACCACGATGTCGTTGATCTTGACCATCTCGATTCCTCAGACGAAGGCGGCAGTATCCCACGCGGACCCTCCCCGTCCGGGCGCGCGCCCCCCTCGAACGCCGGTCGCGCCGGCCCTTGCCGCCGTCGTGCCGGACCCTCGCCGGCCTTCTCCCTACAGTCCTGAACGGCATTTCCCGACGCCATGTCGGGCGCTTGGCGGGTTTTAATTTCGAATATCGAACGAGGTTATGGGACCCGACATCCGAGTATGTAACGGGTCGCAATAACCCCTCACTTCGCGACATCGGTGGGGTTGTCAATCCTCGACCCGGATGTTTCAAACGGTACGCCTCCGGTACTGCCGAATATTCCCGGAATGACACCGTACGGCCCGTCCACCCGATGGAAAACCGGGGCTCGCGATCCCCATACTGACTCATGGCTGCAACACCTGCCCCGGCAGGGAGGAGCACCGCAGTCAGTATCCGGGGCCGCCAACATCCAGTAACAAGAAGCCCGCCCGACGAATGACCCTGTCATCGCCGGCGCGCAGAAGAAGAGATCGAGGCCGATTAATCGTCAACGCGCCCAGGCGCATCAGCAGTATTCAATTCACCATGACGAATATCTCTTCTTCCTTTCGAGTTTCCTTCGGCCTGAGCGTGCTGGCCGCAGCCCTGCTGGCCGCTTGCGGCGGCGGCGGCGGTTCAGACGCCACGGTCGCCATCCAGTCGCTGGAGACACCGCCGATCGCGGCCTCCACGCCCGCCGCCATCGCCGGCACCCCGGTCGGCGCTGCGGCCAGCCAGGCGGTGGCCGGCGTCTCGGCGATGGTCACCGACGTCCGCGCCAAGGCCTCGGCCGTCGCGGCCGCCTGCACGGCCGGCAACTTCGGCAGCTTCGCCCGCCCGTTCAGCCCGGACTCGCCGTGGAACAGCCGCCCGGTCGCCCCGGTGCTGGGCACGGCCACCATCCCCACCGCGCTCTATACGCCGACCGTGGCCGCCGGCGCCTGGTCGAGCGCCGCCTTCGAGGCCTCCGCCGCCGATCCGGCCATGGTCGTCACCGGCGCCACCTCGCAGGGCGTCTGGGACCCGGACAGCGAGGTCTACCGCCCGAGCATCACCATCCCGAACTGGCCGGCCGCCACCGCCCCGGCGACCGGCACCGACGGCCATGCGGAGATCGTCGATCCGGCGACAGGCGTGGTGCACTCCTTCTGGGGCCTGAAGCAGGTCAATGGTGCCTGGGTCGCCAAGCAGTACGCCTGGACGCCGCTGGCCGGCCGCGGCATGGGCAATCCGTCGCACTACTACCAGGGCGCGCGGGCGGCCGGCGTGTCGACGCTGGGCGGCCTGATCCGCATCGCCGAAGCCAACGACGGCGCCACGATGTTCCGCCACGCGCTGGCCATGTCGCTGGACGCGACCGGCCTGAGCGCCGCGCCGACCTACCGCTTCCCGGCCACCTCCGCGGACAGCAACGCCGCCACCACCAATACCGGCCTGATCCCGATGGGCGCGCTGATGATGCTGCCGGCCAGCTTCGACGCGCAGGCGCTGGCCACGCCGGAGCTGCGCAAGGTCGCCGAGACGCTGAAGGCCTACGGCGCCTACGTGGTGGACCGCAACACCGGCACGCCCTTCGTCATCTACGTCGAGATCGGTGCCGACTTCAAGCTGCACCGCAACGGCTGGAGCAACGCCACCGCCAACGACCTCAACGCGATCCGCGCGGCGATGCGCCCCGTGGAGAGCGCCTCGGCCTGGAAGGACGGCAACGGCAACACCAGCGCGACGGTGACCAGCACGGCGCTGAACCTGCTGTCGATGCGTGGGGGCTGGTGGCGCACCAAGGGCACGGTCAGCGGCGAGTTCGACACCTGGCGACAGTCGCTGGTGTTCCCCGCCACGACGACGCAGATCGAGCAGGCCAACGCCACCGGCCGCGCGATGAACCCGGTCACCTGGGCGACGCCGGTGGCCGGCGAGAGCTTCCGCCTGGCCGTCGACGCGGCGGGCGGCGCCAGCTTCCGCATGGTCATCGCCGACAAGGTGACCGGCGCCACGGTCTACGACAGCGGCTACCTGGCCGACGGCGAATCGACCACGCTGGTCTGGCCGAACCCGGCCGGCGGCTTCAAGGTCACGACCTGGGCCCGCAGCGGCGTGGACAACGTCGAATCGACGCTGCGCCCGACGCTGGTCAAGACCGGCGGCCCGGTGGCCAGCGTCTGCGCCGGCTGAGCGCTTGCGTCCCGGCCCTCGCCGCGGTCCGGTCTCCCGACCGGCCGCGGCGGGCGATCACGCCGGCCGCGGCCCCGTGCCGCGGCCGATGGCGTGATGTTCGATGCCCAGCATCGCCATCGTCGCCGGCTCGTACAGGTTGCGGCCGTCGAAGACCACCGGCTGCTTCAGGTCGGCCTTGATGCGGTCGAAGTCCGGCGTCCGGAACTCCTTCCACTCGGTGATCACGATCAGCGCGTCGGAGTCCGCCAGCGCATGTTCGGCGCGCTCGCAGAAGCTCACGCCGGGCACCTGGCTGAGCAGCTTGGCCGCCTCGCTCATCGCCACCGGGTCGTAGGCCGCGACCGCAGCGCCGCGGCGCGCGAGTTCCTCGACCACCACCAGCGACGGCGCCTCGCGCATGTCGTCGGTATTGGGCTTGAAGGCCAGGCCCCACAACGCGAAGCGACGGCCGCTCAGGTCCTCGCCGAAGCGCTCGACCACCTTGTCCACCAGCACCAGCTTCTGCCGGTCGTTGGCGGCCTCGACGGCGTTGAGCACCTTCAGGTCCTGGCCGAACTCGCGGCCGGTGCGCACCAGCGCCTTCACGTCCTTGGGGAAGCAGGAACCGCCGTAGCCGGCGCCCGCGTACAGGAACTGGTAGCCGATGCGCGGATCCGAGCCGATGCCGCGGCGCACCAGCTCGATGTCGGCGCCGACCTTCTCGGCCAGCAGCGCCAGCTCGTTCATGAAGCTGATGCGGGTGGCCAGCATCGCGTTGGCGGCGTACTTGGTGAACTCCGCGCTCTTGACGTCCATCACCATCAGCCGGTCGTGGCTGCGGGTGAAGGGCGCGTACAGCGCGCGCATCATCAGCGTGGCCTGCTCGTCGTCGGAGCCCACGACGATGCGATCGGGCTTCATGAAGTCCTCCAGCGCCGCCCCTTCCTTGAGGAACTCGGGGTTGGAGACGACGGCGAAGCCCACGTCCACGCCGCGCTTCGCGAGCGACTCGGCGACGGCCGCGCGGACCTTGTCGGCCGTGCCCACCGGCACCGTGCTCTTGTCGACGATCACCTTGTAGTCGGTCATGCGCTCGCCGATGGAGCGCGCGGCGGCCAGCACGTACTGCAGGTCGGCCGAGCCGTCCTCGCCCGGGGGCGTGCCCACGGCGATGAACAGCAGCGTGCCGTGCGCGACGGCCGCATCCACGTCGGTGGTGAACTGCAGACGGCCCGCGGCGCGGTTGCGCGCGACGACCGCGTCCAGGCCCGGCTCGTGGATGGGGATGCCGCCCTCGTTGAGCACCCGGATCTTGTCGGGATTCACATCGAGGCAGACCACATGGTTGCCCATCTCGGCCAGGCAGGCGCCGGTCACCAGGCCCACGTAGCCGGTGCCGATGGTCGTCACTTTCATTCGTTCTCTCCAGCTGGGATTCGATGGCGGACCGGGTCGCCGCCGCGCGGCGGACGCCCGGCGCGGCGCCTCAGACCTTGTAGTAGTCGCGGTACCAGGCGACGAAGCGGCGGATGCCCTCGGGCACCGGCATCGCGGGACGGAAACCGGTCCAGGCCGCGAGTTCCTCGACGTCCGCATGCGTGGCCGGCACGTCGCCGTCCTGCAGCGGCAGCAGTTCCTTGACCGCCTCGCGGCCGATGGCCTGCTCGATCGCGCCGATGAAGTCCATCAGCGGGATCGGGTCGTGGTTGCCGATGTTGAACACCCGGTACGGCGCGTTCGAGCGCGCCGGATCCGCCTGCGCCGGGTCGTAGGCCGGGTCCGCGGTCGCGGTCCGGTCCAGCACCCGCACCACGCCTTCGGCGATGTCGTCGATGTAGGTGAAGTCGCGGATCATCTTCCCGTGGTTGAAGACCTTGATCGGCTCGCCCGCCAGGATCGCCTTCGTGAACAGGAACAGCGCCATGTCCGGCCGGCCCCAGGGCCCGTAGACGGTGAAGAAGCGCAGGCCCGTCGTCGGCAGGTTGAACAGGTGGCTGTAGGTGTGGGCCATCAGCTCGTTGGCCTTCTTCGTCGCGGCGTACAGGCTGACCGGATGGTCCACGCCGTGGTGCTCGCTGAAGGGCATGTGCGTGTTGCCGCCGTAGACGCTGGAGCTGGACGCATAGGCCAGGTGCTGCACCTGGGTGTGGCGGCAGCCTTCGAGGATATTGGTGAAGCCGACGATGTTGGCGTCGATGTAGGCATGCGGGTTCACCAGCGAGTAGCGCACGCCGGCCTGCGCGGCCAGGTGCACGACGCGGTCGAAGCGGTGTTTCTCGAAGAGTTCGGCGATGCCGGCCCGGTCGGCGACGTCCATCTGGACGAACTCGAAGCCCGGCTTCCCGCTCAGGCGCGCCAGCCGGGCGTGCTTGAGGGTCGGGTCGTAGTAGTCGTTCAGGTTGTCCAGGCCGACGACCTGATCGCCGCGGGCCAGCAGGATCTGGCTCACGTGCATGCCGATGAAGCCGGCGGCGCCGGTGACGAGAACTTTCAAACCTGCTCCCCGGGGATGAGTCTTGGGCGAAGGCGCCGATTCTCACCCAGCCGGATGACGCCGCCGCGTCCGCGTCCCCGCTCAGTCAGGGGTAAACGCGGGTGACGGGCTCGGCGGCGCCACCGTGGACCGCGGCCGGGGCCGCGCCCAGGGTCGGATCCAAGGTCGAATCGATCAACGAATCCAGCTGGGGGTCCGGGGCCGTTGCGCCGGGTGCCGGGCGCAGCGCGCGCTTGAGGCGGGTCAGGCCCTGGTAGAGCGCCTGCGGCATCAGGCTCATGCGCAGCAGGCGGCGGCGCTCGTCGGCGAAGGCGAGCGTCCGCAAGTCCCTGAGCACTGCCCGGCCGGCGGCCTTGTCGCCGTACTTGATCTGGTGGTGCGCGTGCGAGATGCGGAAGAAGTTGTGGAACTCCTCCATGTCGGCGCCGACCTGGCCCGCCTCCGGATGCTGGCGGCGCCAGGCCTCGTCGGTGTCGAAGAAGCGGTAGCGGACCGGAGGCGCATGGCACTTGAGCGCGCGGTCGTCGCCATCGGCGTGGTAGCAGGCGCCGGGCCGGGGATCGAAGACGATGGCGCCGGTGAACAGCAGCCGGATCCAGGTGTCCAGGTCCTCGCCCAGCCGCACGCCGACCGGGAAGCCGCCGACGCGCGCCAGCGCCGCCTTGTCCACCATCACCGCCGACGAGCACACCGGGGAGCCCTGCAGGGCGATGCGGAAGTAGTTCTCCGGCGTGAGCACGACGCGCGCCGCGGTCTCCGAGCTCACGCCCGGCGTCCGATGGCCGTCGGCGCCGACGACCTCGTAGTTCGCGGCCCAGCCGACCGCCTGCGGGTATTCGAGGCGCAGGCGCCACAGGCGCTCGAGGTGGTCGGGATACCAGGTGTCGTCCGCGTCCAGGAAGGCCACCAGCGGGCAGCGCGACAGCTCGACCCCGAGGTTGCGCGCCGAGGACACGCCGCCGTTGGGCTGGCGTACCAGGCGCACGCGGGGGTCGCCGAAGGCCTCGACCCGTGCCGCGCCGTCGTCGGTGGAGCCGTCGTCGACGACGATGAGTTCGAAGTCGCGCACCGTCTGGGCGCGCACCGACTCGAGCGTCCGGACGATCTGCCCGGCCTTGTTGTAGAGCGGGATGACGACGGACAGACGCAGGTCGTCGGACGCAGGCGCGGAGGTGGACGTGGAGGCCATGACAGTCCCGGTGGCGATCGGACGCGACCGGGAGCCCGTGTGCCCGGCAAGGACGTCGGCGCTCCACGTTGTTGTCACGGGTGCTTGGATTTGCCCCGGCGTGGTGCCGGGGATTCGCCATACGCACCAATGAGGTTAACGCCGCACCAACACGGCGTCATGCCGGCGCTGTCCCTGAAGGACGGCTCGGCGGCGTCCGGTCCGGGGACGCCGCGAGCGGTGGCGGTCACCAGGGCGTCGCGAGGGGGTCAAGAGGGCCTGGCGACGGCCTCGCGACGGGGTTGTCCCGTTCCGGCGAGCCGGCGGCGCCACGCGACGGGCAGTTCGAACAGCACCATCGCCGGGCGCCCCTGGACGGCGCGCCACAGCCACCAGGGCAGCAGCGTGCCGGCGGCGATGCCCACGATCAGGTGCGGCCAGGGGTTGCTGATGCCGAACACCTTGGCCAGCACGATACGGGCGCCGCTGGCCACGAGGATGTGGGCCAGGAAGATCGCCATCGACGCGCGGCCGAGCGCCGCCAGCCCTTGGCCGAGCGCGGCACCGTTGCCGGCGCCGGCCAGCGCGATGGCCAGCACGCAGGCGGCGGACAGCCCGAGCGTCGCCTCGGCGAGCTTCATCAGCTTGGGGAGGTCGAGCCCGGCGGACTGCAGCGCGATCACCGCGATGCCGCCCACCAGCGCGCCGGTCACTGCCAGGCGCCGTGCCGTCGCGATGCCGGCACGCTGCGCGCCCAGCCAGGCGCCGACGGCGAAGTACAGCAGATGGCTGGAGACCAGCGCCGCGGGCATCGGCCAGTCGCGGTGCTGCAGCGCCATCAGCGCCGCGCCGGTCAGCGTCAGCGCGGCGACGCCGGCCTTGGGGCGGCGCCAACACATCGCCACGCCCATCAGGCTCATCAGGAACAGCGCATAGAGGAACCAGAACTGCGCCCGCGGCGTCCAGCCCAGCGCGAGCACCTCGGCCAGCGTCACGGGCTTGCTGGTCCAGCGCGACATCAGCAGCTCGATGCCGCCTTGCAGCAGCGACCACAGCACGTAGGGCCAGAGCACGGTGGCGATGCGGCCGGCGAGGTAGTCGCGCGGACCGCGCCGCGTCAACGAGCCGACGAAGAACCAGCCTGACAGCAGGAAGAACAGCGGCATGTGGAAGGCGTAGATCGCCGAGTCCACGGTCGTGAACCACCACGGGTCCATCGGCACGCCGCCGTTGAACAGCCCGCGCGCGACGTGGCCGTAGACCACCAGCAGGATGCCGAGTCCCTTGGCGATGTCGATCCAGTCGGATCGCGTCGCATCGGGGATGCCGGGAAGTGCCTGTCGAGCCGTCGTCATCGTCGTACTGCCTTCGCCGGTTCGCGCCGGCCTTGTGCGGCGGCATGTCGCCGCTCGTGCATCAGCGCGGGTCCAGGACCTCGCGCTTGCGCAATCCCTGCTCCTGCTTGAGCTTCAAGTAATGGCGGCCGCTGTCGACCATGTCCTGGAAGGCCGCCATGTCGCGGGTGCCGATCTGCACCGCCGGATTACCGCCCAGGATCGCGCCCGGCGGATGGGACTTCGTGACCACCGCGCCCGCGCCGACGATGGTGCCTTCGCGCAAGGTCACGCCCGGCAGGATCATCGCCCGCATGCCGACCCAGACGAAGCGCTCGATGGTGACCGGACGCAACAGGTCGACCTCGTCGTAGGGCACCATCGTGGCGCCCTTGTAGCGATGCATCGAGGTCATCACCGCCACGCCCGGCGCGAAGATGACGTGATCGCCGATGGTCAGTCCACCCTGCCCGTTGAAGTAGCCGCCGCCCTCGATGTGGACGTGGTGGCCGAGCGAGATCCGTTCCGGGAACACGAAGTCGTTGCGGCCGGCGATGCCGCAGCCCTCGCCGCGCGATTTGAACGTCACCGTGGGCGCCGGCCGGCCCAGCAGCCGCCGCAGCACATTCGAAAGCCTTCCCATGCCTGTTTCTCCGTGAGTCCGCCGGCTCAAGCCGCGCGGTTGAGCTTGCGTCGCAGCTTGCCGAGCACCGCCTCGCGGTCGGCGCGCCGCAGGAACACCGTCCACAGCAGCAGCGCGCCGAGCGCGCCCACCGCGCAGGTGCACATTGCCAGCGCGGGCCAGGAGCCCGGCGCCGCCAGCCGCGACACGGCCAGCGCCGCGGCGAAGACCAGCGCGGCCATGAGCAGGATGGGCAGGGCCTCGCGGGCGAAGGTCCACCATGGCCGCTTCAGGATGTGGGCGGCGTACAGCGGCGTGAAGATCAGGTTGCGCAGCAGCAGCACCAGGCCGCCCGCGACGGCGATGCCATAGAGCCCCCAGACCTTGGCCATCGCGATCGCCAGCACCAGGTTCACCACGCCGGCCACGACCTGCAGGATGCCCGGCACCTTGACGTGGTTGGTGGCGAGGCTGACGTTGTGCAGCGGCAGGTAGGCCAGGTTGAGCGCCAGGTGGGCGGTGGCGATGACCATCACGCCCCACAGCGGCGCGAACGCGGGTCCGAGCCAGACGTGAAGGATGGACTCCGAGAATCCGCAGACGATGCCGATCGGGATCGCCATCACCAGGCCCAGGTGGCGGACCGAGGCGCGGGCGTAGTCGATCATCTCGTCCAGCTTGCCCTGCGCATGCAGGGTCAGGATGGTCGGACCGAAGACACCCGACACCACCAGCGCAAAGTTGCGCAGCAGCATGGACCACTGCAGCACCAGCGCGTACTGGCCGCCGGCCGCGGCGCCGACGACCTTGTTGGCCACCAGCAGGTCGATGTTGATCAGCAGCAGGGTGCCGATCTGGCTGATGAAGACCCAGCCGCCGGTGCCGCCGAGCTCCTTGACCACCGGCCAGGAGAAGCCGTCCAGCCGCGGCCGCAGCGCGGGCGCGAGCCGGCGCGACGCCACCACCACCACGGCGATCGTGGCCAGCGCGGCACACAGCACGCTCGCGCCGACATGCCAGAGCTTGGGCACGGTGAGCTGGAACAGGACCACGACCACGACCACCCGCGCCACCAGGCCGAGGATGTTCCCCAGGTTCTGCAGGTCGAAGCGGTTGCGGCTGTAGACCACCGACTGGAAGGGCGTGCCCAGCGTGGTCACGGCCAGGCCGCCGACGGTCAGGAAGAACAGCCAGCCCGCGTCGCCTTCCCAGCCGGCGGGCACGTCGATCCAATGCGCGATGCGGGTCAGCAGCGGCAGGCCCAGCACGCACATCAGCAGGCCGACCAGCGCCGACGCCCACAGCGACGAGTTGAAGATGCCGTTGGCGCGCGCGTCGTCGCCGCTGCTCATCGCCACCGTGAGATGCCGCCCCACCGCGGCGTTCAGGCCGGCGGTGATCACGTTGAAGTAGCCGGCCACGGTCACCGCCAGCGGCACCAGGCCGTAGGCGGCGACGCCGAGCTGGCGCACCAGGTAGGACACCAGCCACAGCGAAACGACGATGTTCAGCGCGAAGAACGCGACGTTGCTGACCAGGTTGGCCCCGAGCTTGCCCTGCCCCACGTCAGCCCCGCGAGACCTGGGCGCTCGGCGCCGGCGCGGGCGCCTGGGCGCGCCGCCGCAGCGCCGCCTGCAGCCGGCCCAGCGCGCGGTACAGCGGCTGGGGCAGCAGGCTCATGCGCAGCAGCCGGTCGCGCTCCGCCGCGAAGGCGCGCGAGTGGCAGGTCTTGAGCACCGCCCGACCCGCCGCCTTGTCGCCCCACTTGATCTGGTGGTGCGCATGCGCCAGGCGGAAGAAATCGTGGAAGGCCTCGATGTCCTGCGCCACCTGCGTCGCCTCGGGATGCGCGCGCATCCAGGCCTCGTTGGTATCGAAGAACACGTAGCGCGCCGGCGGCGCGTTGCGCACCAGCGCGCGGTCGTCGCCGTCGGCGTGGTAATAGGCGCCGGCCCGCGCGTCGAAGGCGATCGGCCCCGAGAACAGCAGCCGGATCCAGGTGTCCAGGTCTTCGCCCAACCGCACGCCGGCCGGGAAGCCGCCGACGCGCTGCAGCGCGGCCTTGTCCACCGCCACCGCCGACGAGAACACCGGCGTGCCGTGCCGCGCGATGCGGAAGTAGTTCTCCGGCGTCAGCACCACGCGCGGCTCGGTCACCACCGACACGCCCGGCGTCAATCGCCCGCCCAGGTCCACCAGGTGGTAGTTCATCGCCCAGGCCACGGTGCCGGGATAGGCCTCGCGCAGCTGCCACAGGCGCTCGAGGTGATCGGGATACCAGGCATCGTCGCCGTCGAGGAAAGCGATCATGTCCGAACGCGCCCGCTCCACGCCGCGGTTGCGCGCCACCGACACGCCGGCGTTGGGCTGCCGGTACAGCCGCACGCGCGGATCGGCGATCGCCGCGACCAGTTCGGCGCCGCGATCCTTGGAGCCGTCGTCGATGACGACGATCTCGAAGTCCTGGAAGCTCTGCGCGAAGACCGAGTCCAGCGCGCGGCCGATCTGGCCTTCCTTGTTGTAGAGCGGAATGACGACGGAGATACGCGGCGCGCCGGCCGCGAACGATGACGACGACGACGCGGGGGAAGGGGAAGTCGGACCGGACATCAGCGGCGCCCCTCGCTGTACGGCGCGGCCGTGAAGTTCAGGCGGGCCATCTCGCAGGAGTCCTGGATCGAACGCGTCCACGGCGGCGAGGCGCGGCCGCCGACGGCCAGCTTCGCGATCCGCCGCGCGGCCTCGAGCGGATCCTCCGTCGCGTCGCCGACGCGGCCCTCGGGCCGGTAGCCGATCTCGTCGAGGAAGTCGCCGCACTTGCGGTGGTATTCGACCAGGATGAAGGGCACGCCCGCCGTGTAGGCCAGGATGCAGGCATGCAGCCGCACGCCGAAGATCGCGTCGCAGCGCTGCAGCTCGGCGTAGACGCGCTTCGGATCGTTGTCGTAGGGCAGCCGCTCCACATGCGGATAACCGTCGAGCGACGCGATCACCTCGTCGGTCACCGCATCGTCGCCCGAGGCCGCATGCCCGTTGAACACGAAGAAGCGCAGCGCGAAGCCCTCTTCCGCCAGCGCCTTCACCGTCGCCTTCACCGAGGCCACGCGGCGCTGCTCGTTCTCCAGGTTGCCCTTGCCGTAGTAGCGCTCGACGTTGCACACGCTGACGCCGATCACCGGCCGGCCCGCCGCGCGCTCCGGCAGCACCGGCGCGGGCGAGTCCGCCATCACGTCCAGCATCAGCAGCGCCGGGTCGAAGGCCTGGATCACCGGCGTGTCGACGTTCATCGCCTTCACGATCTCGAAGGACGCACGGTCGCGCACCGCGATGTAGCTCATCTCGCCGATCAGCTTGCGGATCTCGCGTTCGCCCTCGGAGGACTTGAACGGACCGACCGACACGCCGGCCGCGGCGATGGACTTGCGGCCGACCTTCTGCACCAGCGACTGGCGCAGCAGGTTGACCCACAGCTCCTGCGGCGAGTGCAGCGTCGAGCCGCCGAAATACACCATGTGCCGCGCGCCCAGCCCGGACAGCGTGCGCGACAGCGTCTGCTGGCCCGGATAGCGGCGCTCGGTCGGGATGATGGCCTCGGCGGGGCGGCTCAGCACCGGCAGCTCGGTGGCGACGAAAGCCAGGTCGCGGGCGCCCCAGTACTTGCGGCTGCCCCAGTCGGCGACGACGCAGAACACGTCGTCGCCGGTGTTGCGGTAGCCGTAGTAGCCGTTGAACAGGAAGTCGGTCATGCGGGATCCGGAAATGAAGGGACCAGGTCGAAGGCCGTGGGGGTCGGAACGAAGGGGACGCGGACGCCGCTCAGAGCGCGGGGCCCGCGCCGCGTCCGCGCCGCGTGGCCGATCGCCACAGCAGTCCGGCCGCGAAGGGGATGCCGTCCACCAGGTAGCGCCGCGCCAGCCGGCCGGGTTCCTGCGTCAGGCGGTGCAGCCATTCGAGGCCGCTGCGCTGCATCCAGCCCGGCGCGCGCTTCACGTCGCCGGCCACGAAGCTGAAGCTCACGCCCACGCCCAGGTACCAGGCGCGCGGCGCCAGCGGGCGCAGCCGCGCGATCAGCTTCTCCTGCTTGGGCGAGCCCAGCCCGATGAACACGATCTGCGGCGCCCAGCCGGTCAGCAGCGACTCGAGCCGGGCCATCTCCTGCGGCTGCTGCTCGAAACCGAAGGGCGGGCACAGGCAGCGCACGCGGCCGGCGGCCACGGCCTCGGGGATCAGCCGCGCGGCGGCGGCCTCGGCCGCGCCTTCGTTGCCGCCGATCAGCGCGATGCGCAGGCCGGCCGCGGCGGCCGCGCCCATCAGCTCGATGAACAGGTCCGAGCCGGTCAGCCGCGTCGGCAGCGGCGTGCCCTGCAGCTGGCTGGCCCAGACGATGGGACGGCCGTCGGCGGTGAAGACGGTGGCGTCGGCCACCAGCGCGCGGAAGGCCGGGTCCAGGCGCCAGCGCCGCAGGATGTCGATGTTGGGCGTCACCACCCAGCCGCCGCGATCGGCGCCGGCCTCGTCGACGATGTGACGGGTCAGCAGCGGCACCGTGGTGGCGGCAAAGGGCAGCCCGTCGACGTGGATGGTCGGCAGCGTGGCGCGGTCCGGCGCGGCGGAGGCCGCGGGCATGGTGGGCGTGAGGCTCATGGCATCAGACATCTCGTTTGGTTCTCACCCAGTCCACCTGGCGCTTGACGATGAAGCGCAGGTACAGCGGAATCTTGGCCAGCAGGATGAAGGGCGCGCGCGCGAGCTCGCCCAGCGTCAGGATGTCGCGGGCCCAGCGGTGCTGCGCCAGGCCGATGGCCAGCACCAGCGCGCCCAGGCCGATCAGCGCGATCACCAGCGGCGCGGTCCAGCCCACCAGCAGCGCGACCAGTCCCTGGACCAGCGTCCAGCCCGCCAGCAGCATGCCCAGCAGCGCCAACGGCGGCACCAGCATGTCCAGCACCTGCAGCAGCTGCGCGCCGCGGCCCGGCCGCATCGACTGCCACAGCAGCCGCGGTCCTTCGCCGACCAGCATCGCCAGGTGGCCGTGCTCCCAGCGGGTGCGCTGGCTGGCCTCGCCCTCGGCGCTGTTGGCGAACACGCTGGTCACCAGCGCGTCCTCGCACAGCAGCGGCGGCGCGCCGAGCTGGGCCAGGCGCACGCCCAGCTGCATGTCCTCCGCCAGGTGGCCGCTGGCCAGCGGCGCCTGCACCGCCACCGCCCAGGGGAAGGCCATGCCGGTGCCGTACAGGCCGCAGGGCAGGCCGACCTGGTGCATGCCGCGCGGGCGGACCAGGTTCTTCACCCGCATCGCGAATTCGGCGACGCGCGCCTTCAGGCCGTCGTTGGCCGCCGACATCAGGTAGGTGGCCTGCACCGGCCGACCGGTCGCCTGCGCCACCGCGGCGATGCGCGGCAGCAGGGTCGGTCCCAGCGTGCAGTCGGCGTCCAGGATGATCACGACATCCGGCGCCTCGCCGCTCTCCAGCGCGAGCTTCTCCAGCGTGCGCACGCCGAAGTCCAGGGCGTAGCCCTTGCCGCGTTCGGTCGCATGGGTGCGCTCGACCACGGTGACGTCGAACTCGCGCGCCTGCGCGGCCGTGTCGTCGCTGCAGTTGTCGGCGACCACGACGATGCGGTCGGACGGCCCCAGTTGCGCCAGCGCCTGCATCAGCGTCGGCCGCAGGCCGCGTCCCTCGTTGTGCGCGGGCATGACGACGGCGATGCGCGCCGGCCGCTGCCAGGCGGGCAGCCCGCGGCGGTCCGGCAGCAGCGCCAGGACGACCTGCCACAGCACCAGCGCCGCCGGCGCCAGCACCAGCAGGCTGACCAGCAGCATCGCGCCCCAGGCCAGCCCGGACAGGACAGGCAGCAGCTCAGGCATGCGCACTCTCCTTGGTGCCCGACGCGGCGCGATGGCTCGAGTAGGTCTTGGACGGCGACGCGTATTCCTCGAACAGCGCGACCAGCTTGGCCGCCTCGCGATCGACGTCGTGGCGCTCCAGCGCCGACGCGCGCGCGCGCTGCCCGACCCGCGCCACCTCGGCGTCGTCCAGCCGCAGGCAGTCGATCATCGCGCGCGCCAGCGCATCGGGGTCGCCGGCGGGCAGCAGCCAGCCGTTCTCGCCGTCGCGGATCAGCTCCGGGATGCCGGCGATGCAGGTGCTGACGCAGGGACGGCCCAGCGCCATCGCTTCCATGATCACGACCGGCAGGCCTTCGGCAAAGCTCGCCAGCACCAGCGCCCGCGCCGCGAGCAGCTCCTGGCGCACCGTGTCGCTGGAGATCCAGCCGGTGATGCGCACGTTGCGCTGCAGGCCGAGCTGCGCGATGCGCTGCTCGATGGTCTTGCGCAGCTCGCCGTCGCCGGCCAGCACCAGCTCGAAGTCCGGCACCGCGCGCGCGACCTGCGCCGCGGCCTCGATCAGCAGCAGGTGGCCCTTCTGCTCGGTCATGCGGCCGATGCAGACCAGGCGCTTGCCGGCGGGCGGCGGCGCCTCGACGGCATGGAACTCGGGATCCAGCCCGCAGTGGACGATGCGCAGCTTGGGCCACTCGGTGTACGCGACCCAGCGCGACAGCTGGCTGCGGCAGAACGAGGTGATCGCCGCCACGAAACGCGCGCCGCGGATCTTCGCGCCCAGGTGCAGGAAGTCCGGCCGGTCGAACTCCTCCGGACCGTGCACCGTCATGCTGTAGCCGGGGCCGCCGAGCGCCTCGATCAGCATGCCGACTTCCGCCGGGTTGGTGCCGAAGTGGATGTGCAGGTGCTCGATGCGGGCCTCGCGCAGCACCGGCATCGCGGCACAGGCCTCCATCAGGTAGACGAGGTGGAAGGGCCAGGGCTTGTCGGCGCGGCGGCTCATGCGCAGCGCCAGCTTCAGCGCGGAGAAGAAACGGCCCGGCGCGCGCGTGGCCTGCGCCAGCGTGGCCTTCAGCAAGCCGGCCTTGCCGTCCTTGAGCAGGTAATGGGTGCGGGCCTTCTCGGCCTGGTCGACGGGATCGGGCGCGTCGTCGTCCCAGCCGCGGATGGCCAGGCGCAGCACGTCCAGGCCCAGCTGCTCGACCGCCAGGATCTCGCGCCGGATGAAGGTGTGGCTGACCTTGGGGTAATGGTTGACCAGGTAGGCGACACGCGGCCGCGCGCGCGTCGTCGTCGCCGACGCTGTCGTCGTCGACGGCGTCACCGCCTGGCCTTGAGGACCTTGGTCATTCAACTGCTTCGTGATCAATCGTTCCTCCCGTTTGCGGCGCGCACGCCTCAGCCCGACGCCGGCAGCAGGTCGCCGCGCGCCCAGCAGTCGCCGGACGCCGTGGCGCGCACCATCAGGCGCGAGCCCGCGAATTTCTCCGGCCATTCGAAGCTGACGGACTTGCCGTCCGCCAGGTCGCCGCTGTCGAAGGCGACGCCGCCCTTGGCGCTCGGGTCGCCGCTGCGCAGCTGCAGGCGCAGCGTCGCGCCGTTGCCGGTGCGCGCGGTCAGGCGCAGCGTCTGGCCCGGTTGCGGCTTCGCCCAGTTCACCGCGGTGATGTGGCGGCCCGAGTTGTTCACCACGGCCAGCCCCGGCTTGGCATCCTTCAGCACGACGGCCTGCTTCCAGGTCTCGAAGCGCGCCTGCGCGTCGTCGCGCTCGGAGCGCCACGCGCCGCGCATCGACAGCAGGTTCATCGGCTGCTTCAGCTCGACCGGCTTGCCCAGCCCGTCCACCCAGCCCTTGGCCGACGTGACACGGCGCAGCGCCAGGCGCATGCGCTCCAGGTCGCTGGCGGCGCGGCTGTTCCAGATCTTGGCGGTATGCAGCTTGGCGTTGCTGCCGATCTCGCAATAGACGACGAAGGGCGTGCCCACGTTGCGATCGACGACGTAGCCGCCGTAGACCTTCAGCGCCTCGGCGATGCGGCGCAGCCGCGGGTCGTCCACCTTCGAGGTGTCGAAGTCCGGCGGCAGCATCAGCAGCGCGCCCTCGGGAATGCGGCCGTTATTGTTGTTGAGCCCGGCGTCGGCGGAGGTGGCCGGGAAGACATACCCAGGATCGGCGCTCAGGCCGTTGAAGGTCAGCGAGATGGCCAGCGCGTGGCGGATCGGGCCGGCGCCCTCCTCCAGCTCGTGGCGGCGCACCAGCCCGCCCATCGTCGGCACCGCGGCCGCGCGCGCGCCCTGGAAGTAGTGGGCCGGGTCGCCCCAGCCGCGGCCGTCCAGCCGCGTCCAGGCGTACTGCTTGGCGCACCACTGGTCGTCCACGCGGGTGAGCTTGTAGAAGGAATGGATGATGCCGGCCTCGGCGTCGACGATGTCGGCGTGGCCGTCCAGGCCCTCGGCCGGGTTCACGCTCGCGGGCCAGTGCGGCAGCACGACCTCGGGCTGCGTGGTCTCGGCGTCCGGGTCCCACACGCCCTTCTGGCCCGGCAGGCCGACCACGCGCATCGGCGGATCGTCGGGCTGGCAGACGAAGACGCCGGTGGACCACTTGCCCGACTCGAGCGCCGGTGCGTAGGAGGCCTTGGGAATCTCCCAGTCGTCCAGCACCGGCTCGACCGGGCGGCTGTTCCACGGCGACTGCGCCGAGAAGGGACGCAGCACGGTGCCGAAGCGCTCGCCCCGGGCGGCGCCCGCGGCATCGGGCACGCGAGCGTCGCGGGCGTCGCGACCCTCGCGGCCATCGCGCGATTCACCGGCGGCCCACAGCACGGACGGCAGCGCGCCCGCCGTCAGGCCCAGGCCCGCGGCGGCGCACCAGCGGCGTCGATCCCAGCTCATCGCGTCATTCCTCCATCGTCATCGGGGACGCCTCGTCCGACGGCACGCGCGCGGCGCCGGCCGCGGACGGCGACGCCGCCTCGCGCGCGACGAGTCGCGCCGGATTGCCGACCGCGGTCGCGCCCGCGGGAACGTCGCGCAGCACGACCGACATCGCGCCGACCTTGCAGCCCGCGCCCAGCCGCACGCCGCCCAGCACCTGCGCATAGGCGCCGAGCTCGACGCCGTCCTCGAGCACCGGGCAGGGACCGTCCTCGACGCGGTTGCCCAGCGTCACGCCCTGGCGCAGCGTGCAGTTCGCGCCGATCACGGTGCCCGGGTTCACGAACACGCCGCCGAAGTGCCAGATCCGCAGGCCCGGCCCGATGCGGCATTCCTTGGGCAGGCTGATGCCGGTGAAGGTCTCCACCGCGCGGAAGGCCAGCCAGTAGAAGCGCAGGTGCCAGCGCCGCGCTCCGCCATCGGGCATCGCGTCGACGCGCCGGCCGTAGCGGTACACGCGCAGCGCCCACAGCGACTGCTCGCGGCGCAGCGCCGACGGACCGCCGCAGCGGGCCAGGTCGGCCTGCCAGTCGGCGTCCTCGCGGGCGTTGCGGGGCGCCCGGGACTCATGAGGCGAGCTCGTCATCTCAGACTTCCTTCAGCGTCTGGCGGCGCCCCGAGCCCACGCGCTTGGCGAGGTCGTTGAAGCGACGCTCGACCTGGAAGGTCGACACATGCGCGACCGCGAAGAGCACGGCCAGCAGCAGCGGCCGCTTCAGGTACTTGGTGAGCACGTCGCCGCTGCCCAGCCAGGTGGCGGCCAGCGGCAGGTGCCAGATGTAGAGCGCGTAGGAGACGGTCGCGATGTAGCTGAACACCGGACGTCCCAGCAGCCGCGACAACCGATGGCCGGGCTGCGCCAGCAGCGACGCGACGAAGGCCGCGGCGACATACGGACGCACGAAGCCCAGCGGGTTGAGCCCGGGATGCGGCAGGAAGCTGCAGGCCAGCAGCGCGACGAGCAACAGCGGAACCATGCCCGCACGCGCAAGCATGTCGCGTGCCACGGCCCAGTGCCGCGAGTGCATCAGCAGCGCCAGGCAGGCGCCGGCGAGCAGGTCGTCGCAGCGGAACCAGGTGATGCTGGAGGCGGTGACCTCCTGGCTGATGCGCAGCGCCGTGGTCGCCAGCAGCAGCGCCGGGAACAGCCACCAGATCGCCTTCACCCGCAGCCACAGCAGCAGCGCGGCCAGCATGTAGAACTGCACCTCCAGGCACAGGCTCCAGAAGTGGTCGGTCGGCGGCACCAGCCGCTGCGGCGGCAGGTTGGCGTAGAAGAACAGGTAGCTGAGCGCCGTCTCCAGGCTCTCGGGCTTGAAGGTCCAGACCACGGCCAGGCAGATCCAGGCGGCCGGCACCACGCGCAGCAGCCGCCGCGCGACGAAGGACGAGACCGTCGGCCGCTTCAGCAGCTGGCCGGTGATCAGGTAGCCGGACAGGATGAAGAACAGCGCCATGCCGAACAGCCCCAGCGACTCGTTCAGCGGCGTGCCGCCGACGCGCAGCGGGAACAGGTGGGTCCACAGCACCGCCAGGATGCTGACCGCGCGCACGCCGTCCAGCGCGGGCTGGCGTTCGGCGGGCTGGTGGCCCGCGGCGGCGGCCAGCGCCGCGCTGCGGTCGCGCTCCTGGTCGAGCTCGAGGTCGCGTCCGCCGCTCATCGTCCCTGCTCCGCGCCGTTCAAGGGCAAGGTGGGCGAGAACTCGCTGACGCGCGGCAGCGTGGCGGGGAACTCGCTCACGCGGTCATGCGGCTGGCGCGGCCGGTACTTGCTCGGCCGGATGCCCCAGGGCATGCGCTTGCGGGCCTCGGCCGCGCCGGCGATGCGGCAGGCCAGCGCGCACACCACGCCCATCGTCAACCAGAAGTACCAGTTGTAGATGAGGTAGGACAGCATGTTGTCCGACAGCGAGACCAGGAAGTTGGACACCAGCAGCGCCAGCGCGATCAGGGCCAGCAGGCCGCGCACCGGCAGCAGCGCGCGCAGCATGCGGGCGGTGGACAGGAACACCCAGCCGTAGGCGGCCACGCCGAGCGCGCCGTATTCGAAGAACACCTGCACCACGGCGCTGTGCGCGCCCCAGCTGCGACCGCCGGCCATCGAGAAGAAGGTCTGCGAGTGGAAGACGAAGGACTCCGCGCCGTAGCCGAAGGCCATGCGCGAGGTCGCCATCCACGACAGCGCGTCCGACCACAGCAGCTTGCGCCAGGCGAAGGAGTTCAGCTTGGCGAACTGCACCACCTGGTTGCCCTCGGCCAGGCCGAGCACGCGCTCGCGCACCTCGGGCACCAGCATGGCCAGCATGCCGCCGATGACCAGGTAGACGAGATAGCGGCGCTCGCGGAACAGGCCGTAGACGACGAAGATGAACAGCACCGAGATCCAGGCGCTGCGGGTCTTGGTCGCGAACAGCAGTCCCACCAGCAGCAGGAGGTAGAGCACGACCGTCGCGGTCGCCAGGACGCCGCGGCCGGCCAGACCGCTCTTCCAGCGATAGAAGATGACGCCCACGGACAACACGAGATAGAACGCCAGGATGTTGGCGTGAGGGAACGGGCCGCCGTACCGGTTGGACGCGACTTCGAAGCCGTCCACGCTACCAGCGGTCCTGCCCAGGCCGATGTAAATCAGCGTGACAACTGCGACAGGCACCGACGACCAGGTGACCAACTTGAGCATCCTGTTCAGATCCGCTTCATCCTTGACGAGATAGAAGCTGACCAGGAAGAGCGCGACCACCGACAGCTGGCCCAGGTAGAGGCGCAGCGCCTGCACCTTGTCCGGCGAATAGACCAGGCCCAGCGCCTGCACCGCGATGAAGGGCAGCCACACGCCCCAGGCGATGCGCGGCACGCGCTTGGGATCGCGGGCGATGATGATCGCGGCCAGCACGATGATCAGCGCGTTGAGCAGGCCGCCCAGGCCGCCGATGGCGGCCAGGCGCGTCTCCTCGAAGATCGGGTTGGCGCCGGCGCGCACCAGCAGCACCGCCAGCAGGAAGGCTTCGCGGCTGTAGAGGAACAGGAAGGCGGTGGCCAGCATCAGCGGCAGCACCGCGAGCATCGCGGGACGGTCCGAGGCCATGCCGCCGAGCATCACCGTGATCAGGCCGATGGCCACGGCGCCGGCGAGCAGGCCGCCCAGGCCCAGCCAGGACACGCCGTCCAGGCCGTCCCGCCAATGGCGCCATGCGCCCGTGATGCGTCCGACTGCGCCCATCGTTCAGCGCACCAGCAGCGGCCGCGTGCCCGCGGGCACCGCGTTCACCAGCTCGCGCAGGAAACCTTCCATCACCACCTGCGACTGCGCGGCCGCCTCGGGCTGGTTCAGCCGCTGCGATGCGCGCACCAGCATCCCGTCGGGGATGCGGCCGCGGAAGCCTTCGTTGAGGATGTACCAGCGCGCGGCCAGGCCGTCGCCGCCGTACTGCGAGCCGATGCGGATCCAGTAGCGCACCGCCTCGTAACCGCCGCCGCCGCGGGCCTCGGTCAGCAGCTGCGTCGTGGGCACCGGCTCGGTGCGGCCCTGCGTCGGCACCGGGCGGCCCGCGCCGATCGTGCGCACGAAATAGCCCTGCGCCGGATAGCAGACCTCGGGCCGGTGCACCTTGACGTCCTGGCGCTGGCGCTCGCCCCAGGCCAGGGCCAGCATGACGGTGTCGCCGCGGCTGTTGACGTAGGTGCGCATCACCGTCTGGTCGTAGGGCTGCTCCTGCACCGTCTCCACGCCCTGCGAGACGTCGATCTGCGGCGCCGAGTCGTTGACCGCCTGCCAGTCGCCGAAGGCCTTGGGCACGGTCGCGTCCAGGCTGGGCGCGCCCTGCACCGCCTGCAGGCGCGGCGTGGCCCACCAGGCGCCGCCGGCGGCGACCACCATCAGCGCCACGCCGGCCAGGCAGGCGGCGACGGACAGGCGCGGCAGCCGCGGCGCGGCGCCGCCGGGGCCGCCGGGCTCGCCGCCCGACGAGGGCGAAGGCCGTGCCGGATCCGGCGCCGGATAGGTCGCGGAGGTGTTCATGCGATCTCCTTGCCGCGCCAGCGGTCCCAGCGCAGCGAGAGCGTGCGCAGCAGGCCGTCGACGACGACGATCAGCATCAGCGCGGTGAGGAACAGCGCCATGCCGGAGAACTCGTGCATGAAGCCCTGTCCGACGTCGTCGCCGAAGTGGTAGGTGAGCAGCGCCAGGATCAGGATGCGGATCACGTTGGAGCAGTACGAGATCGGCACGATCAGGATGGCGAGGGCGATGTTGCGGAACACCGATTCATGGCGCACCACGTTCATGTAGAGCAGGCCCAGCGCCTCGAGCGTGAACAGCGAGTTCAGGCCGGCGCAGGCGTCGGCGACCATCAGCTGGTAGGGGCCGATCTGCAGGATCACGCCGGAGCGCGCGACCGGATAGCCCAGCGCGAACATCAGGTGCTCCGCGCCCCAGGAGGCGGCGAGCTTCATCGGCTGGGTGATGACGTCGACGATGGAGGCCGGCAGCGGCACGGCGAACAGCAGCAGGAAGAAGGCGAACCAGTAGCGACGCGCGATCGCGGGGCCGGCCAGGATCAGCGCGAAGCCCAGCAGCACCGGCAGCAGCGAGCCCAGCTCCAGCAGCGCGATCGACTGCGAGCGCCCCAGCACGTAGGCGGCCAGTCCCAGCACCAGGACCGACCAGCCGGCGACCGGCGCGGGCCGCATCGTGAAGGTCTCGCCCTGCGTGGCCAGCCGCTTCGTCTGGAAGTAGAAGTACCAGGCCGACAGCGCCAGCACGATCGGACCGTGGGAATTGCGGTCGCCGCGCCACGGGCCGTGGATGAAGTCGATGAAGGTCGGCACGTACAGCAGCGCCAGGCCGAGGGCCAGCGCGATCAGCGCGAGCCGGTTGGCTGCCCAGAAGCCGGGGCCCGACCCCGGGCCCGCGCGGTCGCCCGAGCGGAGGAACAGATTGCTTGCCATGACTTTCACTGCGATCCCTGCAAAGACGGTCGGCGACGGGCAGACGGCGGCGCGGCGATCCGGCAGGGATCACGCGCGTCGCGGCGGAGGCCCGGACGCGCCGGGCCGATGAGGGCTCTTGGCGGCCCCGGACTCAGTATTCGTTCATGACGGTCCCGACCAGCGTCGTGGAGACACCATCGAGGCTGTCGGTGAGTTCCTGCAGCGCGGTGACCCGCGACTTGTTCTGGCGCGCCAGCACCAGCGCCGCGCCGCAGCGGGCGGCCACGATGGCGGCGTCCGCGCCGTACTGGCCGGCGGAGGTGTCCACCAGCACATGGTCGAACTTGCCGGCCAGCTCGCGCATCAGCAGGCCGAAGGCAGGACGTTCCAGCAGCTCCACCGGGTTGGGCGGCACCGCGCCCACCGGCAGGATGAACAGGCTGTTCATGCCCTCCACCTGCTGGATCACGCGCGGTTCGCTGCGGCCCGACAGGATGGACGACAGGCCGGCCTGGTTGTTGACGTCGAAGATCTCGTGCTGGCGCGGGCGGCGCAGGTCGGCGTCGACCAGCAGCGTGCGGCCGCCCAGCTGCGCCAGCGTCACCGCCAGGTTGGCGGTGAAGTAGCTCTTGCCGTCCAACGAGTCCGGGCTGATCACGGCCAGCGCGCGGCGCGCCTCGTTCTCGCGATACAGCCGCATCGTGATCTGGCTGCGGATGCCGCGGAAGACCTCGGCCTGCGACGAGAACGGCGTGTTCAGCGCCACCAGCTCGGGGCTGCGGACCTTGCGCTCGTTCGGGGCGTAGGGATAGTGGAACTGCTTGGACAGCGCCTCCAGCACGTCCTCGGCGTTGGCGTAGCCCAGCGCCACGGCGGCCTCGCCGAAGCGGATGCCGCGCTCGCGCTGGTACTGCAGCACGCGCTCGACCTGGTCGGCGCTGAGGTTGCGGGTCTCGGCGATGATCGCGCCGATCGAGCGGTCATGCACGCCGGCGTTGGAAGGCTTGCTGTTGATCGGTGCGTCCACGGATTTCCTCTTGGCCAGGGGAACGGGTTCCTTCACATCGGACATCAGGCGGCCCCCCGCGTGGGTCGGGCCGTGTGTCCCAGCAGTCGACGCTCGGCCGACGGCAGCGCCGAGGCGCGCTTGCCCGGCGCGGGCAGCACGCCCAGCATCGGCAGCGGCAGCACGGCCATCACGTCGTCGGCGTCGCGCACCTTGCGGTCGCGCATCTCCAGCAGCAGCGCCAGGCCCACCGCCAGGATCACGCTGGCGACGAAGGCCAGCGCGGTGTTCAGCAGGATCTTCGGCGACGAGGGCTTCAGCGGCGCGACCGCCTCGGTCAGCACGTTGACGTTGCTCTGCGTGGTCTGGCTTTCCAGGCTGGTCTGCGTGAGCCGCGTGGTGATGTTCTCGTAGGCGCGCTGCGCGCTCTCGACCTCGCGCATCAGGCCGCTGGCGTCGTCGCGCGCTGCCTTGAGCTTGGCCACCTTCTCGCGCTGCGTCTCCAGCGCCGCGCGGATCTCGGCCTCGCGCTGCTTGTTGATGGTGTTGGTGACGGTGACGCCGCCGCTGACGCGGCCGATCTCGGTGCGCAGCTTGCTGCGCACGTCAGCCACGGTGGCCTTGGCCTCGATCACCTGCGGATGGTTGTCGCCGTAGCGCGTGCCCAGTTCCTGCAGCTTGGACTCGGCGCGGCTCAGGTCGGCCTTGAGCTGCATCACCACCGGGTTGGCCAGCACGTCGGGCAGTTGATCCGCGCCGCGTGCGGCCTGGCCCTGGCGGCTGCCGGACTCGGCCGACAGCGCCTGCAGCGCCACCAGTTGCGAGGACAGTTCGGAGAGGCGGTTGTTCTCGACGTCCAGGCGTTCGTCGCTGGCGATGATGCCGTGCTCGCGCTCATAGGCGGACAGCTTGGCGCGCGAGGACTCGAGCTTCTCCAGCGCCGCCTTGGCCTGCTGGTCGAAGTAGCCGGCGTACTGGCGCGCGGGTTCGACGCGCAGGTCCAGCGTCGTGGACACGTAGGCCTTGACGAAGGCGTTGGCCAGCGCGGCCGCGAACTGCGGATCGGGGGCGCGGTAGGCCACGGTCAGCACGTTGCTCTCCTTGGAGGGCTTCACGTCCATGTTGGCCTGCAGGAAGGCGATCAGCCACTGCTCGATCGTGCCCTCGCCGCTGGTGGCGGTCTGCCACTGCTCGCGGATCGCGGGGACCTCGGCCAGGCGGAGGTCGCGCACGACGCGCAGCGCGACGCGGTCGCTGCTGATCACGTCGACCTGCGTGTTCATGAAGGCCGGCGAGGCCAGGCCCGGGTAGATCAGCGCGGAGATCGGATCGGGCTTGGCGTCCACCACGACCGAGGCCGTGGCGACGTACTTCTTGGGCAGCACCAGGCTGACGGCGAACGCGGTCAGCGTGGTCAGCACCACCACGAGCAGGACCATGGACCAGCGCGCGCGCAGGATGGATAACAGTTTGCTTGGTGTCACGGGCACTCCTCGGCCGGGCCTGGGTGGTCCGGCGTCACACAACTCAGAACAGGCTCTCCCGGACGAAGATCACGTCGCCGTCCTTGAGGGCCTCGTCCATCGCGGGCTTGATCTCCTGCACCTTGCCGGCGGTGTCCTTGCGATGCACGCGGATGCCGCGGTCGGTGCCGCGCAGCGTCAGACCGCCGCCGGCGGCCAGGCCCTGCAGCAGCGTCATGCCGCGCTCCAGACGGATCTGGCCGGGCTTCTGGACTTCGCCGTAGATGTAGACCATCGGGAAGCGGTCGACCCAGAGCACGTCGCCGTTGAGGACGATCACGTCCTGCTCGCGGCCGTTGGGTCCGAACAGCGTGGGCAGGTCCACTTCGAGGCGGAAGGGCTTGCCGCCGCGCACGCCGCTGAGCACGACGGTGTCGCCGCCGGTCGAGGCCACGCCGCGGGCGTTGGCCAGCAGGTCGGTGAGGCGGGTGTCGGCGACTTCCAGCGGATAGCGGCCGGGCTGGTTCACCTGGCCCAGCACGCTGGCCTGGTTGCCGGTGACCTTCAGGACCACGATGGTGACCTGGGGCTGCTTGACGAAGTTGCCCTTCTTCAGGCCGTCGGCGATGCGCTGTTCGGCGTCGCTGATGGTCAGGCCGCCGATGCGGATCGAGCCCAGCAGCGGGAAGGTGATGGTGCCGGCCTCGGAGACGCGGGTCTCGAGCAGCATGTCCGGGTTCTGGAACACGCTGATGCGGATGGCGTCGCCCGATCCCAGGCGGTACTCGGCGGCCGCGCCGGAGGCCAGGCCGGTGGGCGCGGGCGTGGTTGCGGCGGCGGGGCGGGCCGGGGTCTGCGCGACGGCGCCGCCGACCAGGCTCAGGGTGAGCGCGGCCGTGACGGCGGTGGAGGCCGCGGAGGCGAAGGAGAGGATCGGGAAGCGACGCGTGTTCATCATTTGATGCCGAGGCCCTTGGCGAGGTCGTTGTTGTCCACCGGGCCGCTGGCGCTGGTGGGGCTGTCGGAGGCGGCGGGCGCGATGGCCGGTGCCGCGGGGGTCGGGGTGGCGGCGGGGGTGCCCGCGGGGGCGGAGGCCGCCTGGTCGGCGAACTTGCCGACGTATTCGATCTTGGCGTTGTCGCGCATGGACTTGATGTCCTTGGCGACCAGCTCGGCGCGACGCTGGTTCAGCAGGAACATCTCGATGGACGGACGGGCCTGCGCCTCGGAGGCGGGCTGGCGTTGCGAGCCGGCGAGGAAGAGCACGGTGAGGCCGTTGGGATTGCCGTTCATGATGAACTGGCCGTCCTTGAGGCGGGCGATGGCGTCGAGGTTGTTGAGCGGGATCTGCTCGGCCGAGCGCACCATCTGGGAGCCGACGAACTTGAAGTTGTCGGTCTTCAGCGATTCGAGGAATTCGGGGAGGGTCTTGGCACCCTGGAGCTTGGCGCGGATCGCTTCGAACTGATCCGGCTTGGCCTCGATGTTGATTTCCTGCAAGTTGTAGATACGACGGTCGGCAAAAAGTGCCGGCTTGTCGTTGTAGTACTGCTTGATTTCCTGGTCGGTCGGCTTGGTGGCCGTCTCGCCGATGCGTTCAGCATAGGCCCTGGCGATGATCTCGCGCTTGGCGGTTTCGATCTGTTGCACCACGCGCGGATCGCGATCGATCTTGAGGTCCTGGGCCTTCTGGACGGCGAGTTCCTGGTCGATCAGGCGTTCCAGGATCTGGCGCGAGGCGGCGTCGACCTGCTCCGGCTTCACGTTGGGCTGGCGCTGGAGGACGAAGTTGATCTGGTGGACGGTGATCTCTTCCTTGTTCACCTTGGCCGCGGTTTGGGAGGCCTTGGCGCCGCTGCCGCCGCCGCATGCGGCGAGCAGCACCGTGGCCAGTACGGCAGCGGAGATGGCGACGGCCGAGGTGGCCTGGCGCGCTTGAATTCCTTGATCCCGAGTCCTCATCAGAAGCATGGTGTCGACCTTGGTTTTGTGTCTGTCCGGCGGCCCCTTTTTGGGGTGCTCTACGCGTACGCGAGCGGCGAGTGTAGCCCTGCACCATGACTGAACTACCCCATTACGACGGGCCTTGCGGCCGCCATCCCGGGTTCGCAGGGGTCCATAGCAAGAATGGGTCCCGGGCCCGTCGGCAAAGGGTTCCAAGACCCCGCGAACAAGGGGGGTGGACGCTGTAAAGAAGGCCTCGAAGAGACCTCGAAAGCCGTCATTGCAACGGCTTGAAAAAGGCGTCAGGAGGAGCGGCGGAAGACGTCGGGCGGGCACGCCGACGTGACCCCACGGAAGGCCCAGATGGGCGCCCAGATGCACGCCAGCGTGCTGCGTTGACTTGCTGAACAGAGCAACTCGGCACGACTCGTCGGAGAGGGTCAGTCGCACCGTCGTGCGCCCTCGGTCCCGGCATCAAAACGCTCGCAACAGTGACAGCGATGGCACAACGACCAGCTTCGGTCGTTCAATCAATAGAGTTCACTTTGGGGACGAGGAAAGATAAGCCTTTCAAGTGCCATGCCTGTCACCGCACAATTTTCTTGAGGTGCCGCCCGGCTTTGCCTTCGTTGAGAGCAGCCTCTATCTCGGGCAAGAGTTGGACAGCCCCGCGAACAATACGCTCAACGTCTGGACGTGGAAGGGGGCCGCCAAAGAATCTCCTTGCTGAAAATGGAATAAGAAGGGAAGGGCATTTGTAAAGCGTGAACCACGTCGCATTCCAAGTAGCAAGGCAATCTTCGGCGGCATTGTGCCCCAACGGTCCGCTGAGGCCGTCCAACGGAATACGAGCAGCATGTAGCACGAACTTGTAGCGCCCGAAGAAATATGGCTCTACAACATCGAGTCCGCTTCGATTAGCTCGATGAAAAAACCCTAAGGGGAAGTGCGGCCCAAAATCCTTAATCGTGATCTTAGTACTCCCACAGGCCTTGTGTTGAAAGCCAAGAGCTTCCAGCGCAGGAATGAGCAGCTCGCGCGCAACTTCAATCATCCAGCGCTTTTCCATCGAATGAGGATCTATCGGCATTCGCAATCAGACTCCCCACCCGAGGATATTCCTGGATTTCGCAAAAGAGACGCCACGGCGCCACCAGCGTACCCTCCTACGCGGCCGAAAAAGTCATAGCTCCCGCGTTCCACAAAATAATTCGAAACCAGAGCTTTAGGCTGCTGGCCCAGCCGAACGCGTCGGGGTTCAGCGAATACCGCACGACACGCTGGTAACGCTCCGCCAGGGCCAGGGCCGGCGACAGCAGCAGGGCGCCCGCCATCATCATGGCCAGGCCCGGCCGAATGGCGGTGCGGCGCGCAGCCGCCCGTGGATCATCGACGAGCTTCATTCGCGTTCTCCCTCTCCCGTTTGGCGCGAGCCCGCGCAGGCAACGCAGCAGCCGCTGCACTCGCATGACGAGGGAGCAGCGCTGCGCTTTTCGTTGTTCGTGTTGCCGTGATGGCAGCGCGATTCTGCCGGGCGCGCGCGAGGGCCGCCAACGACCCTTCCGGGGGAGGCGCCCGGGCGTCACCTTCATCACGCGGTCATGGGGACAGGTCTTGCCGGGTGCGCGAAACCCCGGCCCCAATGACAAGGCCGCCGATGATCGCTCATCGGCGGCCCGTATCGGCCACGCCGTGCGTCTCAACGACGCAAGGAGGAGGGGGTCAGGCCTTGCTCACGGCCTGACCCGCCTTGCTCAAGGCAGCTTGTTCAACGCATTCACCGCGTCGATCAGACCGAAGCCGTCATACAGGCTCCAGCCCTTCACCGCCGCGCCGCCCGAGAACGGGATCACCCGCGCCGCCGGCGTCGTCTGCAGGATGCTCTTGACCTGCCTGGGCGTCAGCGTGCCCGGTCCGCCCGCCTTCTGCAGCATCAGCGCCGCGACACCCGCCGCATGCGGCGCGGCCGCGCTGGTGCCGAAGAAGTTGTTGAAGCCGTCGCCTTCGTAATCCGAGTTCGGATAGAAGAAGGTCGTGTTGCCGCCGTCCGGCGCGGCGAAGTCCGGCTTCTTGCGCGTCTCCGGCACCGCCAGGCGGTTGCCCGCCGCGTCGAACGCGATCGTCACCGGGCCCGGGCTGCTGAAGCTCTCGAACGCAGGCACGAACGGGCTCTGCTGCGCCGCCGGGAAGGTGTAGCGATAGGCCGCCACGCTGTTGGCGCCCGCCGCCGCGCTGTGACCGAAGGTCGTCGGGCCGCTGCGCACCTGGAACGGCGCGCCACCCCAGCCCTCCAGGCTCACGATCCGCACCCGCGACGCCAGCTTGGTGCCGGCGCTCGTGCGGCCCACCATGATCCGGTAGGTGCCGCTCGCACCGCCCGACAGGCCCACGATCTCCTCGCCGAAGTCCGCCGCGATGTTGTTGGTCGCGAACGTGAACACGCAGTTGCCGGCCGAGTTGATCAGGTAGAAGTTCAGGTCGGTCGTGACCTTGCCTTGATAGAACAGGTCGTCCCACTGCAGCAGCAGCGTCGAGCCCGCGCCGCTGTAGGTCACCGGCAGCGCATACGTGCCGCCGCCGAAGTCCAGGAAGCCGCCGCCCTGGTTGGCCTTGGTGCTGCCCGAGGCCGGCGAGCTGGTGCAGGTGTTCAGCGACGCCAGGTTGACGTTGCCCAGGTTGGTCGGCGTCGTCGAGAAGGTCGCCACCGGCACGTCGATCGCGCCGCCGCCGCCCGCCGAGCCCTGGTTGCCCGCCGACGAGAAGTACGACACCTGCTTGCCCGCCAGCGTCGTGCTGTTCACCACGTCGTTCACCGCCTGCGCCACCTGGCCGTCGGAGAAGAAGGGCTCGTCGAAGTAGAAGACGTCGTCGACGATCACGTCGGCGCGGCAGTTCGGATGCGTGCGCAGCGTGCGGATGTTGTCCGCGAAGGCGGCCTCGCCGGCGAAGGCCGTGGCGAAGCACTGGTCCGCGCCCGGCGCCACGTCCTGCACGATCTGCATCATCGCGCGGCCTTCGTCCGTGTTGCTCGGATCCGCACCGATGTCGATGACGAACTTCGGCGGACGCAGATCGCCGGAGGCGATGTCATTGGCCGCGCGCACCGTGGTGAAGCTCAGCGGCGATGCGTCGTAGGAGTCCGACAGCACGCCCACCGTGATGCCCGCGCCGGTCCAGCCCGCCGCGTTGGCCACGTTGCTGCGCAGCACCGGCGCGCCCTGCGAGGTCGTCAGGCCCACGTTCTTGTGCGGGCGCCGCGTCAGCTTCGCCAGATGCAGGCCGCTGGTCGCGGACAGCCCCGCCAGGGCCGAGGTCGGCACATAGGCCGAGATCGCGCCGTTGTTGAACGCGCGGTTCACGCCGGTCACCTGCGCGCCCGAGGCCTCGAGCTGCGCCTTGAACTCGTCGATCGAGGTCCCGGCCTCGAGATAGATGTCGACCAGCACGCGGCCTTGCGCGTCCGACATCGACTTGACGTAGGGCTTGATCTCGTCGGTGTCCACGGCCAGCGAGCGGAACTGGCGCCGCGACTGCTGGTCCACCAGGTCGGAGAGCGCGCCGTCGAGCTTGGCGTGCTGCGCATACGCGCCGCCGCAGGCGGCCAGCGCCAGCAGCGCGCTCAGCACGCGCAGGCGCGGCGCGCCGCGGGAAGTGCGGACAGTGCGATTGGAAGTCGTCGTCATGGGGCGGCTCCTCAGGCTTGAACTTGGGTGGCGGGCTTGCGGCGGCGGATCAGGCCGGCCGCGCCCAGGGCGGCACCGGCCAGCAGCAGGCTGGCGGGTTCCGGCACGTCGGAGGCGGCGGACGCGCTCGCGCCGACCAGCACGATCTCGTAATCACCGAACTCGCTGGTCAGGCTGCTCCAGCCGGTCAGCGCGCCGGCGCCCGGATTGGCCGCCACGTTCCCGCCCTGCCCCAGCAGCGACGGGAAGATCGCCGAACCGCCGCTCACCGGCGTGTAGCTCGCGCCGGTGATGGCCAGGTAGTACAGGCCGCTCACGGTCGGGATGTAGTTGCTCAGCGTCGATTGCGAGCCGCCCACGTTGCCGTCGTCGTCGTTGCCGATCAGGCCCTTGCCCGCGGCGTCGAACAGGTACAGCACCGTGTCGAAGAAGTTGTAGTCGATGCCCGAGGCGGTGGTCGTGGCGGAGAACGCCGTGCCCGCGGTCAGGTAGATGGCGAACAGGTCGGCGTCGCCGTCGATCGAGCCCTGGATCGCATCGATCGGGCCGGACCCGAGGAAGGTCTTGGCGGTGACGATGGTCTCGCCGGCGTCGCCGCCTTCCACGAAGACCGCCGCGGCCTGCGCGGACGTCGCCGCGCCCAAGGCCAGCGCGGCGATCGGCAGCCAGGTGTTCCTGAAGCTCTTCTTGAAGCTCTTGACTCGCGTGAACATTGATCGTTCCCCCTCAAAGGTGTGGACACCCCGCGCGGCCTGCCGCGCTCGGTGCGGTGCTGAACAGAGGGAACGAATGCACAACTTGTGCCAAGTGTCACGAACTTTCGAGGTACTCCGTCGGAAACCCCGATGGCATCTGCATTTGCGGAGACCGTGCGCCGTACACCCCGAACCATGGGGGTCCCCCGGGACGCGGGGGTGTAAAGCGGACCGACTCCGGGTTAGCCCGCAGCGCGGGCCGCGGAACGCCGCAGCGCGCCGGGCGCCTGCCCGACGATGCGCTTGAACGCGCGACTGAACGAGGCCTCCGAGTCGTAGCCCAGCCGGTCCGCCGCGACCGCGACCCGCATGCCCTCGTGCGCGATCCAGCGCCGCGCCTGGAACATCTTGACCTTGGCGACGTACTTGGCCGGGCTCTCGCCCACGGTCTTCGTGAATGCCTCGGCAAAGCGCGAGCGCGACGCGCCCATCAGCGCCGCCAGCGCCGGCACGTTCCAGTCGCGCTCCGGCTCGGCGTGGATCGCCGCGATCACCTTGCCGACGTCCGGGCACTGCACCGCCGCGATCCAGCCGCTGGCGTCGTTGCAGGCGCACTCCACCCACGCGCGGATGATGCTGGCCGCCAGCACGTCGGCCAGCCGCGCCAGGATGCCGCAGGCGCCGATGCGGTCCAGCGCCACCTCCCGCTCCATCGCCTCCAGCAGCGCCGGCACCGTCGGGTCGCGGCGCGCCAGGTCGTTGGCGCGCATCGCGTCCGGCATCATCGCCAGCAGCGGATGCAAGGGATCCAGGTTGAAGCGCATCGCGCCGCAGAACATCACCTCGGGCGGCTCGTCCGCCCCCGCCCCGGCGACGGCCTCACCCGCCTCGCCCGTCTCACCTGACTCGGCCACCGTGTCCGCGCCGACCAGATAGATGTTCTCGGCGACGGCGCGACGCGCGATCGAATCGATGTCCACGGCCGGCAGGTCCGGCGCGCTGGCCAGCACATGCAGGCTGCCGCGCGGCAGCAGGACCGCATCGCCGGCATTCAGACGCACCCACTCGCTGCCCGGCGTCCACAGCCACGCCCCGCCACGCGCCACGAAGTGGAAACGCGCCTCCTGGCGCGCCGGGAAGGCGATCGCCCACGGCGCCCGCAGCAGGCAGCGGCCGTACTCGACCCCCTCCAGCCGCAGACCCAGCAGGATCTGCGTCAACAGGTCGGCCGGCTTCAACGGCGTGGGCGGCAGCGGTGCGGCCACGCCGCCGGCCAGGGAGGCGGTCGTCGCGGGGGCAAGACTGGAGGAATCGTCATGCATTTCGGCTCTTCCGGCATGGAAACGCCTGGATGCTATCCCTAAGCTGATGTCCATTCCCACTGTCTCCTCTTCCAGCCGTGTCCTCTTCCTGCACCGACTGCCTCGACGCCCGCCAGATCCCGGCCGAGGCGACCACCCCGGCGCCCGCGCCCACCCCAGCCCCGGCCGAGCACGCCCATTGGGCGGCCATCGCCTCCCTCACCGTGGGGGTCTTCGGCCTGGTGACGGCGGAGTTCCTGCCGGCCAGCCTGCTCACCGCCATGGCCGCCGACCTGCACATCAGCGCCGGTGCCGCCGGCCAGACCGTCACCGCGACCGCGCTGGTCGGGGCCGTCGCCGCGCCGTCGATCCCGCTGCTGACGCGGCGCTTCGACCGCCGGCTGGTCCTCATCGCGCTGACGCTGCTGCTGATCCTGTCCAACGTGCTCGCCGTGACGGCCTCCAGCCTGGGCGTGCTGCTCACGGCGCGCGTGCTGCTGGGCGTCGCGCTCGGCGGCTTCTGGTCGATGGCCGCGGCGCTGGCGATGCGGCTGGTGCCGGAGCGTCTCTTCGCGCGCGCCATGTCGGTCATCCTGGCCGGCGTCTCCGTCGCCACGGTCTGCGCGGCGCCCATCGGCGCCTGGATGGGCGAGGTCTGGGGCTGGCGCAGCGCCTTCGTCGCGGCCGGCGTGCTCAGCGTCATCACGCTCGCGGCGCAAGTCCTGACCCTGCCCAAGCTGCCGCCCAAGGACAACCCCGACCTGCGCGTCCTCGGCGAGCTGCTCACCCGGCCCGGCGTGCGCGTCGCGCTGCTGGCGGTGCTGCTGGTGATCTCCGGACACTTCGCCGGTTTCACCTACATCCGCCCGTTGATGGAGAACATCACCCACCTGCCGGTCTCCGCGATCTCGGCGGTGCTGCTCGGCTACGGCATCGGCGGCTTCTTCGGCAACCTCGCCGGCGGCTTCCTGGCCGAACGCAGCGAGCGCCGCGCCATCGTCGCCGGCGGCTCGCTGATCGTCGTCCTCGCGGCCAGCCTGCTGATGGCGGGCAGTTCCGCCTGGGTCACCGCCGTGGCCGTCGTGCTCTGGGGCTTTGCCTTCGGCGCCTTCCCGGTGGGCTTCCAGACCTGGATCGTGCGCGCCGCGCCGGACCAGGCCGAGGGCGCCGGCGGCCTGCTCGTGGCCGCCTTCCAGATCGCCATCGCCAGTGGCGCCATCGGCGGCGGCATGCTGGTCGACCACATCGGCGCGCTGGGCGGCCCCACCTTCGCCGCCGCGGCGATCACGCTGGGCACGCTGCTGACCTTGCGCCACGGGCCGCGCGCGGCGCGGGCCTCCTGAGCCTCCCCTCCCGACCAAGGACCGCGCATGACCGCCGCCACGACATCGACATCGACATCGACCCAGAACGTCAACCGGCGCGTGGTGCTCGCCGCGCGCCCGGCGGGCCGGCCGGCGCCGGAGGACTTCCGTCTCGAGTCGACGCCCGTGCCCCGGCCCGCCGAGGGCCAGGTGTTGCTGCGCACGCTCTATCTCTCGCTCGATCCCTACATGCGCAACCTGATGGAGGAAGTCGGGCCGGGTTACGCGCCGCCGATCGCGATCGGGGATGTGATCGTCGGCGGCACCGTGAGTCGTGTCGTGACATCGCGGCATCCCGGATTCAGCGTGGGCGAGCTCGTCCTCTCGAACGCGGGCTGGCAGGACTACGCGCTGTCGGACGGGAACGATCTCGTGGCCCTCGGCGACGTGACGCGGCCGTCATTGGCGCTGGGCGCCGCCGGCATGCCGGGCTTCACCGCGCAGGTCGGGCTCGCCGAGATCGGCCGCCCGCGCGCGGGCGAGACGGTGGTGGTCGCCGCGGCGACCGGCGCGGTGGGCGCGATGGTGGGACAGCTCGCCAGGCGGGCGGGCGCGCGCGTGGTCGGCATCGCCGGCAGCTCGGACAAGGCGCGACATCTGATCGAGGCCCTCGGCTTCGACGCGGCGGTCGACCGTCGCGATCCGCGATTCGCGGAGCGCTTGCGCGAGGCGGTGCCCGCCGGCATCGACGTCTACTTCGAGAGCGTCGGCGGCGACGTGCTCGACGCGGTGCTGCCGCTGCTCAACATCGGCGCGCGCGTGCCGGTGTGCGGCTTCATCGCCCATTACAACGAAGGGGCCGGCGGCCACCGCGACGTCGACGGCGCGCTCGCCCCGGACCGTCGGTCGAAGCTGCTGGCCACCGTGCTCCAGAAACGCGTTCGCATGGAAGGCTTCATCGTGCTGGACCATTACGGCGACGGCATGGCGGCGTTCCGGGCGTTCCACCGGCAGATGGTCGAGGCGATCGGGAGCGGCGCGATCCGTGCGCTCGAGCATGTCGTCGACGGGCTCGAACGTGCGCCGCAGGGGCTGATCGACCTGCTGGACGGCCGCCACCTGGGCAAGTCGGTGGTGGCGGTCAGCCGCCCAGACGCTTCCTGACGGGAAGCGCCACACCGGTCGCGGTCCCCGCCGCCGTCTCCACCCCATCGCGCCATGCGGCGGGCGTGACGCCGATCTCCCGCTTGAACGCGCGCTGGAACGCCGCTTCGGACGCATAGCCGACAGCTTCGCCCACGGCGGCTGGCGACTCGCGGCCGGCACGCAGGCGTCGGGCGGCTTCGGTCATCCGGACCTGGTTCAGGAACTCGGCGGGAGAGACGCCCGCCGCGGCCTGGAAGGCGCGGATCAGCGAGGACCGCGACAGGGCCGCGTGGTCGGCCATGCCGTCGAGGGTCCAGTCGCGGGCGAGGTCCCCGAGGATGTCGACCACCAGCGCGGCGAGCCGGGGATGGGCGCCGAGCGACAGCACGCTGGGTGTCTCGACGGCGGCGGCGACGTTCTCGCCCATGGCCGCGCGCAGCGCGACGGCGAACAGCGCGCCGGACAGGTGCCGCAGCAAGGCCGCGCCGCCTTCGCCGGGCGCATCGGCCTCCTCGCGCATCAGCGCCAGCAGCCGGGTCAGGCGCGATGCGGAACCCGGAGATCGCACCACCATCGCGGGCGGCAGCATGGCGCGGATCAGCTTCGCCGACGACGCCGGGACGATGAAACGCCCGCACAGCAAGGTCCCCTCGCCGGGACGGAGCAGGCTGGCCGGGTCGCGATCGCGCAGCTGGTGGGCGCCGCCGCCCGGCAGCATCAGCACGTCGCCCGCATGCATCGGCGCGGCGTGCAGGCCGTCGGCATCGACGACGGCCTCGCCGTCCAGCAGCACGTGGAAGGGGATGTGATGGCCGCCTTCCGCGGCCTGCGCCAGCGTCCAGCCGCCGCCGAGGTCGCAGCGGATGTCGAGCCGCCCGTCGACGTCGACCAGCGCCAGCAGCCGGTCCAGCAGCCCCGTGCCGTCACTGCCGGTCCGCCCGTTCTTCCCCTCGTCCATCGATCACCCCTCGACCGCCCGCGCGGCCCGTCTGAAACGAACGGGCATTAGACAGGCTCGGACGAGCATGGGCGCCGCGGTCGGCGATTTCTACAGTGGAGTCACTGCAGCGATGCAGCGCCGCCACCCCGGAAACGAGACCAGGAACCTCGCTCGGAACCGGTCCCCGGCGGCCCTCCAACTTCGAAAGGAAACGCCATGTCCCGCCTCCCCGCTCCCGCCATCGTCGACGCCCCCGAAGCCGCGCTGCCGTTGTTCGACGCCATCCGCAAGGCCGCCGGCAAGGTGCCCAACGCTTACGCGCTGATCGGCACGTTGAGCCCGACCGCGCTGAAGGTCGCGCTCGAAGGCGATGCGGCCTTGTCTCGCGGCACGCTGTCCAAGGCCGACATCGAGGCCATCCGCGTCGCGGTCAGCGCGCAGAACGGCTGCGACTATTGCGTGGCCGCGCATTCGATGATCGGGAAGATGGCCGGGCTGAAGGCCGATGAGTTGCGGCAGCTGCGCGCCGGTGACGGCGTCGAGGATGCGAAGCGGCAGGCGCTGGTCGATTTCGCGCGCCACGTGACGTCGACGACCGGCACGGTCGCCGCGGCCCGCGTGCAGGCGGTGCTCGATGCCGGATGGAGCTCGGCGCAGATCGTCGAGGCGATGCTGGCCATCTCGCTGATCGGATTCACCAACCTGGTGAATCGCGTCAACGACACGGACATCGACTTCCCGATCCCGGCCTGAGTCCTGCGGCGGCCGCTGGCCCTCACCCCTGCCCTCTCCCGCAAGCGGGAGAGGGAGTAAAAAAGGTGTCGCCGCCTCAAGGTCAGCTCGGTGCATTCTCACTCCCTCTCCCGCTTGCGGGAGAGGGCGGGGGTGAGGGCCAGCAGACTCGGCAGTCAGCTCGCATCGTCCCCAAGCTCAACCGAGCCGGAACCTCGCCACCGATTGCACGAGCGCATCAGCCTGCTGCCGCAGGCTCTCCGCGGCGGCGGCCGACTCCTCGACCAGCGCCGCGTTCTGCTGCGTCACCTGGTCCATCTGGCTGACCGCCTCGCCGACCTGGTTCACGCCCTGCGACTGCTCCCGCGTCGCGCTGCTGATCTCCCCCACCACATCGGTCACCCGGCCGATCGCCGCGACGATCTCGCTCATCGTCGTCCCGGCCTGCTCCACCAGCCCCGATCCCGACTCGACCCGGGCCACGCTGTCCGCGATCAGCGTCTTGATCTCCTTGGCCGCCTCGGCGCTGCGCCCCGCCAGCGCGCGGACCTCCGACGCCACCACCGCGAATCCCTTGCCGTGCTCGCCCGCCCGCGCCGCCTCGACCGCGGCATTCAGCGCCAGGATGTTGGTCTGGAACGCGATGCCGTCGATGGTGCCGATGATGTCGGCGATGCGCCGGCTGCTCTCGTCGATCCCGCGCATGGTCTCCACGAACTGCGACACCACCGCGCCGCCCCGCTGCGCCACCTCGCTGGCGGAACGCGCCAGCCGGTCGGCCTGCTGCGCGTTCTCCGAGGTCTGGTGCACGGTCTCGCCCAGCTCGGTCATCGTCGCGGCGGTCTCCTCCAGCGCGCTGGCCTGCTCCTCGGTGCGCTGGCTCAGGTCATGGTTGCCCATCGCGATCTGCCCGCTCGCGCTGGCCACCGACTCGCTGCCCACCCGCACGCCGCCCACCACCTGCCGCAGGCCGGCCTGCATCGCGCTGAGCGCGGCGATCAGGCTGCGATCGTCGCCGGGCCGCACCCGGATCTCGCCGCTGAGGTCGCCCTCCGCCACCTGCCGCACCAGCCGTGCCGCCTCCGCCGGATCGCCGCCGAGCTGCCGCCGCACATGGCCCAGCAGCAGCAGCGCCAGGCCGATCGCCACGCCCACCGACACCAACGTCAGCGACAGGCTCCAGCCGTGTCCGGCGGCATAGCTCTGCGCCGCCTGCGCCTTCGAGCGCTCGCTGCCGGCCGCGTTGTAGTCGGCGCTGCGCTCGATCGCCTTGACCCAGTTGTTGAAGCTGGTGCGGGAATCGGCGCGGAAGAAGGCGCGCGCCTCGGCGTCGGTCCCGTCGCTGCGCGATAGGTGCAGCAGCTTCTCCTGCGCCGCGAAGTAGGCGTCGCGCGCGGCGATCACCTCGCCGTAAAGCCGGCGCTCCTCCTCGCTGCCGATGAAGGGCTGGTAGGCGTTCTCCGCCGCAGCCAGCTCCTGGCGGGCGTTGGCGATGTTGCGTTCGATCTGCTGCCGCTCCTGATGGTCGTCGGACAGCAGGTGGTCCGGCTCCATGCGCCGGATCTGGTTGGCCTTCACCCGGATCGCCGCCATGCTCTGGATGCTGGGCAGCCAGTCGTCGGCGATCTCGGTCGTCCTCTCGTGCACGCGGTTCAGCTGCAGCAGTCCCATGCCGCCGACCAGCGCGCACAGCGCCACCAGCATCACGAAGGACACGGTCAATTGCGTGGATAGACGCCAGGTTCCGATGTTCATCGATCTCTCCTCCCCTTGGACAGACATGAATGAAACGTCATCGTGCACCGAAGTCGCGGCGGGTGGCAGCGGCCATGTTCCGCCCCGGGCGGGCTGTCACCCGTTACGGGGACCCCCTGTCGGCTTGCACCGCGCGCGAGGACGTCGCCCCAGGCACAGCAAGCCGGACGGCGCCGCATCGGTGGCCCGCGCGGGGCAGGGCCGCAGCGGCGGCGCGGTGCGGCGCCCGGGGGTGCCCGCGGCGACGGCCCGGCTCATGCCGCCACCGCCCACTCGGACTGGACGCGGGGGGTGCCGATCTGGATCTGGCCCTTGCCGGTGCGCTTGACCGCGTACATCGCCTCGTCGGCCGCGTGCAGCAGCTCGCGGCAGGCGTCGTCGCCGTCGCCGAGCACCGCGCCGATGCTGGCGCCCACGCAGACCTTCTCGCCGCTGTCCAGCGTGATGCGGCGCTGGATCGAGAACAGGCAGCGCTGCAGCGTCTGCTCGACGTCCTCGGGGCGCGCGACGCCGGACAGCAGGATCGCGAACTCGTCGCCGCCCAGCCGCGCGACGACGTCGTTGCTGCGCACCAGGTCCTGCAGGCGCCGGCCGACTTCGGCCAGGACCTCGTCGCCGGCCTCGTGGCCGTGCTGGTCGTTGATGGTCTTGAAGCCGTCCAGGTCCAGGTAGCAGACCGCGAAGCCGCGTCCGGTGCGGCGCGCGCCGTTGATCGCGTCGCCGACCTTCTCCTGGAACAGGCGCCGGTTCGGCAGCCCGGTCAGCACGTCGCGCAGCGCCAGGTGCTGGGCCTGCTCCTCGCTGCGCTTGAGGCTGTCGATGTCGACGAGCATCCACATCGACTCCTGCTCGGACAGCACCGTGCCGTGCAGGTCGACCCAGAACTCGGCGCCGTCGAGGCGGCGCATGCGCAGCTGCGTGTGGAAGCGGCCGCCCGAGCGCATCGTCGCCAGGCTGGCCTCGCGGATGCGGGCGTGTTCCTGCGGGCTGAGGAACAGCGTCTGCGCCGGCTGGCCCACCATGCCGCCGGGCAGATGGCCGAACATGCGTTCCATCGCCGGATTGCCCCACAGCGCATGACCGTCGCGGATGCGGACCATGCCGATCAGGTCGTTCTGCAGCATCGCGTCCTGCTCGCGGGCCAGCTGCTGCAGCGCGTCCTTGGCGCGGCGCTCGCGGCGATGGATGCGATGGATGAGCGCCGACGCCGCGGCCACCGCCAGCGCGACCAGCACCGCCAGCAGCGACTGCTGGATGACCTGGCCGCGCCAGCCCGCCAGGAAGTAGTTGCTGCTCATGCCGGTGAACAGCGTCATCGAATAACCCGGCACCTTGCGATAGGCGGTGATGCGCTCGACGCGGTCGAGCGCCGTCGGGGTGATGTAGACGCCGCGCTCGCGGTTCTGCTCGAGCGAGCGCAGCGCCTGCTCGGACAGCGACTTCGTGCCGAAGCCCTTGGTCGAGGCGGGTTCGCTGGCCGAGTAGCGCGCCACCAGGTTCATGCCCTCGGAGCGCAGCGAGACCGCGCCCGACGGGCCGAGGGCGACGCCGCTGAAGCGGTCGACGAAGTGCTGGGCGGTGACCACGGCATAGACGATGCCGTCGAAGTTGCCGTCGTGGTCGATGAGCCGGCGGGCCAGGATGATGCACCAGTGGTTCTGCGCGCGGCTGTTCAGCGGCTCGGACACGACCATCGCGTCGGTGCGGCGCGCCTGCGCGAAGTAGGTCCGGTCGCCGACGTTGAAGGGACGCTCGCCCGGCATCAGGCCGGTGGTGACGGTGCCGTGGATGTCGGTGACGCGCAGCGCCACGACCTGCGGCAGCAGGCCGCGCTGTTCCTCCAGCAGCCGGGCGACCATCGCGGCCTGGTCCGGCGACTGGCGCGTGCTGCGATAGCGCAGCGCGATCGTCGCCAGCGCGTTGTCGGTGTTGCGCAGCTCGGCGCCGACCTCGACGGCGATGTTCTGCGCCAGGTTCTCGACGACGTCGCGGGCGCGGTCGGTCTCGGTCTGGCGGTGGTTCCACAGGCTGAGCGAGGTCATCGCGGCCAGCGCGCCGATCATCAGCAGGTTGCCCAGCAGCAGCCAGGACGCCATGGGACCGCGCGGCGCCCAGGACAAGGTCGGCAGCGGGAACGGCAGCCGGGGCAGTGTCATCGTGAGCTTCATGGCGGGTCCTCCAGGGCGGTGGCGGGGGTCGTCCGGTTCGTGTCGGCCGGTTCCTCGAACGGTTTCTGAACTGGGATCGATGGTCCTCCCCCCGCGCCCGCGCCGCCAGCCCTCGGCCGCCACTCCGGATGAGCGCCGCTTGCGGCAGCTGCTGTAGGGACTTGACCTACAGCCCCGCGAAGGCACCCGAATCCGACATCGCCCGGCCCGCGGGGCGTGAAGTCCTGCGCATTCCCCGGGCGCGCGACGCGCATCGTGCGGGGCGGCTCCATGATCCGGAATGCGGCGGGGACCGCGCCGGTGCGGGGCGGGCGGCGGCAAGTCGCGTACCCGTGGGCCTCCTGATTTCCCCCGTGCCGCGCGGGCGGCGGCCCGGCATAGTCGCCGGCTCATCCCCACAGAGTCGCTCAGCGACCACCCGACCCTCGGGACCCTGGAGACAAGACATGACCCTGGCCTTCCCGACCCCGCGCGGCACGGCCCGCCCCTGGCGTGAACGCTGCCGCGCGCGCTGCCGCGAGCTGATCGTCGCGCTGGCCGCCGGCACCGCACTGGGCGCCTTCGCGCAGACGACCACGCTGGGCACGCGCGGCAGCCTCGCCGCGCCGAACCCGGCCGTCACCGCCAACGCCGGCGCCGCCTGGCCCGCGGCCGCGTACGCGCGCGGTCCCGACCATGCGCGCGCGGTCACGCTGCCGCTGCAATTCATCCGGCTGTCGTCGGGCAAGCAGCTGGCGGTGCTCGTCTCGATGCCGGCGGACTTCCTCGGCTTCCCCAAGTCCGGGCGTTATCCGGTGGTGCTGACGCAGACCGCCTACCGGATCGACGTCGGCCAGTTCCTCGGCGTGTTCACGCCGGCGGGCGGCAACACCTTGCTGATCGGCGGGCTGGACCAGTACATGGTGCGGCGCGGCTACGTGACCGTGGCGATCGACGCCCACGGCACCGGCATGAGCGGCGGCGTCACGCAGCTGATCGGACAGGAGGAGCAGCAGGCCTACCGCGAGGCCGTCGAGTGGGTCACCCGGCAGTCCTTCTTCAACGGGAACATTGGCGTGGCGGGCACCTCCTACCTGGGCATCAGCGCGCTGCTGACCGCCGGGCAGCAGCATCCGGCGGTGAAGGCCGCGTTCGCGACCGTGCCCATGGGCGACGCCTACCGCGGCGTGGCGGCCACGGGCGGCCTGTTCAACGCGCAGTTCCTGAGCACCTGGCTGCCGCTGACGCAGTCGCTGAGCGTGGCCAACGCGCCGGAGCTGCTGCTCAATCCGTGGTTCGCGAGCCAGATCAACGGCGCTACCGCCGACCACGTCGCGGCGATCGACCGCTGGTATGCGCCGACCTTCGACGGTTTCATCGGCAACGCCAGCGGCATCGCGACGGACGACGGGTCCTTCTGGGCGGGCCGCTCGCCGGTGGAGAGCGCGAACCGGATCAGGGTGCCGACCTTCATCGTCGGCGCCTCGCTGGACATCTTCCAGCGCGACCAGCCGCTGCTGTACGAGCAGCTCAAGCGCAACGTGCCGGCCAAGCTCGCGATCCTGCCGGGTTCGCACCTGGAGTCGGTGGCGACGGGGATCCTGGGCTTCGGCGGGGCGCCGTCCTACGGACCGCCGAGCACGACCTCGCTGCTGCTGCAATGGTTCGACCAGTACCTGCAAGGTCGCCCGGCCGGCGCCGACGCGCTGCCGACGGTGACGCAGTTCGTCGACGGCTACGGCATCGGCGGCAGGCCGCGCTTCGCCACGGCCAGCGACTGGCCGCATCCGAAGATGGCGCCGCAGCGCTGGTACCTGCAGCCCGACGGCAGCCTGGCGTCGCGGGTGCCGGCGGTCGCGGCCGGATGGACGGTGTCGGAGCCGCCGGCCCCGACGGCCTCGCGCGGCACGGTGCTGGGGACGGTCTTCACCGCGAGCGTGCAGATCCGCGACCACAGCGACTGCTCGGCGAGCCAGGTGCAGTGGACGCTGGGCCTGGCGGGGCTGCTGCCCAAGCCCTGCTACTCGGACAGCGCGCGGGTGGAGTCGCTGCAGGGCGCGGCCGTCTACGAGACCGCGCCGCTGGCGCAGGACCTCTACCTGAACGGGCCGATCCTGGCGGACCTGTGGATCTCGGCGACGCGGCCGCAGGCGGCGCTGTCGGTGCGCATCGACGACGTCGATCCGGCGACCGGCGCGGTGAAGCCGCTGACGCACGGGCTGATGTCGGCGGCGCATCGCGCGGTGGACACGGGCCGCTCGCGCTTCGTCAACGGCACGATGATCCAGCCCTGGCATCCGTTCACGGCCGGCGCGGCGTTGCCGGTGGTGGCCAACGAGCCGATGCTGGTGCCGGTGGAGGTGTTCCCGGTCGCGGCGCTGGTGCGCGCGGGGCACCGGCTGCGCATCGCGGTCAGCGCGAGCAACCAGGCGCAGGGCATCTGGCCGGGGCCGCTGCAGCAGCAGGCCAACGGCAACGTGACGACGATCCACGCCGGGCCGCAACGGCCGTCGAGCATCGTGCTGCCAGTGGTGCCGGCGGGGGAGCTCAACTGAGCGGCCACGACGGATTGTCGTGAGACAAGCCAGGGTCGAACGTGAGGCAGTCGGGGCAGGCAACGCCTGACCCCGAGCGCGTCAATCACCGTGATCAGTATTCGTCGGGGGAACGACCTACTCAGAGGTGTATCCCCCGTCGATGCGCTCTTCCGAGGGAGAGATTTCCTCATTGTTCCCGACCAAACTGAGCGTCATTCGTGATGAATCGATCGGTTGGAAAGGAAGAAGATGAGTGCCGTGTTGCAAGAGGCGGAGACCTGGAGCCCGTCGCAGGCCGAGGCGCCATTGGCCGAGCAGGACGAGTTGCCTGAGCCGCCATGGCTCGAGGGGATGGATTCGCTGCTCCACCTGCTGAGGTATCCGGAGAGGACGCATCCTTACGTGGTCGGCCAGATCCCCGCGCCGCAGGACGAATCGGTCGACTGGCAAGAGATTCGCAGCCTGTTCCACGAGCTGTTCGAAAAGAGCAGGAAACCCTGCATCGACGCTTACCTAGAGGTCCGGCTTGCCCTCGGCGTGCTGTGGAAAAACTCGGTGCGTCTGTGCCCCGGTCCTGCGGCCGTCAGTCACCTCCGGGACGAGACAGGCGAGTTGCTGATGCACGTGGACTTCAACGTGGATACGGACAGTGGCCGCGCCTATGAGCTCGGACACGAACTCATGGAATCGACCATTCATTGCTATGCGCGGAAGTCAAGCTTTGTGATTGCATTCCGCTCCATTCATCCGTACCAGCCCAGGCATCGGATCGGATCGCCGGACCCGATCCTCGACGACACCGAAGATGAGGAGTAGCCAACCATGCCCGCCATCACTGCCAGGGACATCCGAAGGGATGCAGAGGAGCTGAACATCGCTACCGCTCGACAAGACGATGCTGGAAGAGCAGTTCGACGATGTGCGCAAGACCTTCGAAGCCTGTGCCGAGTTTCGTGAGGCATGCGCTCGGTAACCACCCGGTAGCACCACTTCCCCTATGCTTGCGCCGTCCGGCCCCTTCGCGGCCGGACTGACCTGCACATGGACGGTTTTATGCGCCACAGCCATTCCCGCTTCCCGATCGTTTCCGCTTCCGCTTCCGCGGCCGCTGCGCTGGCCCTTGCCGCGCTGGCGGGCTTCGCGGCCCTGCCGGCCCGCGCCGAAAGTTTCGCCACCTCGGCCTCGAGCGCCGGCTCGGTGTCCTCGCGCCAGCTGTCCGACTCGATCGGCCAGTCCAGCGACAGCTCCAGCAAGGACCGCAAGGTGGCCGAGGGCGAGTACAAGGTGCTCGCCGTCGAGGACGCCGCCGGCCGCGCCGACACGCAGCGCCTGCGCCTGCAGCCGGTGCGCGCCGAAGGCGGCACCGAGTTCTTCCTCTATGTCCCGAAGCAGGCGATCGCCGGCCAGCCGCTGCGCGTCGGCGACCACGTGCTCGCGCAGAAACGCGACTACGGCTACGAATTCGCCCGCGCCGAGAACAAGCAGGCCTTCCTGCTCGCGCTGCACGACGACTGGCATCGCGAACTCGAGTCGCATCCGGTGACGCTGTGAAAGCGGCGGCCATCGCGGTGGCCGCGCTCACGGTGGCGATCACGACGGGACTCACGGTCAGTTCCGCCGCGCACGCCGCCACCTTCTGCGACCGCGGCGGCGAAGTCAGCGCCACCGAACAGGACCGCCAGCTCCAGGTCGTCGCGCTCGCCCGTCGCGCGCTCGAGGCCAGCGGCGCCGCCGCGGCGCTGGTGTCCCGCTCAGGCACCGACCTGAGCCGCTTCCACCTCCAGTACTCGCACAGCGGCATCGCGCTGAAGGACAGCCGCAACAGCCCCTGGTCGGTCCGCCAGCTCTACTACGCCTGCGACGAAGCCAAGGCCCGGCTCTACGACCAGGGCCTGGCTGGTTTCCTGCTGAGCGCCGGACGCACCGACCCGATCCGGCTGGCCATCGTCACCGTGCCCGAGGCGGAAGGCGTGCGCCTCGCCGAGCGCGCCCTCGACAACCGCTCGGCGCTCGCGCTGCTGTCGCCGCGCTACAGCGCCAGCGCCTACGCCTTCAGCACGCGGTACCAGAACTGCAACCAGTGGGTCGCCGAACTGATGGGCTTCGCCTGGGCGCCCCCCGACGGTGAGGCGCCTTCGCGCGCGCTGGCCCAGCGCCAGCTCAAGGCGCTCGGCTACGACCCCGCGCCGGTCGTCGTCCCGTCGCACGCGGTCATGTTCGCCGCCCAGTTCGTGCCCCTGGTCCACAGCGACGACCATCCGATCGACGACCTCTACGCGATGCGGCTGCGCGTCTCCACGCCGGCCGCGCTGGAGGCGCTCGTGCATCGCCTCGTTCCGGACGCACGCCGCATCGAGTTCTGCGCCAGCGGCTCGACCATCGTCGTGCGCCGCGGCTGGGATGCCCTGCCCGCCGATTGCCGCGCCGGCGACGGCGACGAGGTCCTGCCCTTCGCCGGGGCCGTGTAAGAACTGTTTCCGGGGACGCGTCGCCCGCAGGGGCATCATCAAAACTTCATCCGACCGGCCCTACCCTTCGGCCACACCACGAAGGAGACCGTTCCATGAAGCTGCTTCGCATCGCCGTCCTGAGCGGCGTGACCGCCCTCGCCGCCGCCTCGCTGGCGACGACCGCCTGCGCCCATGAAGCCCATGACGCCAGGCCCGGCCCGCGCGCCAGGGAGCCGCTGCTGATCGCGCACCGCGGCGCCAGCGGCTACGTGCCCGAACACACGCTGGCCGCCTACTGGCTGGCGATCGAACAGGGCGCCGACTACGTCGAGCCCGATCTGGTGCTGACCCGGGACGGCGTGCTGGTCGCGCGCCACGAGAACGCGATCGCGATCCTCAACCCCGACGGTTCGGTGCGCGAGGCGACGACCGACGTCGCCGAGCGGCCTGAGTTCGCGGCGCGCAAGACCACGAAGTCCATCGACGGCGTCGCCATCACCGGCTGGTTCACCGAGGACTTCACGCTGGCCGAGCTCAAGACGCTGCGCGCCCGCGAGCGCATCCCGCAGATCCGCGCGGCCAACACGCGCTTCAACGACATGTTCGAGGTCCCGACCTTCGAGGAGGTGCTGCAGCTGGTGGCGCAGGCCAACGAGCGCCGCCGGCAGGAGGCCGAACAGGGCGGCCGCGACGGCAAGGACGGCAAGAACGGTCCATGGGGCCACGGCCGCAAGGTCAAGCCGATCGGCGTCTATCCGGAGACCAAGCACCCCAGCTACTTCGCCGGCATCGGCAAGCCGCTGGAGGAACCGCTGGTGCGGATGCTCAACAAGTACGGCTACCGCGGCGCGGACGCGGCGGTCTTCATCCAGTCCTTCGAGGTCGGCAACCTGCGCAAGCTCAAGCGCATGACGCGCGTGCCGCTGGTGCAACTGCTCAACGGCTCGGGCCAGCCCTACGACTTCACGCTCAGCGGCGACAAGCGCACCTACGCCGACCTCGCCAAGCCGGCCGGACTGGCGGAGATCGCCAGCTACGCGCAGGGCATCGGCGCCAACACCGGCCTGATGATCCCGCTGGTGGCGGGGCGCCTGGGCACGCCGACCACGCTGGTGAAGGACGCGCACGCCGCCGGCCTGGTCGTGCACGGCTGGACCTTCCGCGCGGAGAACGTCTTCCTGCCCGACGACTTCGACAGCAGCGCCGATCCGGCGGCGATCGGCAACCTCGCGGGGCAGATCGACGCCTTCCTGGCCCTGGGCATGGACGGCCTGTTCAGCGACCAGTCCTTCCTGGCGCGCAAGGCGATCGACGCGTACGTCAAGCGCTGAGCGGGTGCGGAACGGCGGAACGGCGGAACGGCTGGACGGCTGGACGGCTGGACGGCTGGACGGCTGGACGGCTGAACGGACGATGGACAGGCGCCGGACGGGCGCCGGACCCGGCTGAACGGCGGCCGGACGGTCGGACCGTCGCGGGGCAAGGTCACGGCACTTCGCTAGACTCCTCCCATTCGATTGGAGCCGTCCCGCATGTCCGCCACCGCGCCCCTGCTGCTGCCCCCGCCCGAGCTCAAGGGCGTCGACCAGGTCGTCGCCGATCCCTTGCGCTTCAAGGCCAAGCTCGCCATCGGCGAGGCCGCCTACACCTCGCTGCGCATGATCAATCGCGGCCGCGAGGTGTGGGACGTGCTCGGCGCCGCCGGCGCGGGCGCGGCCGTGGCCAAGACCGGCATGGTCGCCTCGCTGCTCGGCGCGTCCGCCACGCCGATCGGCTGGGTCGCCTTCGCCGCGCTCGCCTCCGGCGGCGCCTGCTACGGCATGTACCGCCTGCTCAGCTCGACCAAGGGCGAGCGCGTCATCGAGATCCCCAAGTACCTCAACACGCCGCTGGACACGCTGGGCCTGGCGCTCTTCGACCTGATCGCGCCGCTGTCGCTGCGCCTGGCCGCCGTCGACGGCGCCGTCGAGCCCGCCGAGCGCCAGTACCTCGTCGACCACCTGATCGGCGACTGGGGCTTGAACCGCGCCTTCGTCGAGCAGTCCGTCGCCGTCGTCGAGGCGCGGCTCGGCGGCAGCGAGCTCGAGGCGATGGCGGCCGAGGGCGCCGAGTTCCTCCATCTGAATCCCGACTGCAACCATGCCGCGATCGCCAAGGACCTCGGCGTCTTCATGCGCGGCATGCTCGAGGCCGGCGGCGCGCTGACGCCGGCCGAAACCGACGCGCTGGACGCCGTCGTGCGGCGGCTCGCGACCGCGCCGCCGGGCGAGTTGTCCAAGCGCTGGAACCAGACGGTGACGCTCGCCGGTTCGGCGGTCGGCCAGGTGCGCACGGTGCTGGTCGACACGGCCGACTGGACGCAGCAGCGGTTGCCCAGCGCCGACCAGGTGCGCGCGACCACCGCCACCGCCGCGACGCAGGCCTGGGACGCCGCGCGCAAGGCCACCGACTGGACGCAGCAGCAGTTGCAGCAGTTGCCCTCGGTGGACGAGGTCCGCGCCCACGCCGAAGACACCGCCGCGCAGGCGGCCGAAGCGGCGAGGAAGGCCGCCGAACGGGCCGCCGCGTGGACGCAGGAACGCCTGCCCTCCGCCGAGCAGGTCCGCAACACGACCGCGGAGGCCGCCAACCAGGCGATGGGTGCGGCGAAGAAGGGCTTCTCCTGGGCGAAGGACCTCACCTCCCGGGCGACGGACAGCACCGGCGTCGACAAGCTGCTGCGCCGCGACGAGCCCCCGAAGGAGTCTTGAGGCGGCGTCTCAAGGCATCGCGTAGTCGCGCTGCGTGACCAGGTCGATGCCGCAGCTGATCGTCCCGACCCAGTCGATGAACTGGCGCACCGCGTCGCCGACCAGCGGCGCGCCGTGCTGCGGCACGATCATGCGGATCGGCAGCGGGCGGACCATCTCGGCCCACAGCTTGAGCACCTTGCCGCTGACCATGTAGCGGCGGTGGAAGGCGGACATCGACGCGATGTGCGGGCCCAGTTCGGCGATGGTCTGCGTGGGATCGACGCCGATCGACACCCCGAGGTCGCCCGAGAACAGGATGCCGCTGGCCGCGTCCCAGAACTGGAAGTTGCCCTCGGAGTGCATGAAGTGGGCCGGCAGCGCGACCAGCTCGCTGGCGCCGACGGGGATGCGCGTGCCGCGGTCGGGGATGCCGATCACGCGGCCGGCGGTCTTGCCCGGCTTGCAGAAATGCGGGATGAAGCGCTCCCAGATCGTCGAGATATAGACCGGCGCCGCGGTGGCGGTCATCCAGCGGTCCAGCGAGGCAATGATGTCCGGGTCCGCGTGCGAGGCCAGGATCGCCGACAGCCGGTGCGGCGGGAAGCAGCCCGTCATGCCGATGTAGAGGTCGTTGTAGGCCAGGTTGCCGCCCGGATCGATGACGGCACCGGTGTTGCCGTCGACGATGAGGAACTGGTTGGCCTGCACGCCGTCCCCGTGGCCGAAATCGCTGAACATGAGGCAGCGATGGCCGCCGTCGTTGAAGAGTTCCATCGGCATCGTCGCCCCCCTGGATCGCTGTGGATCGTTTTGAAAGGGGAAGACGATAGGCGGCGCACCCCCGTGCGATGCGCGCGATGTGCACGCGCGCGGCGCGAACCTTGACGATTCGCAAGGGCGCCGCCGCACTGCCACGGCCGCTGGCCCTCACCCCTGCCCTCTCCCGCAAGCGGGAGAGGGAGCAAGAGGGGGCGCTCGCGGAGGCCGGTGCCACGGGCGGCTCGGTGCATTCTCACTCCCTCTCCCGCTTGCGGGAGAGGGAGCAAGAGGGGGCGCTCGCTCGCGGAGACGGGTGCCACGGACGGCTCGGTGCATTCTCACTCCCTCTCCCGCTTGCGGGAGAGGGCGGGGGTGAGGGCCAGCGGCCGCCGAAGTACCGAGGCCCGGGTCGCCTCAATCGAGGTCGGAGAGCTTCCGATGCTGGATCAGCGTCAGCCCGATCAGGCGCGATACGACGGCCGCGAGGTACATGACGCCGACGAACATCTCGATGGTCGTGACCGCCCGCGCCAGCGGCTTCACGGGAATCACGTCGCCGATGCCGGTGCTCGACAGCAGCGCGAAGCTGAGGAACATCAGCTCGGTCCAGGTGCGCGGCGACTGCGGATCCACCGCCGCGGAGAAGCTCCCCGGATACACCGCCTGCACGACGACGAAGACATGCGCGAAGCCCCACGCCAGCAGCGTGAAGGTGGCGCCGGCGGCGTACAGCTCGTCGGTGGTCGCATGCCAGTCGCTCATCATGTAGGCGATGAGGCTGCCCGCGGCGTAGAAGTAGAACAGCGCCTCCAGCGCCGACGACCAGGGCAGCAGTTGCTCCATGTGCCAGAACACCTGCAGCATCAGCAGCGCGACCGCGGGCAGCGCGATGGTCGCGCTCAGCCAGGTCAGGCCCGGCGTCCTGCGCACCATGCGCGTCGTGAAGATCAGGACCACGACGCCGAACGCGCCCAGCGCCAGCGGCGCCGAGCGGCTGTCCTCCAGCAGCGGGTAAAGCACCAGCCCCAGCAGTTGCACGAGCAGCAGGATCGCGGACGGATGACGTCGCGTGATGACGAGGACTCGGAGGAAGCGCATCGGCGCATTCTCACCGCTCACCGCTCACCGCTCACCGTCCACCGCCCGCCAACCGCGGAGGCGCCGCCCGTTGTCCGCGCCGCCGGTCCCGCCCGACGCGCGGATGCGGCGCCGTCCTACGTGCGCCAGCCCAGCGACGCGCTTCAATGAGCCACCCCGACACCGTACGACATGCGAAACGACGGCCGGGCGTTTTTCCCCTTCACCATCACATCGCAAACACTGCAAACACTGGAGGACGTCATGGGTGGCATTCGACTGATCGCCGTGATTCTGATCGTCGCGGGCGTGCTCGGCCTGGTCTACGGCGGGTTCTCGTACACGAAGGAAAACACCGCCGCCAAGGTCGGCCCGATCGAGCTCAAGGTCGAGGAGACCAAGCGCGTCAACGTCCCGCTGTGGGCCGGCATCGCCGCCATCGCGGTCGGCGGCGTCGTGCTGCTGGGATCGGCGCGGAAGTGAGCGCCCTCCCTCGGCGGCTTCAACGCCGTCCGAGGTTCATCAGCGCCGTGCCCGCGATGGCCATCGTGCCGCCGACCAGCAACGAGGCGTCGACGACCTCGCCCAGCCACAGCGCCGAGAACACGACCCCGAACACCGGCACCAGCGTGATGTAGCCGGCGGCCGCGCCGGCGCCCAGCGCCTTCACGCCGTCGAAGTACCAGGCATAGGCCAGGGCGGTGGAGCCGACGACGATGCCGAGCATGCACAGCCAGGCATTGCGCGGAGCGGCCAGCACGCCGGACACGCCGGCCGTGCCGTCGACCACCAGCGTCAGCACCAGCAGCATCAGCGCGCCGATCGCCGCCGTGACGGCGGTGGTCGTCAGCGCGTCCACGCCGGCCATCACCTTGCGCCCGATCAGCGTGTACGCCACCCAGCAGGCGACGCAGCCCAGCAGCAGCACCTCGCCGATGCCGACCCGGCCGTCCAGCACGTGCCACGGCTCGCCCTTCGTGATCACCACGGCGGCGCCGACCGCGGCCATCGCCATGCCCAGGCCGATGCGCTTGTTCAAACGCTCATGGAACAGCCACGCCGCCAGCAGCAGCGTGATCACCGGATTCAACGTGATCACCAGCGCGCCCTTGCCGGCCGGCACATGTCGAAGCCCGCTCATGAAGAAGGTCGCGTAGCCGAACACGCCGAAGCTCGCGGCCAGCACCATCCCCGCCCAGCGCCGGGCGCCCCACTCGCGCAAGGCGGCCAGCCGCCCGGTGTGCGCCAGCCACAGCATCAGGATCGCCCCCGCGAACAGGAAACGGCAGGCCGCCGCAGCCAACGGCGGCATCGCCTGCGCCAGCACCCGGCCCCAGGGCCAGGACGCGCCCCAGAGCACGGCCATGCCGACCAGGCGCAGGTGCACGGAAAGATGGGAGGACGTCGACACGGCGGAGGCGGGGGGAGAGGCGGACATCGGCGAGGAACTGCAATGCGGAGCTGGGGATCGGGGTCCGGGATCGGAACTCGGGAACGGCGCTGGGGCGCTGGGGCGCTGGGGCGATGGGGCGATGGGGCGTGGTGCTTCAGTGCGGATACGCGAGACGCTTTTCCATCCATCGCTGGACCTGCTCGAACGCGAAGCTCAGCACCCAGTAGATCGCGGCGGCAGCCATGTAGAGCGGGAACGGCTGGAAGGTCGTCGAGATGACCTCCTTGGTGGCCAGCATCAGTTCGGTCACCGCGATCACCGACACCAGCGACGTATCCTTGATCAGCGAGATCAGGCTGTTGGACAGGCTGGGCACCGCGGCACGCAAGGCCTGCGGACCGATCACGAATCGCAGCGTCTGGTGCCGGCTCAGGCCCAGCGACGTCCCCGCCAGCCACTGGCCCTGCGCCACCGCGGCAATCGAGCCGCGCAAGGTCTCGCTCATGTAGGCGGCCACGTTCAGCGTCAGCGTCAGCACGCCTGCCACGAGCGGGGAGAACTCGATGCCGATGCTCGGCAGGCCGTAGTAGACGATGAAGACCTGCACCAGCAAGGGCGTGCCGCGCATCGCGCTCACGTAGACCGCCATCACGCGGTCCAGCACGGGGAGCTTCAACACCCGCACCAGGGTGATCACGGCCGCCAGCGGCAGACCGAAGATCATCGCCATCACCGCGAACAGCAGCGTGTAGCCGGTGCCCTTGAGCAGCACCGGCCAGGCCAGTTCGGCCAGGGAGAGCAGTGAGTGGAGGTCCATGGAGTTCTTGGCAGGCGCGCCTCTCGGCGGAAGGCGGCATGTTGCCATCTCCTGGACTGCCTTGGCCGGGCGCGGGCTCTCCGCACTGCAGGAGGGCTCCCTCCAGGACCCTCCAGCAGTACTCCGGCCCCACACGACCGGTGCATGCGTCGATGGCGCACTGCGCTCGGTCGGCGCATGCACAGCCTCACTGGGGCCGGCGTAGTGCTGAGGGGTCCTGGAGGGAGCCCCTCTGCACTGCGGAGAGCCCGCGCCTGGCGATGGCAGTCAATAGACCAGCGCCCTCGCCTTCCCGCTGAAAACGCGATAGGAGAACAGCGAGTACGCCGCGATCACCGGCATCGTCAGCGTGGCGCCGATGAGCAGGAAGCGCAGCGACTCGTCCGCCGCCGCCGCGTCCCAGATCGTGATCCGGTCGATGACGACGAACGGATAAAGGCTGTAGGAGAGTCCGAAGAAGCTGAGCGTCAGCACCACCACGGTCAGCGCGAACGGCGCCCAGCTCAGCTTGCCGAACACGCGATGCGAATTCAGCAGCCCGCGCAGCGTCGCCAGGGCCAGCAGCGCGACGAGTGGCAACGGCGCCAGCGCGATCAGCCCTGGCATGTCGAACCAGCGCGCGCGCACGGTCGGGCTCAGCCACGGCGAGGCCACCGAGACGACCAGCAAACCCGCAACCACCGCCGGCCAGGCGCGTTTGGCCCAGCCGACCGCGCGGCGCTGCAGGTCCCCCTCCGTCTTGATGAGCAGCCAGCTGGCGCCCAGCAGCGCATAACAGGCGGTCAGCGCCATTGCGATGCCGGCGGCGAAGACCTGCGCGGCGGTGCTGCCTTCGAATCCGGTCACGTACCGGCCGAGCATCCATCCCTGGGACAGCGCGGCAAGCGCGGAGCCGCCGGCGAAGGCGACGTCCCAGGCGCGCTTGTGGGCGGGGTCGCCCTTGGCCCGGAAGTCGAAGGCCGCGCCGCGCAGGATCAGCCCCAGCAGCATCAGCACGACCGGCACGTAGAGCGCCGTCAGCACGACGCCCTGCGCCTTCGGGAACGCGATCAGCAGCAGGCCGACGGCCAGCACCAGCCAGGTTTCGTTGGCGTCCCAGAACGGCCCGATCGAAGCGACCATGCGATCGCGATCCGCCTCGCCGACGGTCGCCGACAGCAGCCCGACGCCGAGGTCGTACCCGTCCAGCACGACGTAGATCAGCAGCGAGAGTCCCATCAGGGCCATGAAGATCAGCGGAAGAACGCCGCCCTCGCCGAGCGGACCGGCATGCGGGGCACCGATCGCGTTCACGAGGTTCATCGCATCCATCGGGTTCATGGCGGTGTGCTCGTTCATGTGAAGGTCCTGGAGATCACTGGAACGGCGCCGGCCGGCAGGGCGCCCTGTGCGGGCTCGCCGCCATTCGGGCTCTTTGCGCCCTTTACGTCCTTCGCGTCCTTCGCGTCCTTCGCGTCCTTCGCGTCCTTCGCGCCCTTCGCGCCCTTCGCGCCCTTCTCCGCCATCCGCTTGATGGCGGCGATGTACGCGATCAGCAGCGCAAGGTAGACCGTGGCGTAGCCGGCGAGCGAGGCCGCGACCATCGATTCCGGGTTGTGCGCGGCGACTTCCTGCGTCCGCAGCACGCCGTAGACGATGAAGGGCTGGCGGCCGATCTCGGTGACGTACCAGCCCGCCACGGTCGCGATCCAGCCGGAGAAGCTCATCAGCGACAAGCCCCACAGCCACGGGCGCGGCAGCCCGCGCCAGCCCGAGCGCCGGAACAGCCACCAGCCGCCCCAGGCGAACACCAGCATCAGCACGCCGATCCCCACCATCACGCGGAAGCCGAAGAAGAGCGGCCGGACCGGCGGATGCGCGCCCTCGAACTCGTCCAGGCCGCGGATCTCCCCGTCGACGTCGTGCTTGAGGATCAGGCTGGCCAGGCGCGGCACGCCGATGGCGAAGCGGTTCTCCTTCGACTGCTCATCGGGCAGCGCGAACAGCAGCAGCGGCGCGCCGCGCTCGGTGGTCCACACGCCTTCCATCGCGGCGATCTTGGCCGGCTGGTGCTTCAGCGTGTTGAGGCCGTGCAGGTCGCCCGCGACGATCTGCAGCGGGATCAGCATCGCGGCCAGGGTCAGGCCCAGGCGCATGACGCGCGGCGTCTCCGGCTTCGCGCCGCCCTTGAGCATCTGCCACGCGCTGACGCCCGCGAGCAGGAAGGCGGCGGTCAGTCCCGAGGCCAGCAGCTTGTGGGCGAGCCGGTACGGGAACGACGGGTTGAAGATGATCGCCCACCAGTCGGCGGCGTGCATGACGCCGTCGCGGATCTCGTAGCCGGCGGGCGTCTGCATCCACGAGTTGAGGCTGAGGATCCAGAACGCGCTGAGTGTCGTGCCGAAGGCCACCGTCGCCGTGGCGATGAAATGGATGCGCGGGCTCACGCGTTCGCGGCCGAACAGCATGATCCCGAGGAAACCGGCCTCGAGGAAGAAGGCCGTGAGCACCTCGTAGCCCAGCAGCGGTCCGGCGATGTTGCCGGCGCGCTCCATGAAGCCTGGCCAGTTGGTGCCGAACTGGAAGCTCATCGTCACGCCGCTGACCACGCCGAGCGCGAAGCTCAGCGCGAAGACCTTGGTCCAGAACTGGTAGGCGGCGAGCCACGCGGATTCGCCGGTGCGACGCCAGCGCCAGAGCATGAAGAGCACGAGCCAGCCCAGCGCGATCGTGATCGTCGGGAACAGGATGTGGAAGGTGATGTTGAGCGCGAACTGCATGCGCGCCAGGATCAAGGTGTCCATGGCCGCGCAGTGTTCAGAATTCCACGCGTTCGCGGAAGGGACAGATCGTCCTTGGGCAAGTTGTCCTAGGACGGAATGTCCTAGGACAAAACGCCCGGTTTACTTCCACCGCCGCTAGCCCTCACCCCTGCCCTCTCCCGCAAGCGGGAGAGGGAGTAAGAGGGGCAACGCTGGCGAAAGGCGCCGTTTGGCGAAGGACGCCAACAGGACTCCCTCTCCCGCAAGCTGTATGGACCGGGGACATGGGTAACAGGTGTGCCAGGACATGGGTAACAGGTCCGATCCAGGTTAGTCAGCCTGGCACAAGTCGATCATGCGCACTTTCTGATGG
>Ga0065165_1000219_pt1 | contig 100119 bp, 89 predicted proteins | sample AraplaMF_Cvi_mMF_FD_63813 | JGI IMG/M metagenome (GOLD analysis project Ga0065165, IMG submission 63813) | Arabidopsis root microbial communities from the University of North Carolina, USA - plate scrape MF_Cvi_mMF (version 2) (version 3) | ecosystem: Host-associated > Plants > Roots >... | reverse complement strand
AGTTCCCCTTCCAACATCTTTTCAATCGCCCTTTTCTGGATTTGACCTAGAAAGTCATTGAGTTGCTTGCCAGTCTTAAATTGCTTCAAAAAATCGTCTGATAAAAAATCTTCTGTTTTCATTAATCTGTGTAAAAGTTTAAAAGTAAAAAAAAATCGGAGCTCTTACGAACTCCGATTTTCTATGTTTACACAGTTTTTGTTATAGTGTCCGGAATAGACGTTTTACCAGTATCCCCGCTTACACTTCATTTTGAAGAGATCAATCTAATAGTAGCCGATCTTTCTCTCTATTGACGATTTTAATGTCCCATCTGCTTTATAAGTGATCCTCTTGATCCAATTACCGGTTTTGTCATACTTATATTCACACCGGTATGATCTCCTCATATCTACTCCTGCACTATCTTTTACTATGCATTCAAGTATATTTCCGAAAGTATCATATTTATAATGGGTCTCCGTCATGTCCTCGTAACCGGCATTTATTTTAGATTCAATCAAGCGGCTGTTTTTGTCATATACACTCAGCTTCGTTCCTGAAAGCTCACCGAACCGGTTATATTCTGTTTCTCTTGTAGTATCTCCACTGTACAGCCACTCTGTTCTTCTTTTAAGTTTTGTTTCATCATCGGTGTAATAGTCCTCCGAGGTACGCCGGCCCTGGGAATCGTATGTATATCTGTAGGTAGAGGTTGAGCCGGGAGACGTCAAACCAACCCGATGTTTAACAAAACTAAGGCCTGGGCCATAGGTACGTTGGTCCCTGTATTTCAGGTACCCGGAGCTACCGTAATTAGAAAATTCAATCATGTTGCCCTGTTCGTCGAACACATAAGTAACTTTGTAATCCAGGGTGCTATCTTCATTATAGGCAATTATTTCAGTATTGTTACCAGCTTCATCATATTGGTATACATTCCTGCCCTGAAAGCTTTCCTGCTCCAGGAAAGTGGTTAACTCAGTACAATTACCTGCGGCATTAAATTTATAATACCGTTTTGTAACATAGTAAGTTAGTTCGGAATCAGGAACGTATTGCTTGTAGTTAAATTCTATAATAGATCTTACATTGCCCTTTAGGTTATACGTTTGCCGGTTATTCTGGTAAGCTTTATCAGGCTGGGCATTTACCATATTAGCGAGAACGATAAACAGGAACAGTAAAGGTTTTCTCATGGTGTGCAAAATAATAAAAGCCCTATGATTTTCATCATAAGGCTTTTAATTCAGGTATCCTTCTTACTTCGAAACAAGCGTTGTCACACTTGAAGGAGCAAGGTTAATCTGCCATAAAATTCGCCGGTATTCAGAAAAATTGCAGCAATATGAACGAATTATAAAGAATTCCATTATTTTATCATATTTTAATTAAAAAATGTATATTTATTTCGACATTAGCCCTATAGACTATGCGTCTAAAGCTATTAACCTTAAAACTTAGTAACATTAAATCATCATGATTTCCATGATCCGTCCAATTTTTATCGCTCTGCTAATTGCAATTTCCTCAACTTCCGTTTTCGCAAAAGCCAGAATTCCTTTGGGGGAAAGAGAAGTATTAAACAAAGTGTATGACCTACCTGATACAGATGAATTTAAGTTAAAAGATGGCAATTTTATGGACCTGGCAACACTTCATAAAGAATTCAACATTGCCTATCTCCTTCCATTATACATCACAGCAGAACCTAAATTGGTTGGTTTTGATGCACAAACAGAATCTTATTATGATATACCTCAAGACCAAATTGATGCAATCTTAGCATCACAAAAGCTGAACAAAGAAGCACTTATTAAATTGCCCTTTTACACAAGATACGGAGGTAAAATAGTGGCGGTATTGATTATCGGCTTACTGATCTGGGGGGTACTTCCTTCAAAGAAAGAAAAAGTAGAACCTACGAACATTTAAATAACCTTAAGACGCTTATAAATCGTGGACCCAATTTTTTTTATTCCGGTAGTAGCAGTTGCCGCAGGCCTGGTGGTTATGGTAATAATGAAAAAACGTCACAGCTCTGCAAAAGCTGAAATAAATATTGATCAGGAGCGCCAGCATTATGCTTTCTACAAAAATGAGTTACTGGATCAGGATTTCTCTTTTCTTAAAGATTGGATGAACGGTAAAGTAATTGATGCTTTCAGTTCTGCGTCTATACCTCAGAGTACAGCAAATCAAGTTCAAAACTTAATAGGTGATGGACTAAAAAATGTAGCGTTGTCAGCCGTTGGGGTAAAGCTCAGGCGGGTGGAAACCGGTGCCTTTTGGGTTTTGAGTGGTAAAGATCTGCATTTTCTCACAACGGATACCGCAGGTGAATTGGAAGAGCACATCATCTTCGATCATTTCCGCGTAGAAAAAGCGCGTTTACAAGATGGCGGATTAAAGACTCCATTAGGAATCTATAACACAAAAAAAGTGGAAGAATATCTGCCCAAAGTTCATCTGATCACGTTTGATATTGACGGAGAACAATTATCGCTTGAAATACACGATAGATTGAGATATGTTGCAGATCCTACGGATATGTGGAACCTAAAAAAGCAACATCAGATCAGAGCAAAGTATCAGGTGGTTGGAGAGCGGTTTTTAGCGGAGTTAAAATCCCGGTTTTCTAACTTATAAGGAACTGACCATCCGAACCTGATATCCTGATACAACATATTCCCGGAGAGCGTTCCACACACTCCCGGCTGCGGGGACAAACCACAAAAATGGTTTGTCCCCTTTTCTTTTCCCTCATAAGTTCTGGCAGCGCTATTTTAATTCCTATTTTGTAGTTTTAAGGAAGCAAACTTAATAGTCATGACAGTAGCACAAATAGCCACCCGTCTGGCAAATTATTGCCGCAATGAACAATTCAGCGTCGCGCAAAAAGAGCTCTATGCCGATGATGCCGTGAGCATTGAACCTTTCGAAATTCCCGGTTTTGAGAAAGAAACCAGGGGCCTGGCTGCTTTAATGGAGAAAGATAAGAAGTTCAACTCGATGGTAGAGTCCCGGCATGGTACCACCGTCTCTGAGCCCCTGATTGCCGGAAATGTATTTTCCTTTGTGTTGACGATGGACATCAAAATGAAAGGCAGGGACCGTGAACGGCTAACGGAGCTTTGCGTATATACTGTTAAAGATGGTAAAATCGTTTCTGAGCAGTTCTTTATGTAAGGAGGCCTTCAAACATATATCACTGTTCCAGATTCCTTACCAACAATTCTTCCAGCTGAAGGATCTCCTCCTTGAAAATCGCCTTTTTCCGCTTGCAGAAATACAACATGCTTTCTACGTGTGGACTTCCTTCCCAGGCAAGCTTGATCGTTTTATTTCCAATAGCCCGCCTGCAAAGGAAATCCGGCACTACAGCAAAACCTTTACCATTGCTGAGACAGCGAAGGATAGATGAGAAATGAGGAACTACATAGTTAGGCGTCCAATCCGGGAGGGAATCGAAATTTGTCAGCCAGAAATTCCTGAGGTGTTCCATGTCTGCCGCTGAAGTATACCATACCTGCTGTTTCAACCATTGGTTGATGGCTGTTCTGTCATTGGTCAACACCAGCTGATCCAGCTGTTCGGAATCCGTTTTACTGCCACAGATCAAAACAAGACGTTCGTTGACAAAGGGTGTATATTCCAGGTTCACCTGCAAACCTTTCTGAGGGGTTATTATCAGATCAAGCTTTCCTGCATCAAGGTCCTGCAGCACGTCCGGATAACGGTCAAAGCGCAGGATCAGGTTAAAGGCCAGTTCTGCCAGATGCGCTTCGAGTGTACATTCAAATGTTTCCACTGCCATTGCTACACTGATCGTAGGCTTATTCACCCTGGAATTCCGGAAAAATGACTGCTCCGCCTCCTCCAGCTTATTCAGGGAATCCAGGACGCAATTATAGAGAATAACGCCCCGCTCTGTAGGCTTCATCTTTCGTGTTTCACGATTGAACAGAGGATAGCCGGTATACGTTTCCAGTGAGCTTAAATGAAGACTGACGCCCGGCTGTGAAATATAGAGGGTTTGTGCTGCAGCTGTCAGGTTGCCGGTCTCATAAATTGCTTTAAAAGTTCTAAGCCATTCGAGGTTCAACATATAGGTGGGTTTTACGATCACAAGGCAGCGCCAGCTATTTGCGTGCCAGTTGGTTATCCACCCTGATCCGTCCTAAGCCGGATCCCGCAATTTACTAATGATCATATAGTTATCTGAATGCCGGGATAGCAGCTCAGAAGAGCAGGAAGCTAACGATCCGAACAAAACGGAGGCAATAGGCTCCGGCTCCGAAAATATCGGGTGCCTGCTGCCGGCTCAGAGGTCGTCTCTTTTGATATTCAGCTTTTCCATTTTTGATTCCAGCGTAGTGGGTTTGATGTTCAATAATTCGGCAGCGCCATTGGCGCCACGGATACGGCCCTCGGTTTTCCTGAGAATGGAAATGATATAATCTCTTTCTGTTTCTCTCTGTACGCGCTTTACGTCTTCCAGGGTTTTGATATCCACCTTTGCAACGGGGCCGGATTCCTTTCCTGTAAGACTTCGCTTTAATTCGAGCTTTGACCTGCCATCATTGAGTATAGCTGACTGCTCCAGGACATTCTCCAGCTCGCGGATATTGCCCGGCCAATCATATGCTGTCATTTCCTGCATCATTGCATCAGCAATGCCGTTGAACGGCTTATTGAATTCCCGGCAAAACTTCTCTGCAAAATAAACGGCCAGTCCGTCTATATCACTTCTCCGTTCTCTCAATGGTGGTAATGTAATAGGGAAAACATTGAGACGATAGTAGAGATCAAGCCGGAAATTCCCTTCAGATACTTCCTTCTCCAGGTTCCGGTTGGTGGCAGCCACCACACGTACATTGAGCTTTACGGGAGCGCCACCGCCCACGTATTCAATTTCCTTCTCCTGCAGCACACGTAATATTTTCACCTGCATTTCCGGTGGAAGTTCACCGATCTCGTCTAAAAAGATCGTTCCACCATCCGCCTGCTCAAATCTGCCTTTTCTTTTCTCTGTTGCACCGGTAAACGCGCCTTTCTCATGACCAAATAATTCTGATTCTATCAGCGCAGATGGAATAGCGGCACAATTTACCTTTATGAAAGGCCCCTTCTTTCTGGGTGAAAGTAAGTGAATGGACTGCGCCACCTTTTCTTTTCCGGTTCCGCTCTCCCCCAATATTAATACAGACGTATTGTAAGGAGCCACCTGCGCAGCAAGATCCAGTGCCGCCAATAAGAGATGGTGTTTCCCTATGATGCTTCTGAACTCCGGGAGATCCACTGCTTTTCCCTGTAGGCTTCTGACAGCATCCGTCTGCCCCTGCATGGAATTGGCCGGCTGTTCACCATAGATCATCTTTTCAGCTACGGCTGTTAAACATACTCTCAAACTATCCAACAAGGCTATATGATGATGCGTATAGATACTGTGCTGCCTGCTGTAAAAAAAATAATGAAATGAGAGCCCATTACCGAGTGTAACCGGAAATACCAGGTATGACTGCATGCCGAATGTTTCGATCAATGTTTTTTGCAATGAGGGCACATTTGGCTGCCCGGCGGCATTTTCATGATTGTAAATAACCGTGTTCAGATCTGTATGGCTGTTTGCAAGGATAACAGACAAAGCGGTTTTCTTTAAATTCGCGATCGTCAGTAATTCCTTTTCAGCGATAAACTGGTATTCATCGAAACCGATACGTAAATACCCCATATCATTGAATTGCGTAGTATTGAGCGGCCTAAGTCCGGAAGTGATCAGATCGAAGGGTATGTGCGCTTGCAGGCAACTGGCAATCTTCAGCAATATTTCCCGGCTATCCAACCCCTGGTTACCGGTTTCCCTGATCTGCCGTTCTAAAAGCCCCTCCTGATGCGTCTTTGCTTCAAGACTGGAAGTGTGGCGGTACCATGCAATGTCCAGCATAATCAGGAGATCCTTTTTCCTGAATGGCTTCACCAAAAAACCATAGGGCCCGGTCGCCTTTGCCTCCTCCAATATTTTCTGGCCTGAATTGGCTGACAAATAGATAAACGCTATATTCTCCGCCTTTAATTTCCTGGCGAAGTCGATGCCGGAGCGCTCCCCCTGCAGCCGGATATCCAGCAATGCAATATCCGGTCTGTCAATCCGGAGGCTCTCTTCCGCCTCTTCGGCGGAGGCTGCAATAGCACTGATCTCATAGCCAACCCGCTGCAATATCAAGCGCAGATTATTGGCTACAATAAATTCATCTTCTACAATCAACACTTTTTTCTTCATAAAATTCGGAACCTTAAGAGTTGACTAAAGATCTGTGAGAAAACAGACTGCTTAAAACCATAAACCTGATCGTAATATGCAGACCATTACTATTTTCAAAACTAAGGCGGCCATTCAATTGCCTGGCAAGTCCCTGTATCAGATCAAGCCCCAGTGAAGTATGCGCTTTTGTATTAAGACCGGGCGGCAGACCGGCGCCGTTATCCGTTATTTTCAAGACTAAATGATCCGGTCCGTCATGGTAAAGCTGAATGCTCACCACGCCTTTTCGCCCGTCAGGAAATGCGTACTTGATCGCATTAACAACACTTTCATTGATGATAAGCCCCAGTGGAACGGCCTGCGACACATCAAGATCCATTGGCTCAACCACTTGTTCAAATTTTATCCGGCTACCGGTATCAAAGCTGTCATGCACATAGCTTACCAGTTCATTGATATACTGCGGCATGGAGATAGTGGAGATGTCTTCAGACTGGTAAAGTTTCTGGTGAATCAAGGCCATGGCGTGTATCCTGCGCATGTTATCTTCAATAGCAGCCAGTGCAGCATCGTTATTGATATATTCAGACTGCGAATCCAATAAGCTCATCACGATCTGTAGATTATTCTTAACGCGATGGTGCACCTCCTTTAACAGCCATTCTTTATCGGACAACAATTGCTGCAGTTGTTCGTTCTTGCCCGTGATCACCTGGTTATTCCGCTGTTTCAGGCGATTCTGCCGGTATAATAGCCCCGCAATGATGATTGCCGCCAAAATACCTATGATCGTTAAATTCCTTACAAGGGCCGCCTTCTCCGAATTGGCCTTTTCAAGCTTTGCTTCCTGTGTGAGTGATCTGATCTGGCTCTCTTTTTCATTCATCTGGTATACTACCTGCAGCTCTTCCGCCTGTCTTATTTTTGCTATTTTAAAACTGGAATCCAGCAACTGCGTGTATTTTTTATAATGCGCCACTGCAGCCGTATGATCTGCCAATACAGAATCAATAAAGATCAGCGAGCGGTAGGTATGCAGCTGACTCGGCAAAGTTGCTCCATCAATGGTAGGGGCAATGATCTGTTCTTCAAAATATGCTCTCGCTTTTTGGTATTGTTTCCGCAGCAAAAACAGGGATGCAAACTGCACATTAATGGCGGATCTTCTGAGCGGTCCTCTGAACACCGCAGCTTTGGCTTCCAGGGAGTCCAGCTTGTTGATGTGCATCTCCGCCTCATCCGGCATCTTAAGATTCAGGTAACAATTGGAAAACACAAAGTGATAGAAGAACTGTTCCGAAAAATTAGCCGGGAAGCCTACTTTATTTGCGATATCCTGCGTAAGGGCCAACGCTTCTTTTGCACGCCCCTCCTGCCCCATATAATCCACCACATCGTTCAGTATATTATACACGGAGGTATTACGGTCGGCAACAAACCTGTCTACCGACTTTTGCGCCATCGCGGCACTTTCTTTATCCCTGCCCTCTGAACCGAGCAGCAGCGCCAGGCTGGTATAAAAATACCCCCATGCAAGGCTGTCGCGGGTGATCTCAGCAGTCTTGATCGTTTGATATACATAGCGCCATGGCTCCCCAAACTTTCCCTGGTAAATAGTAGCTGTTGCAAGCGCCTGCGTGCTATAATGTGTATAGGGAAAGCCAATAGCCTGAGCCAGCCCATATGCTTCTAAGAGACGCTCATAGCCAGACTGTAATTGACCGGTGATCATCTGCAAATAACCAAGGTCTGTTAAAACATTAATTGCGCCTTCTTTGTTCCCCAGGGTGAGATACAAGGATGCCGCTGCTTTCAGGTCTGTCATCTTTTGTTCCAGCGTGGAAGGTAACGGCGGTTTGTATATGCCACGGTATGCCAGGATCCTTGCCTCCGTTTCTTTATCACCGGCCTGCCTGCATTGCCTGATCAGCGCGTCGCTGATAGCGTCTCCCTTTTCGTCGTTAGCCTGGATATATACTTTTCCCAGCAGGCATTGCGCCTGCCTGCCCAGTTTCTCTTCCTTCAATGACTTGCTTTCATTGATCGCCCTGCTCAGAAAATATTCAACGCTGTCCCGATACCTGTGATAGTTACCGGGCTCAAATGCATAATATGCGCCCAATAATATCAACCATTGTAAATGTGCCCTGCCTGTAGCCGCTGAAAGCGAGCGGATACCCTTGCCGGGATCCCGCTGGTCGATCCATGTTGATTGCTCAAACAGGCCTGGATCATCTATCCCTTCGGCCAGTATGTGAAACCGGCTGATACCAATAGAGCGACTGGCTACATACATGCAGCTGTCATGGTCAGCCTGCCCTTCCTTTGCAACAACAAGAAAAGTTTCGCTCATCCACAAATGCAGTCGTTGCCAGGAAGCCTTGTCCTCGCCGGGCGGATGGTAAACATATACAGGAGCGGCTGGCTGTGCGGAAGATTGCGATCGCCCGTCAACGGGTATCAACAGACAGAACAGGATGATAGCTACAAATACCCTGGACATAGTTTTTTCAAAAATGATTGGTGAATAAAAGCCATTTTTCGGGGCCGGCATTTCTACACACTGCTGCAGTGTACGAAAGATAATAAAAAGATTGTAATACCGCAAGGTATCAGCAGAATAAGAACAGCTATTACGCAACTTATTTTCCGGTTGCGGCACTTCTTCCCACTTTTACCGGGTAAATCCACTGCCTTTCTTAAGATCTACGTCATGAAAATTCTCAGAACATGGGGGACGGCGGTGCTATCCTCTACTACGGCTGTATTAAAGCAATATCATGTAAAAGCTTCCTTTCAGGATAAATTCCTGGAGGCGCTGCGTGTATATATTTTCAGTACCATCGGCGCCAGGGGCAATATAATGGCAGCAGCCTATTATGAGAAAGGAGATAGCAATATCATGTGGATCATTGAACGCTGGGGTAACCGGACCTCTTACAGGTATAACAGCAAAACAGCAGCAGCAAAGCTTATCAGCAATTTATCGAAGACCGGGCTGGCTGCTCCTGTTGAAACGATCTTTATAAAAGACCTGGAATTCTTTTCGAAGAAGATCTGGCGGATGGCGCCCAAAGCCCATGATCAACCCATCACCATCATGCTGTTTGTAGATGTAAAACCGGGTACTGAACATCATTTCCTGTCGCTCAACCAGTTGGCAATGTCTGCATTCCGGGATGAGCCAGGTGGGTTGATCTATCAATTCAGCCAGGTGCTTTCTCATAAAACCAGGTTCATTGTTTTCAAGCAATTCAGCAACTGGGACGCATTCCAGTATCATATAAAAGACCCTGCGCTTGCACCCGTCATAAAGTTTCTCCAGACCTCTATCAAAGAGCCACCTTTTGAAAGAGGATATCATCGCCTCATTCAGTTTGCGCCGCTGTACCTGGATGCCTAGACAAGCCTATTCATAAAAATTATAGGAACAGCTATCAGTTTAGTTATTTGTCTGGCAACGCTCTTCTTCCCAATTTTGAATTGTAAGATCAGTTGCTGGCTTATCTAAAAATCCACTATCATGAAAATGTCTACTGTTTGTTGGGTTGCCGCCCTGTTTCTCCTGACCACACCTGTCCCCGCCAAAGCAAATGCTCTTCCGGCAACGGTTGCTGTCAGGTTGACACAATATCATGTTAAGCCTTCATTCCGGGAAAAGTTCCGGGAGGCTTTAAGCAGCTACGTATCCGGCTCACTGAAAGCAGCAGGCAATATCATGGCGGAAGCATACTATGAAGAAACGGCGCCTTCCGTTTTATGGCTTATTGAGCGGTGGAGCAACCGGAGCTTTCTTGATAAAAACGATGGCAGCCCTGCAGCAAAAAATATCGGGGCCTTAACAAAGGATGGATTGGAGTCGCCGGCCGCTATTTACTTCGTGCAGGACCTGGAACCGCTCCCGAAAGCAGCCTACCGGAAAATGGCCCGCGCCGGTGATCATCCACTGACCATTATGCTGTTTGTAGATGCAAAGGAAGGTACGGAAGATCATTTCAAATCGCTCTATCATACGGCCATGCCTGCATTCAGAGATGAACCAGGCGTTATTACTTATCAGCTTAGCCAGCTATCGGCAGACAAGACCCAATTTATTACTTATGAGAAGTTCCGCAGTCCGGAAGCCTTCCAGGATCATTTAAAAATACCTGCTGTTGAGCCGGTAGTCCAATACCTGCGGACTTCCATCAAAGCGCCTCCGTTTGAGAAAGGACTTCATCGCCTGATCGGGTTCGCCCCAAAAAATATTTTCTAACCACAAACCTTTAATAATGAAAAAGGGAACATTGCTACTCATCTTTGCCGGAGCCAGTTTGTTGTGCAAGGCTCAAAATACGGCGACGAAAGAATTTGACATTCTTTCACAGTTAAGCACACAGCCGGTTGTTTCAGGATTGTCGGTGCCTGCCATGCTGAATGTACCGGGCAATGAAAAGCTCAGAAGCTTTTTCCTCACACCCGTACAGAATAAAGAACAGCTGAAAGGAAAAAGGATCGCCGTAATAGCAGCAGACGGTTTTGAAGAGATCGAAATGCTGGGGCCTCTCTGGTATTTCAGGGAGCTTGGCGCAAAGGTGGACATCGTGGCGCCCAAATTCAATCCTGCCCCTGCACGCTACGGATTAACCACCCCGGAAATGGCCAAAGATCACATCATGGCTATTCAATATCTCAACCCCGTAGGCTGGGTGAAGGTAGACCGCACTGCCGATCAGATCAAGGTGGATGAATATGATGCCATCTTCATTCCCGGTGGCGCCTGGAACCCGGATAACCTGCGCTATGACAAGGATGTGATCCGCTTTATCCAGGGCTTTTACCGCTCAGGTAAGCTGGTAGGCGCTATTTGTCACGCTCCCGTAGTGCTGGCCACCGCCGATATATTGAAAGGTAAGAAGCTCACGGGATATTGGAATGTACACACTGACCTCATTAATGCCGGCGGACAAGTATCAGACGTGCCCGTGATGGTAGATGGGAACCTCATCACCAGCAGGCATCCGATCGACGTGGCCGACTTTTCCCGTGCCGTGGCAGACTGGCTCACGAAGCATTAGCGCAATCAACCGCATATGGGGCAAGACGGTTTATTCTTATAATGACACCACTGTCTGCTTCCCATTATAAACGATGCGCCTGTCAAATTCCGGGGTGTTCCCACCTCCGGTCGTCTTCTTCTCATTAACCAGCACTATATTGAATTTCCTGCTGTTCAGCATTCCCGGGAAGCTACCCGTTCTTTCACCAATAGTCAGCTTACGCGAATGATCATCCCAGTGAAAAGCTATTTCAGTATATGATCCCTTTTCATAATTATAGCTATCTCCTTCGTCCTCATACAGGATAAAATCAGCATCTGCACCAGGATAAACACGGATCTCAAGCTCATCCCATTTCTTTTCTGCTGCGTATTGCACTTTAGGCCCCCAGGGAAGGATGGAACCGCTTTTTACGTACAGTGGCAAAATATCCCTGGGAGTTTTTTTGATGATGGTTTTACCACCGTCTGTTTTTTCTCCCGTCCAAAAGTCGATCCACGCTGTTCCTTTCGGAAGGTATACCGATTGCTGAACAGCCGCTTTCTCCGTTACAGGAGCTACCAGTATGGAAGGACCAAACAGGTACTCACTTCCGATATTATATACCGTTTTATCATCTGCAAAATCCATGAATAATGCCCGCATGAACGATCCGCTGCGATGGGTAACGTTCCAGGCGCTTGAATACAGGTAAGGCAGCAGGCTATATCGCAGGTTGATATATTTTTCCTGTACATCAAAAGCCCAATCGCCACGGCTGCCAAACTGGTAGATCTCGCGGGGGATATCTGTTCCATGCGAACGCATCATCGGCGTAAAAACAGCAAACTGCAGCCAGCGCGTATAGAGGTCCTGGAATTCCGGATTCCTGGCGCCTCCTCCTTTTACGAAGGCCCCGGCAAAAAAGCCGCCAATATCTGCATTCCAGTAGGGAATACCGCTGAGAGAGAAATTGAGTGCAGCCGGTACCTGTTTCCTGAAGCTTTCCCAGCTGGATACTACGTCCCCGCTCCAGGTATTGGCAGCATAACGCTGCTGGCCCGCGAAAGCAGACCTGGTGAGTATGGATACCCGCTTTTTACCGCTTTCCCTGCGCTGGTGATCATACACTCCGCCAACATGCTGCAGCGGAAATGCATTCCGCACGCTTCTGAATGAACCAAGGTAAGTATGCACATCAAAGTCCCTTTCCTTCAGGTTTACATGATCCGGCTCAGATGAATCAAGCCACCATGCATCTGTACCCAGGGCAAAAATACCTTCGCTGAGATACCTCCAGTAAATATCCCTGGCTGCAGGATTGTACACATCATAAGGTACGGTGCCACTATTAGGCGGCCATGTTTCAAAATGCAGCAGCATCTGCTTATCCTCCAGCTCTTTGTATTGCCGTGTTAAGGGTCCAAACCCGGGCCATGCCACGATAAAGAGATGCGCATTCATCCCGTGAATACTATCAACCATTTGCTGCGGCGCAGGAAAAGTGGCAGGATCAAAGCTCATGGCATTCCAGTTACTATCCCGGCCCCAATACTGCCAGTCCTGCACAATACCGTCCAGCGGCACCTTCAGGCTGCGGTATTTTCTTACAACATCCACCAGTTCGTACTGCGTTTTATAACGCTCCCTTGACTGGTTAAAGCCGTATACCCATAATGGCATCATCGGCGACTGGCCAGTAAGCGTACGCATCTGAGCAATGACGCCTGCTGCATTGCCGCCATACAGGAAATAATAATCTGCCGCCTCTCCTACCTCACTATCAAATGCCGTTTCCTGCAAATTATCTGTAAAAGTGGTGGGAGCGTAATTATCCCAAAAAAGGCCATAACCTTTTACAGACTGGAAGAAAGGAATGCAGACCTTCATATTATCCTGGCGAAGAAATACCTTCTGAAAGCGCTGGCTCATACTGCCATTCTGCTGCTGGCCAAGACCATAGATCACCTCCTCTTTATCCAGCATAAAAGCCTGCCTTACATCAAACGCCGCGCTTCCGGCATCTTTGACAGGTGTAAACTGAATACCGTAATCCTTTTCATTTAACAGCAGGTTCCCATTCCTGTTGGCAAATGAGATCTTCCCTGTCTGAAGATCAAGCTTTACGGTGACCGCATCACTTTTGACCGTCACGGCTGCATCCTGTTGGTCTATGCTGAGCGGAACATCAGCAGGCACTTTAATAACCGAAAGGCTTTCCTTTTTATAGATGGTTCCCTTCGGAGATTTTATAACCCGGATGATATCCGGGCTATAAAATTTCACTTCAATATAGATGTCATTTACGGCTGCTTTTATGCCAGCGCCTGTCTGCTGAACCGCCTGTCCTACCGCTAAATTTGTTGCCAACACAAAAAGCAGCCAAAGTGTCTTCTTCATTTGTCAGTATTATTTTATAAACGCTAGTACCCCGTATTCTGGCTCAGGTTCCCGTTCTTTGCAATTTCTGTTCTTGGTATAGGATAAAGCGCCCGGTAGTCTCCATTGGGAGAGTGAGATAACCAGGACTTTTTCGTGAATGCGCCAAAGCGGATCATATCGGTTCTGCGGCGTGCTTCCTGGCAGAATTCCCAGCCCAGCTCATCCAGAAAACGGCCAAACTTTATATCTGCGCCACCTTCGGAGGAAGAAGCAAGATGGTTCCTGAGCCCGTAATCATAACCGCTGCCTTTCAACAGGTCTGCGCCTGTCACAACAGCTTTCGCCGGGTTGTCCCTGAAATTACGCTCCCGTACTTCGCTTACGATTACTGCTGCACCATTAGCATCGCCATTCCGCAACAGGGATTCTGCTTTCATCATTAAAATATCCGCATACCGGAACAAGGGCCAGTCGTTACTCAGGCGGTTGGTAGCGCCCATTGCAATTTCAAATTTGCCAAGGCGGAAGCCATCTACTTCGTCAGATATGTCTACGCCAGGTACATAATTACGATACGACAATGGCTTGCCTGTAAAGGCGCCCATTGTACCGTAAATAGTATCGCCGGATGCAGTGAACTGCTGCCCCTTGATATAATTGTCCTGGTAGCGGCTGTCGAGCGTATCAAATGTGCTGATGAACTGCGGCACTGCACATACACCGCCCCAGGGTGAAGACTGCAGGTTGTAAGTGGCCTGGTTTTCCGGTTCAAGCGTTTGCATATGCACATCAAAGGAATTCCATTCATTTACATATTTCGAGTCAAATGGAAGGGCGAAAATGATCTCTTTCGAATTCTCATTGTTGGTGACAAACACACTCTTTTGATTAGGTTCCAGTATAAACAATCCTGAATTAATGATCGTATCACAAACAGCTTTACACTTATCCCACTGGGAGGTACCGGTGTACACTTCTGCATTGAGATACATTTTTGCCAACAGTGCAAGCCCAGCCCATTTGTTGAATTTTCCGTAGGTCACTTTGCTGTTTTCCTTGCTTACCAGCGGTATGTTAGTAATCAGATCGTTTACAATAAAATCATACACCTGCTTTCTTGTACTTTGGGTGGGCAGATAACCTTCCGGCACATCAAACCTGTCTACAATGGGCACATTACCATAGCAATCGATCAGCACCCAGTAATAAGATGCCCTGAGCAGCTTCATCTCGGCGATCAATGCACTGGTATCTTTGGGATCAACAGGGATGGCGCCGGACCTGGTCTGGTAAATGATGCGGTTACAATTCGTGATGCCCTGGTAGGCTCTCGTCCAGATGTTAATCACTATATCATCATCTGTTGTCCATTTATGCTCGTGGATCCTGCGGTACACTCCGCCATCTACCCATCCGTTAGGACGTGCAGGCGTAAGCATCTCATCAGCAGACACCTCCTGCGCCCGGTAAAGTGTATTCCACTGCAGCAGCAGTCCGCGCCAGTCCACATAAGCCGCCCCGGCCAGCGCGGCCAGGTCTGAACTGGTGGGTGTGAACTCGCTTGCGATAATCTGGTTATAGGAAGTATCCTTCAGCTTGGTACAGCCTGAAAACGCAACTGCCAGAATAGTTGCCAGGCAGGCAATTACAAAGACCGTATTTTTTATCTTTTTCATATTGCGGAATATTACTGGTTAGAACGTTACGTTAAGGCCAAAAGTGAATGTGCGGGTAGTAGGATATTTATAAGGACTGTCCATACCCGGATCAAGACCGGCGGTAGGCGTTTGTGCAACACCCGACTGGGCCACCGATGTACCGTTGCGAAGGCTCACTTCAGGATCAATGCCCTTGTATCCCGTGATAATAAAGGTATTGAGCGATGATGCATATACCCTTAAGGATTGTATATGTTTGATCCCTGTTTCATTCAAGGTATACCCGATCGTAATATTATCCACCTTCCAGTAATCTCCATTCTCAATATAATAGCTGTTGAATTCCACCGGCGATTTCAGCTGGGCTTTTCCAAACACAGGTTCATAAGCGGTTTTAAGCAAATTGTATTGCGCCTGTGTAGGATTTTCCAGCATCATGCGCTGCAGGTTGGCCACCTGGAATTTAAATGCGCCACGTTGTGAAATGTTCAGATCCCATTTCTTATACCGGAAACTGTTGATCCAACCGGCATAATATTTCGGCAGACCATTACCGATCACTTTTTTGTCGCCAAACGAATGGGTAAAGTCGGAGTATTTAACAGGTTTCCCATCTGCGCCTTCATACACCCACTGGCCATAGTTGGCGGCATCGCTGGGATCATCGCCAACGCCTACTACTTTGAATCCGTAAAAATCACCTACCGGACCGCCTACTTTAAGCAGGTGCGAAAATGTTTGTATCGGCGGGAAGATGGCCCCCACCTGCAAATAGTTGGTAGACGTTTTATAGATATCGTTGGAGAGGCTTACGAGCTTGTTCGTATTGGTAGAGAAATTAAAGCTGGTGTTCCATTCGAAATCCTTTGCTTTAACAGGCACAAAGTTCAGCATCACTTCTATACCCTTGTTTTCCATTACGCCAACGTTGGCCAGCGTTTGGTTAAAAAGGTTCGGAGGGCTGGGCACATCATAGAGAAACAGCAGGTTATGGATCTGGCGGTTGTAATAATCCACGGTTCCGCTGACACGGCTGTTAAACATGCTAAAGTCAAGCCCGATATTGGTCTCACGTTTTTCTTCCCATTTCAGGTCAGGGTTTTCGTTTTGTGTTGGAGTAAGGGTCTGTATCCACTCTCCGTTGGAATAAACAAACCCCCTGTAACCGATAACGCCCACACCGCGGAACAGGTCTGTAGGCTGGGATCCCGTGACACCATAACCTACCCTCAGCTTCAGATCGTTAAAGATGTGCTGATCCTTCATAAAGGGCTCCCTGCTGATACGCCATCCCGCTGAAACGGCAGGGAAAACGCCCCAGGGGTTCCTGGTGCCCCACAGCTGGCTGGCCTCTTCTCTGCGTACGCTTGCCATCAAAAGGTATTTCTGATCATAGTTATAGGTAAGTCTTCCAAAGAAGCCGATCAGGTTTGTTTCGCTCTTAAAACTGTTGATAAGCCCCTGGTAGTCGCCGCTGCTGATGGCACGGCCAAGTCCTATATTATCCCAGCCAAACCGGTCTGTAGGAAAATTCCAGTTTTCAGTTGAGTTATTATTGAATTCATTCTCCTGGTAGCTATAGCCTCCCAGCAGGGTAAAATTGTGGCGGTTGATAGACCTTGCATATTCTGCTGTCAGCTCCATCAGCCTGTCGGTAGAAGCGCTTCCGTTGATCCTGGCATAGCCGTTCCTTCCGTCCCGGAGTGTGCTTACATGCTGCTTGGTCTCCATATATCCTGCCTCATCCTGCAACTTGGCATATGAAAATACTGCGCTGAGCTTAAGTCCTTTAAGGGGCGTATACGTAAGGCTTCCCTTATATCTCGAATTCAGCTCTTTGGTACGTCCATCGCTTTCCATCAGGTCTGATACCGGGTTCTCATAATCGAACTTGGTCAGTTCCTGGAACCAGGTGCCATCGGGATTCTTAACGGGAGCCGTAGGGTTTTGCCAGGTGGACTGCCTGTAGATATTGCTGTTAAAACCATTATACCGGCGTGAGGAGCTGAAGATATTCAGGTTGATGCGCAGCTTGTCATCAAACATATAATGATTGAAATCTGCCCTGCCGGAAAACAACTGGTTATAAGATTTTTTAAACATGCCTTCCGTTCCGTTGTAAGTAAGGCTGACGAGGTAGTTGGTAGTGCTGTTACCTCCCCTGAAGGTAAGGTTGTGCGACTGGATAAGCGGCTTGCGGGTGATCTGTTTTAACCAGTCGGTATTCTCTTTATAATCCGGCATTTCGAGATGACGCTGACCGGCTGCTAATTGCGCCCTGAAGTCGGCGGCCGTTGAGAGGTTCAATTTTCGTGCAATGGTCTGGGTGCCTATATAGGTGTTATACTCTACCGCAGTTTTGTTGCTACCACCCGCCCGCTTGGTGGTAATAATGATCACACCATTAGTACCTCTTGTTCCGTAAATAGCCGCTGCAGAGCCATCTTTCAGCACGTCCATCGATTCAATATCCTGCGGAGGTACGGTTCTCAGATCGCCCGGGATCCCATCGATAAGCACCAGCGGGTTCTGATTGGCTCCCATCAGCGAGGTTTGTCCTCTCAGTAAAATCTGCGTGGAACCTGTAGGATCGCCATTGGGAGAAATAACAGACAAACCCGCTACTTTACCCTGGATGAGCTGACCTGCATCCGTCACAGAGCCTTTCACGAAATTCTCCGATTTTACCGAGGCAATGGAACTGGTCAGATCGCCTTTGCGCTGGGTACCATAGCCGATCACCACTACATCCGTGAGGTTAGCATCAGCCTGCGCCAATGTTACCCTGATCTCTGACACGCGCTGAACGGTAATTTCCTTTTTCGCGTAACCGATATATGAGAATTCCAGCGTAACAGGCAATTGCTGAACGGTGATGCTAAATGTTCCATCCTCTCTTGAACTGGTATTGTTGGTCCCCTGCTTTTCCCTGATGGAAGCGCCGGGAAGCGGCGTTCCTTCCTGGGTCAGTACCCTGCCGCTGAGGGTGACGGGCGGCGCCGGGTCGTCCATTATATTGGCCCGGGGCTTTTCCCTTACTGAGATCATCTTATCCACAATAGCATAAGTGACCGGCTGATCCTTAAAGCATAATTCAAGTGTTTGTTCCAGCGATGCGTTATTGACCTGGATGCTTACATTCCTGGTATTCTTAAGCATATCGGTGGTGTAAACAAAGCTGTAGCCGCTCTGCCTGCTGATCTCCTTAAACACGGCACTGAGCGGTGCGTTTCGCACGCTGATATTTAATTGTTGTGAAAAGCCCCTGGCAGTAGCCGCCAGTGAAAAGAGTAGAATAAATGCAGTAATCAATTTTCTGATCAAAATAGTTTTGACAATGCTCTGCCGGGCCGGTTGCAGCAACCGGCTGAAAACAAATAATCGCATAGATTTGGTTTGAATCAGTTTTTACATAACGTTTCGGTCGGGGTATACTAAGGCATTACCTTGATGGTTTTGCCTTCAACGGTGAAATGGATCTTGCCTGTCATTTCCAGTGCTTTGAGCACATTTGAAAGCTTTGCACTTCTTGACGGCTGTGCGTTAAAACGCTCATTTGTTTTATACTGGTAAACGACATCTACGTCATACCATCTTGAAAGCTGGCGCATTACGGTTCCTATGTCGGCATCTTCAAACAGGAAATATCCATTCATCCAGGCGAGATCTTCTCCTGTATTTACATTTGAGATCACCCGCATATTTCCTTCTTTTGTCAATTGCGATTGCTGGCCCGGACTAAGCACCACGCTGTCCTTTCCATTCACGACCCTGACCGCTCCTTCCAGCAGCGTAGTTTTGGCAAGCGGTTCGTCCTGGTAGGCCATGATATTAAAATGAGTACCCAACACCTTTACTTCAGCGCCGCCTGTCTTCACGATAAATGGCTTTTTACGACCGTTCTTCATCTTTATGGACGCCACTTCAAAATAGCCCTCTCCTGTCATCTCTACCCTTCTTTCGTCTTCATTAAAAGCAGTTGGAAATTTCAGGGAAGAAGATGCATTGAGCCATACTTTTGTGCCATCGGGCAACTCCAGCTGATATTGGCTGCCGCGGGGCGTTACAATCGTATTATACATCAGCATGCCGCCTGCATTGCCTGCATTTTTATAGTTGAGCTTTGCCCCCAGCTTCACGATCTGTGTATTTCCCTGCTGCGCCAGTGTTCCATTGTGTGCATCATCCAGCGTTACAGTAGAGCCGTCTGCAAGGGTAAGTACAGCCTTATTGTTTGCCGGTCCGATCTCAACAGCCATTTCTGACGCGGGTGAAGCAACCGGAGCGGCCAACTTCCGGGGAATCACATAATAAATGATCCCGGCGGCCACGCCGATCAAAACAGCTGCGGCAGCTGCCATCATCCACCTGCGCGCTCTTATTCTTATTACCGGAACAGGACTGATCCGCTGTAGTATTTCCTTTCTAAGCCGGATAGCTTGCTCTTCACTCATGTCAGGCGGGGAAGCATCCAGGGATGATACAAAATCCTCTTTCATCTGCGCCAGCAGAACGCGGTCGGCATCGTTGTTAGCGAGCCATTCTATCACCTCTTCCAGTTGCTCAGGTGTGCATCTGTTCTCCAGGTAAAGCCTTAATAACGTTCTTTTATAATCCTCATCCGGGCACATAGCAAAGGAAGATTTAGTATCCTTCCATTATATAGTATCCGTTTTTGCAGGAAAAGGGTGGGTCTGAAAAAAAAAATTTTAGATTAAATGTACGAGAGCGGCGAGCAGGATAAACAGGCTCTCTATGCGGTAGTATTGAAAGATAAATTCTTTAATAAATTTTGTGCCCAATACCATGTGTTCCTTTACGGTATTGCGGGAAATATGTAATTCGGAGGCTACTTCCTCATAGCTTCTTCCCTCCTGGCGGCAGAGCCTGAAAATTCTTTTCCGCTGTGCGGGAAGCCTTTCCACCGCGTTCTCAAAGATACGCTGGTATTCGTTCCAGCGGGCTTTGGCCTCCGGCTCTTCTGTTGATTGCGCGATCTGTCCGGCCAGCAAAAGGAGGCGCTCATCTTCTGCTGCAATCTTTTTAAACTCTTTATATACCCTGTTACGGGCAATTTTATACAGGTATGCCTGGAAAGAATTTTCCGGGTTGATCTGTTTGCGGACCTCCCATACCTTTAAAAAAACTTCCTGGAGAATATCCTCCGATAACTGCGGCAGCTTAAGATACTTCAGGATAAAAGCGTAGAGCGCCCGGTAGTATTTGCTGTACAGCAAATCAAAGGCCCTTACATCATCTTTATGCAGCCGGATAACAAGTGCACTATCATCGTACATGTTCACTGTAGACCGAGTATAAAGGGATAAGAAAAAGGTATCATAACGCTAACTTTTATATAGTCCCAACTATCGTTTTATGACCCGTGGAATAATTGTCATATAAACAAATATAATAAAAATACGGTCAATTGCACCTTTTTACAAAATAAATGTCATTTCCACATCTTTGGTGGGTACCGGCGCTTATGGCATTATTCTTTCAGTCCATGTATCCCCGCCTGTATATACTCCGGATAAGCCTTGAGCTCCTTCATCAATTCGCTGATCTTGGTTTTTGTCTCCGCTGCCTCCGGCTGTTGGTAACAATAGCTGGCATACAGCAAAAAGAACAGGCATTTGTTAAATGGATCCAGCTGCTGATCTTTCATGTATCCCTTCACCGCTTTTTCAAAATCAGCGGCATGAGCTGATTCTGTAAAAGCACGACCGATACGACTGATGTTACCATAGTAATGAGCGGCCGGTGCATTGCTTACTTTGAAAACGCTTCCCAGCAATAATCTTTGTGCAGGTATGTCCAGTAGTTCCAGTTCCCTGAGGTAGGTTTTCCGCATAGGTTGCGCATAGCTGGCATCCGTTGCGCGCATGAAGTAATCATTCATGATGTCCAGGTGAGCCCTGATAAACACCGGCCACTGGTGGGTCTGGGAGGCCAGGGTGGCAATATTCCGTGCGTGCTGCCGGGGAGCATCATCCATGCTGCAGCCGCCAATCACGATGCGGGATCGTTTCATCAGGAGGATGGTGTCCTTTGAACTGACTCCTTCCGCCAGCCATTCCAACTATCTGCGCCAGGGGAATGTGCCGTCTGAGCCGGGCTACGATCAGGGTAGTGTCTTTTGTAGGGGTTTGCAACTTTATCCGTAAGGCCTGGGTCTGCGGCAGGGAATAATAAACTGGCTGAGCTATGCACTCCAGGTATTGCAGGTTGAGGGAATCTGCTGCTTTTTTCAGCTGCTGCATATCGGCAGCGGCGTACATCAGCCCATCATAAATGTCCATTTCGGGGCGGACTGCTTTTGATGGCTGCTGCGCACATACGGTGCCAGACAGTAAAGCCAAGGTGATCAGCAAGGAAATTTTCATAAGGTAAAGGATTTTGACACAGGATGCAGTATTCTTCCTGTTTCCATAAAGGATACGATCCTTATCTCAGCCAATCCTTCAAAATATTTTCCTGCAAGGCATTCATCGCCTTTCTCCGGCTGATCGCAAAGCTCCCATCCTCAACGGCAACATCCAAGCCCGCATAACCAAAATACTTCCTGTAATCCGGCTGCTTTACCGTATTAACATACACAAAAAACTCAACCAGCGAAACCCCTGCTATACGCTCTGCAAGTGCCCGAAACTCTGCCTCTGTAAAACCTCTCCCCTTTTGCTGATAGTATTCCCGGTACAGCGCACGCATTACATCATCCAGGGAATGCCTGTTCTTCGTCAATACCGGGGTAAGGGTGTAGCTCATCTCCTGCGCCCGAACCAGGCAGGGAATCATGGAAAAAAGGCATAAGTACAGTATTCTCATATAGGGTGCTTGTCTGACAATTTAAATATTGCCGGGCAGATTTCATGCTATTATCAACAGAAAACGCCGCACAAAAGTGCGGCGTCTCATTCAAAGCCAATGTGCTCTTTATCTTTTACCAATCTGGCGAATAAATTCCTTTCTATTGAATCAGCTTATAATCAATCAGTGTGCTGATGATATTATTTCCAGCCACCACCCAGTGAGCGGTACAGCTCAACGGAAGCGCTCAGCTGCTGACGCACGATATCTGCGCGGGAGAGCTGTGCCTGCAGAGCATTGCTCTGGGCTGTGATCACTTCCAGGTAGTTGGCCAGACCGCTGCCAAAAAGCAGGCGGGCCTGTCCTACTGCTATACCCAGGGTTTGTACCTGGTCAGTAGCAATCTGGCGTTGTGTCTGCAGCTTATCCAGCTTTACCAGGGCGTTAGATACCTCGCCGATGGCATTCAGGGCCTGCTGACGGAAACGGATCTCTGCCTGGTCACGCTGGATCTTTGCTACTTCCAGCTGGGTTTTCAGCTGACGGCGCTGGAATACAGGCTGTGTGATGCCTCCCAGCACGCTACCGGTCAGTGAGTTGATATCAAACCACTTGGCGGCTTTATAAGAGTTCAGTCCACCGGAAGCGGTCAAAGTCAGTGCAGGATACATATTGGCCTGCGCTGCGCCTACCAGGGCGTTGGCAGAAACCAGCTGCGCCTCTGCAGCCCTTACATCCGGGCGTTTGCTGATCAGGTCTGCAGGAACACCGGCAGACAGCTGATCCCACATAGCCACCTCTTCCAGCTTGCCACTGCGGGGCAGTGTAGCCGGCGCCTGGCCTGCCAGGATCCTGAGGGCATTCTCCTGGATGGCGATACCCTGTTCCAGCTGGGGCACCAGCAAGGCAGCCGTCTGCTGCTGGGAGATAGCCTGGTTAACCGCCAGTTCTGTTACATCTCCTGCTGTTTTCTGCAGGCGCATCATCTGTACGATGGAGTCGCTGAGGGATACATTGTATTTGGCGATTTGCAGCTGTTCATCCAGCATAAGCAGGTTATAATAGCTGTTGGCAACATCGGCCACCAGCTGTGTCTGCACGGCGCGGGCGCCTTCAAAGCTGTTCAGGTAGTCGGCCAGGGCCGCTTCCTTCTGGCGCTTGATCTTACCCCACACATCTATTTCCCAGGAAAGATTGGCCACCAGGTTATAATCTTCAATGTGATCAGTTTTCAGGAAGCTGCTAAGGCTGATCCCGTTCAAGCTGTTCTTGGAAGGATAACTGGTGCTGGCATTGGCCTGAACATTTACGGTAGGCAACCAGCCCACTTTGGCCTGTTTTACATATTCCTGCGCGCTTTCGATATTCTTCAATGCGAGCTGCAGGTCGTAATTGCCTTTCAGGGTGGTATCGATCAGGGACACCAGTGCGGGGTCTTTGAAATACTGCCTCCATTCCACACCCGCAATACTACTGTCTGAAGGGACCTGGCCTGTGCTGTTGAACTGTCCCGGCAGGGCCAGGGCGGGCCGTTCATAATTACGACCCACCCGGCAGGCTGCCAGCACTACAACTATCAGAAAAATTATTGGTATGAAAAGTCTCTTTTGCATGTACATTTAATTTACGCTTAACGCTTATGGCTTAGCGCTTAACGCTGATCGCATTTTGCGTTCAGCGTTAAGCCTTCAGCTTATTACGATACAGTTTCTTCTTCCATCTCTTCCTCGTAGACCCTCAAGCCTGCACGGCCGGTTATTCTTTCCTGCAAGTATTGGAAAATAACGTACAGCACAGGAATAATGAATACACCCAGTATTACACCTGTCAACATACCGCCGATGGCGCTATAGCCTATGGAGTGGTTACCAACGGCTGAACCTTTCTTCACGAATACCAGGGGAATCAGACCTACGATAAAGGCGAATGAAGTCATCAGGATCGGACGAAGCCTTGCTCTTGAACCTGCCAGGGCCGATTCAAGCAAGCCCATGCCGTTTCTTCGCCGTTGTACGGCAAACTCCACGATCAGGATCGCGTTCTTGGCCAACAAGCCTATCAACATGATCATACCAATCTGCACATAGATATTGTTATCCAAACCGGCAAAACCGATGAAGGTGAATACACCGAGAATACCTGTCGGAATGGTCAGGATCACCGCCAGCGGCAGTACATAACTTTCGTACTGAGCTGCCAGCAGGAAGTATACGAAGATGATGCTCAGCATGAAGATGTAGATCTGCTGATCGCCAGCCTTGATCTCTTCACGGGTGGCGCCTGTCCACTCATATCCGTAACCATTGGGCAGTGCCTGCTTCGCGGTTTCTTCAATGGCCTTGATGGCGTCACCTGTACTGTAGCCCGGTTTGGGCGTACCGTTGATGGTAACTGCATTGTACAGGTTGTTACGTGTTACCGTTTCAGGACCGTATACGCGTTTCAGTGAAACCATTGTTTTCACCGGCACCATCTCATTCTGGTTATTCTTCACATAAATACCATCCAGCGAGTGGATATCATTACGATAAGGCACATCTGCCTGTGCTACCACACGATAATATTTACCAAAACGGTTGAAGTCTGAAACATAGCTGCTACCATAGTAGATCTGCAGGGTCTGCATCAGCTCACTAACAGATACGCCTAATTGTTTAGCTTTAAAATTGTCTACTTCCACCCTGTATTGCGGGTTGTTTGCAGAGAAGGTAGTAAAGGCGGCGCCGATCTCTTTTCTTTGCATCAACGCGCCGATGAAGCCCCATGCATTCTGGCCCAGCTTGTCCAGCGGACCGCCCAGCTTATCCTGCAACATGAACTCAAAACCACTCACGTTACCAAAGCCCTGTACGGTGGGGAAGGTGAAGAAGAAAGCGCTGGCGTCTTTCAGCTGGCTTGCCGGACCGTACATCATGCCGGTGATCTGATCGATATTCTCTACCGGACCTCTTTCACCAATGTCTTTCAGGCGTATGAAACCTGCAGCATAAGGAGAAGCAGCGGCATTACTGATGAAGTTAAAACCATCTACCGTCCATGTATGGCGTACTGCCGGGTTCTGGCGAAGCATACCGTCCAGGTTTGATGTAGACTTATGCGTTCTGTCCATTGAGCTACCCGGAGGCGTGTTCAAAGCATATAATACGAAGCTCTGGTCTTCCGTCGGAATAAATCCTGTAGGCGCTCTGCGGGCCAGTATAAAGGCAGCGATCGTTATAATTACCAGCATGCCTATAGACACCCATTTATGGCGGATCAAAAAGCCCAGGCTCTTGATATACCGGTGTGTCATATGCTGGAAAGCGGCGTTGAAGGCGTTAAAGAAACGGCTTCCAAAACCTGTTTTCCTGCCATGCTCGTGGCCGTTGTCGTCACCATGTTCGGCCTTTAAGAACAACGCACACAAAGCGGGGCTCAGTGTCAGGGCGTTGATCGCCGAGATCATGATGGCGATAGCCAGCGTAAAGGCGAACTGCCGGTAGAATACACCTGCAGGGCCCTGCATGAAACCAACCGGGATAAACACGGCCATCATCACCAGGGTGATAGACACGATCGCACCGGATATTTCATCCATTGATTTCAAAGTAGCTCTTCTTGCCGGCCATCGCGTTTGCTCCATCTTGGCATGCACGGCCTCCACCACCACGATCGCATCATCCACCACGATACCGATCGCCAACACCAGGGCGAAGAGGGTCAGCAGGTTGATACTGAAACCAAACAGCTGCAGGAAGAAGAAGGTACCCACAATCGCCACAGGTACGGCGATAGCCGGGATCAGGGTAGAACGGAAATCCTGCAGGAATATGAACACCACCAGGAACACCAGTATAAATGCGATCACGAGTGTTTCGCGTACCTGGTGTATAGATGCATCCAGGAAGTCCTTCGCGTTGTACATCACCTCTGTCTTCACTCCTTTGGGAAGAGAGGCGGTGAACGGTACCAGCAAATGTTCTATCTGGTCAATGATCTCGCTCGCATTAGAGCCGGCTGTTTGAATAATCGCAAAACCCGCAGCCGGTTTACCATCCAGCAGGTTGTTCGCACCGTAGTTCAAAGATCCGAATTCGATACGCGCCAGATCTTTCAGACGAAGCATGGAACCATCACTGTTTGCCTTTACCACGATATCCTCATAGTCCTGATTCAGGGTCATTTTACCCTTGTATTTCATTACAAACTCAAAGGTTTCCTTGCTGCTTTCACCCATACGGCCCGGGGCCGCTTCAATGTTCTGATCTCTGATCGCTGCCAGTACATCCTGCGGAGAAAGATTATTCGCAGCAAGACGATCAGGTTTTAACCATACACGCATGGAATAGTCCTTTGCGCCGAAGATCTGCGCCTGTGCCACACCGGGTACACGCTGGATCTGGGGGATCAGGTTGATCTTGATATAGTTTTGCAGGAACTTCTCATCGTATTCTTTAGGGTCTTCACTATATAAACCCATGAACATGATGAAACCGTTCTGTACTTTCTGCGTACTGAGACCTGCGGTTACTACTTCTGTAGGTAACTGGCTGGTAGCTTTAGATACCCTGTTCTGTACGTTTACAGCAGCGATATCAGGATCGGTTCCCTGTTTGAAATAAACAGTCAGCACCATACTACCATCGTTACTGGAGTTGGAGGTCATGTAGGTCATGTTCTCCACCCCGTTCACCGCCTCTTCTATCGGGTTCGCCACAGAGCGGGCCACTACCTCGGCGTTCGCACCGGGGTAGGAAGCCGTCACCGTTACGCTGGGCGGCGCAATATCCGGGAATAAGGTAACCGGCAAGGCGAAATAGGAGATAATGCCCAATAGTAACAGGATGATGGACACTACCGTTGAAAGTACCGGCCTTAATATAAATGTTCTTAACATGATAAATTCACTTTTTAGATTGTAAGTAAATCGACTTTTGCATGTTATACTTTCTTACAAAGTATAGCCTGCCACTTACAACGGTTTTGACTTGAGCACACTATCCGCTGATACCGGCTGAGGCGTAATTACAGCGCCATCCCTTAAGCTGCCGGTTCCGGACAGAACGATCTTCTCGCCTGCTTTCAGGCCCTCGCTGATGAAATAATAGTTAGCCGTTTTGCCTGCAACGCTGATAGGCCTGCTGGCTACTTTGTTGCTATCGCCTACTGTATAAACGAACACTTTGTCCTGTATTTCAAAAGTGGCTTCCTGTGGTATAGTAATGGCGGCAGGAACCTGCTGCGCCAGCCTTACTTTACCGGTGTTGCCGGTGCGCAGTACGCCGTCAGCATTCGGAAAAGTAGCGCGGAAGCTGATAGCGCCGGTTGTTTTATTGAACTGGCCTTCGATGGTTTCTATTCTACCTTTCTGGGCAAATGGCGTATTGTCTGCCAGGATCAGCTCAACAGGGGGCGCCTGTTTCAGTTTCTCCTGGAGCGTATTACCGGCGAAGTTGTTTTTAAATGCGATGAAATCAGGCTCGCTCATAGAGAAGTAAGCATAGATCTCACGTACGTCAGACAGCAGTGTGAGCGGCTGCGCATCGTTATTGGTTACCAGGGCGCCTATTTTGTAAGGAATCCTTCCAATATAACCGCTTACCGGGGCAGTCACCAGGGTGTAGCCTACGTTGATACGGGCGCTGCCTGTTGCTGCTTTAGCCTGGGCTACTGCAGCTTTTGCAGCTTCCAGGTTTGCTTTGGCAGTCTTCATTTGTACCTCAGATACCACGTTGGCAGCCACCAGGGGAGCCAGGCGGTCTACTTCTACCTGCGCACGTTCCATGTTAGCCTCTGCGGCCAGCGTGTTAGAGCTCGCGCTGTTCAGCTGCTCTGAATAAAGCCTGGCATCTATTTTAAACAAAGGCTGGCCTGCTTTTACATAAGCGCCTTCATCTACAAATATTTTCTCCAGGTAACCGGTTACCTGCGGACGCACTTCTACATTCACCTTTCCTTCCAGTGAAGCCGGAAATTCCAGATAGGTAGTGGCCGGTGCTGATGTAACTGACATCACAGGCAGTTGCGGCGCCTGCGGCGGCGGACCACCAGCCTGCTTAGATGCACAGCTATATAGAACGACAGCCAGCATCAGGATGCCGGAGATGTAGCCGAGTAGCTTAATTTTGATCATTTTTTTCAATAATAGTTCCATGGTGTTATAGTGTTATATAATTTATAGACGAATGACTACCCTTTTATAGGACAACATGTTCCCGTTTTACTTTGCAGCAATTAAAAAGGTTTAGTTTTAGTGACAGTTATCGGGTGTAGTTTTAACAGAAATAGCCAAGAGTATCGTAATCCGATATGGCGTCAATCCCGTCCGGTGAACCTTATACGGATAAAGGCTGTGTTTTGTTACCGGGAAACGGGTGTGTGTTTATTAATTCTTCATATAATTATAAATCTTATGCAAAAGTAATAAAGACTGCTTGCATTGTTCTTTAACAAATTGCGGTATTAATTGTACTTTTCGCGGATACTGCGCTGAAACATGGCGGGTGTATGACCGGTATGTTTCTTAAAAAAGCGGTTAAAATACGCGTCATCTTCAAAGTGCAACTGATAGGCAATCTCCTTTACAGACAGCTCTCCCCAGAAAAGCAGGCGCTTGGCTTCCATGATCCTTTTCTCATCAATCAGCTGTTTGGCTGTTTTCCCCACGGCGGATTTGATGGTATCGTTGAGATGCCCCGGTGTAACATGCATCATGTCTGCATAATGGGCCACCTGTGTTTTATCCCGGAAGTTCTGGTCTGACAGCTCATTGAACTGGCGCACCATCCTGTTTTGGGCCGTATCCACCAGCTGCATATACGCCACATTGTGTTGCGGCAGGCGGGCGCAGGCCATGATCAGGGCATTGAGCAGGTTACGGATGATGCTTTCCCGTAAGGGCCGCACATTACCATGTTCTTTCAGTATCAAACCGGCAAAGTTCATCAGCTCCTGCATCTGGGCTGCCTTTACAGGGATGGCCCTTTTATAGAACACACAGGCCCAGCAGGAGAGCATACCCTGGGATTCTGCCAGCAAAAACTCCTTATCAAAATGGATGAACACCTTTTCGAAGGATGTTTGCTGCTCTTCATGTTGATGCACCTGGTCGGGCGCCAGCAGTATCACCGCGGGCGCTGTAACCGTATATTTTTCAAAGTCTATATACTGGGTGATCTGGCCTGACAGCAATAAAGAAATGGTAAAGCCTGTATGGCGGTGAGGATGCATGCTTTCCACCATTGAACCCGTTTTTCTGCCAATGGTAAAACCTTCAATCGCATCTGCTTCCTTCTTCGTGAATTCACTGATGTTGTATACGGGTATTAACACATTGTTCTTCATCTCATACGGTTTTATATGATTAGTAATGCAGGTGGAACTTTAAAAGGCGGCCTCACAACGGTTCGATTCGAATAACAAGTACAGAAAACACTCACATGTGTACCGCAAATCTAAACCATCCTCCCAGCATTTTTTAGAAATTATTTACTAGATAAGTATTTAGCTAGCTAAGCATGTTAAGTCAGGTTTTTCAAAACCTGCATCATCAACCGTTTTAACAGTACCCTTTCTTCGGTGCTCATATTGGCTACTGTTTCCTTTTCCAACTCCTCCCACATCTTTTCTGTGATGCTTTCCACTGCTTTTTTACCCTTTTCGGTGAGGTATACCCTGACGGAGCGCTGATCCGCCGTACACCGTTCCTTCTTCAGAAACCCGTTCTTTTCCAGCCGCTCCACCGTACGGGTGACCGTTACGGCAGACACGCACATGCCACAGGTCAGTTCATTAAGGGTAATGCCCTCCTGCTGGTGTATCTGCTGCAGCAGCAACTCCTGGCCGGCGTGCAGATCGAGCGTTGCCAACAGCTCATTTGCCCTGTTGCGGTGGGCCTTGCTGATCCGGGAGATCAGGTAGCTCACCGTTTCGGACACCGGTATCTTATTCATCCGTGCTTTTTTATCTTTTATATATATCCGGATGGACACATAACCCCCCATCCCACAATTCGCGGATAAAAGTAGAAACAATTAGCTAGCTAAACAAGTTTTTTTTGGAAAATTATTAGTTGGCAGTTTCCTTAGGACGTTCTTTCACTACAACAAGGTCAGCTAATTTGACGTTCATAGGCAGGTTACCTATCTTAACAATAGCTCGTTTATCTCGTATTTCCAGGAGCTTACCTACCTGGTTATTGCTTAGGATCTTTACCTGGTCGCCTACTTTGGCATCGCCGCCTATCTCCTGGAACTTATCATTCACCTTCTTCTCCTGCTTCTCATTGATCGCCTTTTCGCGCTTACGGAAGAGCAGGGCCTCGGCCTGTTTCATCACCTTCTGCTTATCATCCGTACGTTTCCATTCAATCAGGATCTGCTTCATTTTGCGCTCCATATCCTTCAGATAGGTCAGCTCATCCTCACGGATCTTGTTCTGCAGCTTGAGGAGCTGGTACTGCTGTTGCTTGCGCTCCTTGTCGGATAAGATCTCGTATTCCTTTTTCAGGCGTTCGTTCTCTTTAAAGAGCTTCTGCAGTTCCTTTTCCTTCTGCTCGATCTTCTGCATATCCTGCTCTGCTTTGTTCAGCAGCTTATCCAGGCGGAAATGGCCTTCATCTACCAGCTTGCGGGCACGGTTGATCAGTGCGGGATCCAGTCCGATACGCTGGGCAATAGAGAAGGTATAAGAGCTGCCGGGTTTGCCTACCATCAGCTTATACATCGGCAGCAGGTTCTCTTCATCAAAGCCCATAGCGCCGTTAATGATACCTTTTACCTTGTTGGCCATTACCTTCAGGTTGAGGTAGTGGGTGGTAACGATACCAAAGGCATGCTTTCTGGCCAGCTCCTCCATGATCACCTCTGCAAAGGCGCCGCCCAGGTTGGGATCGGAACCACTACCCAGTTCATCTATAAAGAAGAGGGTTTTGCCGTTGGCGGTCTCCATGAAGTACTTCATGTTCTTCAGGTGAGAGCTGTAAGTGCTCAGCTCAAACTCCAGCGACTGGGTATCGCCGATGTGGATCATCAGCTGGCGGAAAATGCCCAGCTGTGAGGTAGGATGCACGGGTACCAGCAGCCCTGCCTGCAGCATCAATTGGATAAGACCGGCCGTTTTCAGGGTAACGGTCTTACCACCGGCGTTAGGGCCGGAGATCACCAGGATGTGGTTATCTTTATTCAGGGTCAGGTTGACCGGTATGGTAGGTTTGTTATTCCTGCGGTTATACAGGAGCAGCAACGGATGGTAAGCATCTACCAGGTGCAGCTGGGAATGCGGCGTGATCATGGGATAATTGCCATCCATATCCAGGGCCAGGCGCGCCTTGGCCCGGATAAAATCATACAATCCCAGTATATCGTGATAGCCGCCCAGCAGGGCTGCATACTGGCTCAGATCCGAGGTGAGCGTTTTCAGGATGCGGTATACTTCCTTCTGCTCTTCCCTTTCCAGGGCAAATACCTCGTTATTGATCTCGATGGTTTCTTCCGGCTCAATGAAGGCGGTTTTGCGGGTATCAGATTCTCCATGCAGGATACCTTTTACCATGCGTTTATGCTCTGCAAAAATAGCCACTACGCGGCGGGTGTTCAGGAAGGCTTCTTCAATATCCGCCAGGTAGCCCTGCTTATTGAGCTTCTGGAGAATGCGGTCAAATACGCGGCGCAGTTCCGTGCGTTTGCGGAACAGCTGCATACGGATCTTGGCCAGCTCGGGGGTGGCATTGTCGCGCACTTGCCCGGATTCATCCAGCACCTCGTCTATCAGTGCCGTGATCTTCTTCTCGTAATGGGTATGGGCAATCACTTCGTGAAGGCCGCTGTATTGTACGCGGCGATCGCTGTCGAAAAAGCGGAAGATGGAATGCATGCTTTCTGCCAGGCGGCGAAGCTGCATAAACTGATCTTCTTTCAGGACGGCGCCCTGTATGCTGAGCAGACGCAGCTCACTCTTCAGGTTCAGTACTGCGTCGTTAGGAAAATGTTCTTGTAATAAAACCAGCTGTTTGTACTCATGCGCCTGTTGCAAAGCCGTACGAACGTAATCAATATGGGTATGCAGGCGGAGCTCTTCTGCCATCTGCTTGCCCAGCTCTGTTTTGCAATGCTCTTCCAGTAATGCCTGAATCTTATCAAACTCCAGCTGCACTAAGGCCGAATCGGGAAAATATCTCATGTCTCGTAATATCGTCTAACGTAAAAGAATGTTAAAGTTACTTAACTTGTCAATCCAAAGCATCTCTATTATCGTAATTTGCGTATACGGTAATAAACGGTTATATGTTAAAATATTCATTATTAAGTTGTTTGATGGCTGTGGCCGTCAGCGCCTGTGCCCAGAACAACCTCTCAAACAAGGATAAAGTACCCGATGATATGGAAGTGACGAACAACAACAACCTGCAAAAGGCCACTTTTGGTGGCGGCTGCTTCTGGTGTACGGAAGCACAGTTCCAATACCTGGATGGTGTGGTGAAAGTAGAATCCGGCTACTCCGGAGGCACCGTGGCCAACCCCTCCTATGAAGCGGTTTGTACTGGTACCACCGGTCATGCAGAAGTGATACAGGTAACCTACGATACCACAAAGGTAACTTACGACGAGCTGCTGGAGGCATTCTGGCAGAGCCATGATCCTACCCAGCTGAACCGCCAGGGTAACGACATCGGCACACAGTACCGCTCCGTTATCTTCTATCACAACGAAGATCAGCACAAAAAAGCGGAGTATTACAAGCAGAAGCTGCAGGAATCCGGTGCGTTTGACAAACCTGTTGTGACGGAGATCTCCCCCTTAAAAAACTTCTATGTGGCGGAGGATTATCACCAGAACTACTACAATCAGAATGGTTCGCAGTCTTACTGCTACTACGTGATACGGCCCAAACTGGAAAAGTTCAAGAAAGTGTTTAAAGCGAAGCTGAAGCACGAATAGGAAAACGATGATTACCTCATATAACGGTCACGGGTATTGTAAATGCCTGTGGCCGTTCTTATTTTCCCTTGATCTTCTCCCGGTGCGCCTTTCCCCAGCTGATCATCTCCAGGATGATATGACCGAATGTTTTACAGTACTCCGTTGACCGGTACTCCACCTTCACAGGCGAATCTTCATCTTCCACCCTTTGCACCAGTCCGTTCAGCTCCATCTGCTTCAGCTCCCTGGAAAGCATACGGGTAGTAATGCCCGGGATACTGCGCTCAATATCACGGAAACGTGTGGCCCCATTGCAGATAGCATTGATGATAGGCAACTTCCACTTCCCGCCTATTACATAGATCGTATCCTGTAAAGCCTGTACTTCTTCTGCCTGGTTCCTCGGGTTAGAGAGGATGGATTGCGCACTTTTCATGTTGGTATCATCCGTTATACTGGTTACAAAGTTATACCAATTCGCGCATACCTTCGCTATCAGAAAAAAAACAGCTCATGAAACAGACAGTATTTATTACGGGCACCAGCTCAGGATTAGGAAAAACCGCTGCGAAACACTTTGCAGCCATGGGATGGAACGTGGCGGCCACCATGCGCACACCGGAAAAAGAAACAACACTGATCAGCTATGATAACATACGCCTTTTCAAACTGGACGTCACCGATCTGCAACAGGTACAGGAAGCCAGCCAACAGGCCATTGCAGCTTTCGGAAAGATAGACGTGGTGATCAACAATGCAGGCATGGGTACCTACGGACCGCTGGAACTGGCCAAAGAAGCAGATATCGACTGGCAGTTTGCCGTGAACGCACGGGGTCCTATCAACGTTATCCGGGCATTTTTGCCCCATTTCAGGACCAATGGCGGTGGTATGTTCATCAATGTCAGCTCCTTTATGGGCATCACTACAGCAGTACCCCAGGGATCGCTGTATAACATGTCAAAATTTGCACTGGAAGGCTTAACAGAAGGCCTGTACTATGAACTGAAGCCCTTAAATATTGACCTCCGGCTGATTGAGCCGGGCGGCTCCAGCGGCAATAATTTCCAGCAGAACCTACGCTTCAGTGAAAACCAGGAGATCACCGCTTATGATGAACAGATCGCAAAGCTGAAACACCTTTTTGCAAATGCAGACCAGCATGTAACAGAAAGCACAGAAGATATTGCACAGGTGCTGGCCGACCTGGCCACCAGGAAAAGCAACCAGTTCCGCACGGTGATAGGCCCGGCGGGCAATCACCTGATGTCTATGCGCAATTCCATGCCGATAGAGGAATACCTGGAAAAAGCAGGCGCCCTGTTTGCATAAGCCACGGATACGACTGTACCGGAAACGCACAAGGATGTACCGGAAGCGGACATTCAGCAAAAGCTAAGTACCTGGTAATGAGTGTCAAATAAAATGGCATACTTATTTAGCGGGATCAGTAATTTAGACTATTGCTATGCTGAAGAACTATTTCAAAGTTGCCCTGCGCAACCTGTGGAAGCACAAACTGTTTACCCTGATCAACGTAACAGGGCTGGGAATGGCCATGGCCTTCTGCCTGCTGATACTGATACAGGTACAGAGCAGCTTTGAAAGAGACCGCTTTCATCCCTACCCCAACCGTACTTACCGTATTATCGCTGACGTTACCAATAAGGATGACAAAACCTTTACCCTGGCTACCGCTGCCCTGCCGCTGGCAGAAAAGCTGCGGAACGGGGAAAGCGGAATTGAACGAATAGCGCGCGTCATCAGGGACTTTAACGGAACACTGAGCAACAGCAACAAATCCTTACCGGTAAGCGGTTTATACGTAGATCCTGACTACTTCAAAATATTTGGGTTCCCGCTGGAAAAAGGGCGGCCTGCCCTCGCGCCCTATACGGTGGTGCTGACACACGAAACTGCAGAGCGGTACTTTGGCACAGATGACCCGATCGGCAAAACACTTACCCAACGGGAATTAGGCACCTTTACTATTACCGGCGTTTTTGCCCCCTTGAAAGGCAAAAAGACTCACCTGGAATCAGACCTGGTGGTGTCTATGTCTACTTATCCGCTGCTGCATCCGGAAATTGCCCAGGATGACTGGCAGAACTATAGCGCCGGGACCTACGTACTACTGAATGAGCATACCCGGCCGGAGGCGCTGGACAGGGCACTGGCCGATGCAGCCAGGGCCAGCAAGCCCTACACAGACCCAAAGGCTGTGAAAGCCTATGCGTTCCGGAAACAACTGGTAAGCCATATCTCTCCCGCGTTTGAAACCATATACAACAATCCTTATGTAGAACCTTTTTCCAAAGTACTTGTCAATATCATTATGGCGATCGTGATTGTGTCACTGGCGGGATTTAACTATGTTAACCTCACGCTTACACATTCACTGGGCAGGGCCCGGGAGGTAGGGGTAAGAAAAGTGGCTGGTGCAAAGCGCCACCAGCTGGTGCTCCAGTTCCTGCTGGAAACAGCGCTCATTTCATTGCTGGCATTAGGCGTGGGCTACCTCGGATTGCTAAGCATGCAAAGCTTCATCCATGCGGGGTGGCTTACATGGGAAGTACAGCATACCCGGCTGCTATGGGTATTCTTCGTGGCATTTGCCCTGCTGACGGGTTTAACAGCAGGCATATTGCCGGCCCGTATACTCTCCGCCTACAAACCCATCCAGATACTCAGGGGCACACTGATGCCCGCCAGCTTTGGCAGGATAGGCATCCGGAAAACGCTGATCGTGATCCAGTTCGTAGTGTCGCTGGTGTTCATGATCTTCACAGCCACCATGTACAGCCAGTTCAAATATATGGCCACCGACAATGAGAACTATAACCGCAAAAATATCCTGAACATTCAACTGGCCGCCAATAGCAACTACCGCTTACTGGTAAACGAAATTGCACGCAAAGCAGGCGTGCAACGTATAGGCATGGCTTCTGCCGCACTGAGCGAGGGTGCTGCCAGGATCAAGATCAGCAGTTACGAACAGCAACAGGCAGGGATCGGAATGCACGATGCGTTCAAATATTCAGCAGATGCAAACTTTATTGACAACATGCAGCTGCACTTTATTGCTGGCGGCAATCTTCCGCCTGTGAGCAGCGACAGCGGCAAAGGCCGTTTCGCCGTGATCAATGAGAAAGCCGTGCAAGCACTTGGACTACATGATGCAAAGGCGGCCATCGGCAAAACTATTTTGGTGGACAGCACTGAAATGCTGGTGACAGGTGTAGTAAAGAACTTCAGCTTTATGCGGTACGAACTGCCGGTATCCCCGCTGGTGCTGGATGATGAGCCGCAGGCCTTCCGCCTGCTTTCTTTACAGGTGCAGGCAGGCGTGCAGCAACAACAGCTAACCAGTGCGCTGGAACGGATCTGGAAGCGTTTTTATCCTTACGAGCCTTTTAAATACTCCTGGTATGAACAACAACTATATGAAGATTACCTGGAGAATGAAGACCTGAAATTATTCAGCACGCTGGTAGGCGTTGTATTTGTGATCGCTGCGCTGGGTCTGCTCGGTGTAGTGACCTACAACACCGAAAAACGTACAAAGGAGGTAGGCGTACGTAAAGTAATGGGCGCCAGTGTGGCGCAGGTCATAGGCCTTTTATCCTGGAGCTTTTTAAAGCTGATACTCATCGCAGCCGCCATTGCCATGCCCCTGGGCGGATTCCTGGGATCACTATTCCTGGGTATCTTCACGTATCACGCCAGCCTGGGCGCCTGGATCTTCCTGCTGAGCGCCGGCAGCCTGCTCATCACCGGGGTGCTTACCATCGGTATTCAAACGTACCGGGCCGCCATGGCCAATCCTGCGAAAATATTGCGGGCAGAATAGGGAGCAGCAGATATGCAGCAGGATACAGTTCTCAAAAAAACATCACGCGTTACAACACCTTAAAAATCACCCGTTAAAATCAAGATAAGAACGGGAAAATGCCTATATTATAGCGCGAAACAAGCTGTTACCACCACGTTAAAACTGATCTACTATGCTTGAGCAGGCAACTACAACTGAGAGCATCAACAGCGCTATTGAGGAAAAGACGGTCGAGATCTGTCTACGCAAAGGCCTATTGCATGGCATCAAATACTATTGGGAGCAGAAGCATCAACAAACCGGCATCAGGTATTCCCTGCGCCTTGCAAAGGCGAATGTGGAGGCGCTACTGGCTTCCAGGGGATTGATAGACGCCGTGAGGAAGCCACGGACCCAGGGTTGGGTCATTATCGCTATTATACTTTTAAGCATAGCGGTAGCCATTTATCTTTATTCCAGGAATCACTAGCACGGTGCCTTACAACACCGTATCCTAACCGATCTTTACAGAGGTCATGGTCAGCGACCCCATCACCACTTTATCATTGAAGAAAAGCGGCTGATCCTTCTTTTCCTGTAAGGCCAGCGCATACAGCAGCGGATAATAGTGATCCGGTGTTGGAATGGCCAGCTTAGCCGACTTGCTCAGCTTTTCATAATCGATCAGGGCGGAGTGATTACCATCGCTGATATGCTTTTTGAAGAGCGTGTTCATCTCAATAGACCAGTCGTATCCGTATTCCGGCTGATCCATCTTGTCCCAGGCCACCATTCTCAGATTATGCACCATATTGCCGCTGCCGATAATCAGCACGCCTTTTTTGCGCAGGGCAGCCAGTTCTTTGGCCAGCTCGTAGTGATATTGCGGTGGCTGATGATAGTCTATGCTCAGCTGCAGCACAGGTATATTTGCATCAGGGTACATGTGGCGGATGATGGTCCAGGCGCCATGATCCAGGCCCCAATCGTGATCCAGGCCTACATTCGTTTTAGTGATCAGCTGCCGGGTAACCTTTGCCAGTTCCGGGGAGCCGGGCGCCGGGTAATGTACATCGGACAAAGCCTTTGGAAATCCGCCGAAATCGTGAATGGTCCTGGGCTGTTCCATCGCCGTAATATGCGTGCCGCGCGTCAGCCAGTGAGCAGATACCACCAATACGGCGGCTGGAGTCGGGATCTCCTTCCCCATCTGCACCCAGCGGCGGCTGAATTCGTTATCTTCAATACCGTTCATAGGTGAACCATGGCCAATGAACAACACCGGCATTTTATGGTCCTGTTCATTCAGTCCCTCCGTAAAGTTCCTGAACGATTGTAATGATATCATAGCTGTTACTCCTGTAATGTTTTTTATGAAGTCTTTCCGGTTCAATGCTGTACCTTTAAGTTACTTTTCGTAACTCAAAATTAAATAGTAACCGGCGAATCCCCAAGAGGGCACACCATTACAACCAAGGCACATGGCAGTAACTAAAGCTGATAATCAATATCTTGACATAGAGGAGCGGGTGAATAAAATCTTCTCTCCCGAGCGCGGGTCCATGCAGTTTTGCCCGGTGAAAGACATATTAGGGCATTTTGCAGACAAGTGGTCTATATTTACGATCCTCGCATTAGGCAAGCGTGAGAAGCTACGCTTCAACGAGCTGAAAGAAATGGTGGAAGGCATCTCCCAACGGATGCTGACCGTCACCTTACGTTCCCTGGAAGAGAACGGATTGGTGGAAAGAAAGATGTACCAGGAAATACCGCCCCGGGTAGAATATTGGTTAACACCCCTGGGCAGGAGCTTGCTGGAGAAGATATTAGAACTGGCCAGCTGGTCCAGTATGAATATGGAGGCGATAGTGGAAGCCAGGAACAAGTTTGCCGCGAAGAAGTGAGTTGGCAGTGGGCAATTGGCAGTGGGCAGTAAGTCGTAAGTTGTTAATCGCCTGATTCTGACTGTCAACTGTCAACTGCCAACTACTAAGCCACCCCCATGCTGTTGCTTCCGGAATCAACTGCATGGGGGTTGGCTTTGTTATCCCTCACTAGTTATCACTTATCAGTTAGCGGCAAAGTCAAGGTACTTTTGAACAATACCGGCAATCTCATGCAATGCAAAAGGCTTAAGCATATATTCGCTGGCCCCGGCCTGTAGCAAAGGGGCATTGCCTGAAAGATCCTTATCGCCTGTCATGGCGATGAGCGGCGTATCTTTCAGTAAAGCCCGCAAAGACTGCATGGTTTCAACACCGTCCTGATCAGGCAGATGCACATCCATAAACACCAGGTCAGGTTTTAATTGCCTGGCCAGGCGCAGGGCATCTGCAGCATGCGTTACTACGGCGATCTGCCGCAGGCCTACTTCGTGGAGGTAGTTACAGATCAGACGCTGACTAAGCGGATTATCTTCTATTACCAGTACTTTGCGCGCGCTGTGGATAACGGGGATGTGCTCAGGCCGTTTTAATACCAGCGTACGCGCCGGTTCCCCGCCGCCCACTTTCATGGGTAAACGCAGCCACACCATGAACTGGTCTTTGATACAGGCTGCCTTGACCGTTCCTCCCAGCATATCCACATATTTACGCGTGATGGTAAGCCCCAGACCGGTATTGCTTTCAGGATGCCCCAGGGTATAAAAGGGCTCGAAGATGTGTTTCAGCTGTTCCTTACTGATAGCCGGCGCTTTATTGATGAGGACCATCGTCCATTCATGGCTGCCTTCAAAACAATCTATACGGATACGGTTACCCGAAGGGCTGAACTTGATCGCATTGTGCAGCAGGTTGGAGACGACCTGCCGCAGCAGCATGATATCCATCTCTATAAAGGCGGGAAAGCTTTGCGCCATATTGCACTGGATCTTCAGCTGCTTTTCAGCGGCATGATAGTGATAGGCGCCGATCACTTTCTCCAGCCAGGGCCTGATCTCCAGCATTTCCCATTGCGGCTGGTAGTCGCCTTCCTGTTTAGCCAGCTGAAGAGCGGCGTCCAGGAAGTGTATCATATTACGGGACGCTTCGCGGATGTTACGCGCCAGCCGGATAGCCCGTTCCGGCTGCTGTCCGCTGTCTGTCCATTTGGTGAGCAGGGCGCTGTTACCTGCAATAACGTGAATGCCATTACGTAATTCATGAAAGGCTTCCCGCAGGCATGCCTTTTGCTCAAGACATGTCTTTTCAATAGCTTCGTGCCGGCGGTTCAGCTCCAGTTGTTCCTGTTCGAGCGTTTGGATAGTTTGCAATAGCAGGTTCCTGCTGCCCAGTTGCCTGAGAAGTTTTAGCATGAGATATGGGTTGGTTTAAAAAGTGAATAATGGGATCAATTCATTCGTAAATAGTACTTGAGTTTTTCATTATTTATTTCAATTAAAGATACGTGGGTAACATGTTACAATCCGGTTATTATACTTTGAAAGCCGCTTTCAATTTGATTTAGCAAAAATAAGCAGCTCTTTTCAAATGAGACTTGATTTAAATCAATTAATTGGCGTATTGATCATTTTTTTTAGAGAATTTTGTACTTTACCACGATGCAACCGAATACTTTCCTGCTCTACGGCGCTTATGGATATACAGGCGAGCTGATTGCCCGCTATGCCATACAATATAACCTGCAGCCCATCCTGGCCGGCAGGCGGGAAACGGCTTTAGCGCCGCTGGCGGCCAAACTGAACCTTCCGTATAAAGTAATCGACCTTAATGATGCTCCCGGCCTGGAAGCCGCCCTGCGTGAAGTAAAGATCGTAGTGCATGCAGCAGGGCCCTATGATTTTACCGCTAAACAGATGGTAGATGCATGTTTACGCACCGGCACCCATTACATTGACCTCAACGGCGATCCGGATATCTTCGGACAATTGCATCAACAGGATGAGGCGGCCAAAGCGGCCAATATCATGCTGCTGCCGGGCGCCGGTTTCGATGTGGTGCCTACGGACTGTCTTGCACAATTCCTTAAAAAAGCCCTGCCGGATGCACAGGAGCTGAAACTGGCATTTGCAATACTGGGCAGTGGCCTTTCTCACGGTACTGCCGTAAACTCTATACAGAAAATGGGATTACCCAGCATGGTGCGGGAGAATGGCAAACTGGTGCCGGAGCCGCTGGGCAAGCGCAGCATGTACGTTGACTTTGGCCCGAAAAAACTGTTTGTAATGAGCCTGCCCTGGGGCGATGTGGCAACGGCCTGGTATAGCACCGGCATTCCTAACATACAATCCTACACGCATGTACCGGTAGCCGCCTGGCGCCTGCTGAAAGCGCAAAACCTGTTCAACTGGCTGTTGCGTAAACCTGCAGTCCGCAACTTCGTAAAACGGCAGATAGACCGGCGCGCACCCGGCCCTGATGACAATACCCGTAACCAGGCGGTAAGCCTTATCTGGGGACAGGTGACCAATGCCAAAGGTCAGCAGGTGACCGCCCGTATGCGTACCCCGGAAGCCTATGATGTTACTGCCTATACCGTACTGCTGATCACCCGGAAAGTATTACAGGGTGATTTCAAAACCGGCTACCACACCCCTTCTACTGCATATGGCGAAAACCTGGTGATGGAGATACCCGGTGTGCACCGGGAGCTCGTTTAAGGACTAGACAATAGCACTTACACCCCAGGATATAGTAATGATAACGTAACGATATAGTAATGATATAGTAACTCTTAAGAGATACGTTATCTATACATGGTCTTTACATAATTCATATGAAATATACCCGTGGTTTTGTTATCTTCACTACCTACGCGTTATGATACAAGTAAACAATCTGAGCATCATCCATTTTAAAACCACGTAAACCAGTAAACATGACACTTATTTCCCGCAGAGACGTCTTAAAGACGCTGGCCCTGGGCGGCGGCGCCATCATGCTTTCTCCCGGTTCTCTCCTATCTGCTGTGCGGCCCCGGAAAGATCGCCTGGGAGTAGCCCTGGTAGGACTCGGTTACTACAGCACCGACCTGCTGGCCCCTGCCCTGCAGCAAACCAAACATTGTTACCTGGCAGGGATCGTGACCGGTACTCCTTCCAAAGCAGAGACCTGGAAAAAGAAGTACAACATCCCTGACAAAAATATCTATAATTACGAGACCTTCGACCAGATCGCCAATAACCCGGATATTGACGTAGTATATGTTGTACTGCCGCCTTCCATGCACAAGGAATACACCATACGGGCTGCCAATGCAGGCAAGCATGTATGGTGCGAAAAACCGATGGCCATGACCGCACAGGAATGCCAGGAAATGATAGACGCCTGCCGCAAGAACAAAAAGTCACTCGCAATAGGTTACAGGCTGCATCACGAGCCCAATACTCAGGAATACCGCCGTATTGTAAACAAACATTTACTGGGTAAAGTTAAGCAGGTGGATTGCGCCGCCGGGTACCGCGATAACCGTACCAATCACTGGAAGCAGCAAAAAGCCCTGGGGGGCGGTGTGCTCTACGATATGGGGGTATATGCCATACAAGGCGCAAGACTGGGCACCGGCATGGAGCCGGTGGCCATCGTTTCTGCTAAGACCTCTACCACCCGGCCGGAAATTTACAAAGACGGATTGGACGAAACCACGGTAGCCACCCTTGAATTTCCGGGCGGCGTACTGGCCAATATCAAGACCAGCTTTGGAGAGAATGTGAACTTCATGGACATCACCTGCGAAAAAGGCGTGATCAAGATAGCCCCCTACTCTGCTTACAATGGCGTAAAAGGAAGCAGTCCGCTGGGCGAGATCAATCATCCCTATGAAGTGCCTTTCCAGCAGGCCAAACAAATGGACGACAACTCGCTGTCCATTATGGGCGGCAAGCCCATGCTGGTGCCCGGAGAAGAAGGCCTGAGAGATATCCGCATTGTGGAGGCGATCTATAAATGCGCTGCCAGCGGGCAACGGGTCAACCTATAAATGTTTTTTCCTGAAATATAAATAGAGGGGAATCCCCAGCGCGGTGATCAGCAGTCCCAACAGGGAGTTGATCACCGCTGTTTTTCCGGCTGCATAGAGGTTGATATCGTTCCAGATGGTACTCACCACATAAAAGGCCGCAAAGGCGATAAACAGCAAGGGAACCACCGGATAACCCCATGTTTTATAAGGCCGTGGATGATCCGGCAGCTTACGCCGCAAAATGAAGAGGCCCACGGCGCCCAGGAGGTAAGCCACCCAGGCCACGAAAGTGAACATATCCGCCAGCATATCAAAAGAACCGCTGAAGATAAGGACAGAAGACCAGATACCGTGCAGCCAGAGGGCATTGCCGGGCGTCTGGAAACGCGGATGCGTTCTGCCCGTCCAGGGAAAGAAAAGGCCGTCATTGCCCATCGCATAGGTAACCCTTGATATGGCCATAGTATTACCATTCACCGCGCCGAAAGTACAGATCACGATCAGGGCGGCCACAATAGCGCTGCCTGTGCCACCCAGGGCCACTGCAATAGCATCTGCCGCCACCAGCTGAGAGCCCGCCATAGCATCTATTGGCAGGGCATACAAATAGGCCTGGTTTACCAGCAGGTATACAGCAATACAAATGAATAGGCCCGTAACAAGGCTGCGGGGAATGGTACGCTGCGGCGACCTGATCTCACCGGCGATAAAGGTCACGTTGATCCAACCGTCATACGCCATGAATGCGCCCGTAAGGGCCGTAATGATCCCTCCCATCAGGCTCCAGCCTTCTTTGGCATTTGCGCCGGGCGTAATGAAATGCGCCGCATTTCCCTGTCCGGAGAAGAAGATACCAAATACCAGTATGGCGATCACCGCTACTTTAACAAAAGTAGACAGCACCTGTAAAGCGCTGCTGGCTTTTAAGCTGAGATAATTCAGAAAGGTTAGGCTCAGCACCAGCAGGATGGCCAGCGCTTTTACACCCAGCTGCTGCAGGGGATAAAGATTACCCAGGTAAGGGATGTGCACCACCCAGGACTGTTCTGCCGCCGCGGGCAGGCGTGGCAGGTGCAGAAAATAATCCGCATACTGGGCACAGACGAAGGATATCGCTGAAACAGAAGCTGAGTTGATCACCGCAAAGGCGGCCCAGCCATAAAGAAAAGCCACAAAATCGCCGAACATAAAACGGAAGTACACATAGATCCCGCCTGTCTCTGGCAGCATGGCCCCCACCTCCGCAAAGATCAAAGCCCCGAAAAGGGAGAAGAGCCCTGCGATGACCCAAACAAGGGCGAGCCATACAGGCCAGCCCACCTGTAAAGCCATGGTAGCCGGCTTCATGAAGATACCAGAGCCGATAATGCTGCCGATGACCACGCAGGTAGCAGCCCGGAAACCAATGGTGTGGCGTACAGTTGGGGTGCCAGGCATGTTAATGTGTTGCTTCCATGAACGATGATATGATGCGGTGAAAATGATGAGTGCCCTGTTCTCTTGTGACAGAGTATCGCCCGTGACGATAAAAGCGTGAACGTACGCCCTGCTGTACCGCTTCTACCACCGCTTCATCTTCCAGCTCTACGGTATCGAGATCGCCGCCGGCGCCTTTGTGCAACAGCGCTTCTTTCCAGACGTAGGTCAGAAAAGACACTTTACATTGATGAAGGGATACCGGCTTAACGATGTTGATGCTTAAGCCCCAGGGGTAGAAATTAAACATCATGTTGGGGAAAACGAAGAAATAATAAGCAGCTACCTGCCTGCCGTAATCCGGCGAGGAAGGCGGCAGATCGAAACAGTCTTCTTCATCTTTGGCAATACCCAGCTGCAGGTTGGCATACGTAAAAAGCTCCGTGGTATAGTTGCCGAAATCAATCACGGTATTGAGCCCTGCATGTACAAAGGGAATGTGAAAGCCTTCGAGGTAATTCTCGCAATAGAGCGCCCAGTGGGCGTTCACGTGATAGTCCCGCGAAAGGTCCGGACGGAACCGGAACTCATCCAGGGGCAGCCATCCTACGCGATCCATCATGTCCTGCAGGTAAGGCGTATAAGTTGAAGTAAGGTCTGTCGATGCGAAAAGCAGCGGGCCCCATTGAAAGAGGGGCAGTGAAGCCAGATCATCATCCCCGGAGGGAAAATCTTTTACTTCCTTAAACTCGGGCATGGAATGGAAACCGCCATCGAGGCGGAACATACGCCCGTGATAACGGCAGCGCAGGTGGTTCAGCGTACAGGGCTCGTGCACCACGATGGTGCCCCGGTGCGTGCATACGTTACTGAGACAGCGGATGCGCTGATCCTTATCTTTAGTGAGCAACAACGGCTCGTCCAGATAGTTTTCTAACAGCGTGAAAGGATGACATTGGCCTGGAGCCGCTACCTGGGCCGCATCGCCGATCAACTGCCACGAGGGAACGAAGATCTTTTCCTTTGCCGATTCGTATATAGCCGGGTCTGTGTAGAAGGCGGTGTGAAGGGTTTTGGCACGGCTGATATCCGGATCGACAGAGAAACGTGGCATAAAGGACGCTTTTACTGAAGATAAGGATTATCTGCGGATCTTCCTCCTCCCCGGATCTTCTGCAACCATTTCCAGGCATAGCGGAGCACGAAGAAGAAACCAATAAGGAAGAGGATATACAATACCAGCGTATAATCGGCACGGTCGTTCGCCCTTAATACCCTTTTATAAGCGGGATGAACGAGCACTTCGATCTGCTGTCCCACCTGGTATTTACCCGCACGGCATTCGCTCAGGGAAATATCGAAGACGCGTTCCTGGTTCTCCACCTTTATTTTTATGGTATTGGCGATCTTCCGTTTACAGTTGAGCGGAACGGCTGTAACAATGGCCCTTGCCTTGTGGCCCTGGTACTGTATGATGATATCTCTGATAAGGGCCCAGCATCCTAACAGGAGGAATGCTGCGATAGCGATCGTAACGATATAAGCCCAAAGGGGAAGACGTGATTTCATAATAAGAGGAAGATCTGGTATAAGGAATACTTCAAGATACCAAATCTTCCCGATGTTTAAAATTAACCGCTACATGGATAATTTAAAACCGGGGTGATTAGGAAAAAAGGGGGGCAATGGCCAAATTTGGGATAGATCCTGCTTATCCTGCCTGCCTGTAAAGATATGTTTTCCATCACGTAAGGGTTTGTTTTCATAAGGGTTACTTTTAGATCGAATAACAAATAGGAGTACGTTTACGAGGCGACCGTTATTGAGCGGTCGCTACCCTTATTTACGCCGGAAGGCTTAAAACTGGCACGCAATTTTGTTGTGTTTGTATAAACAGCATTATTGTGGCTGGAACTACACAAACCAAAGCGCGTTCTAAAAAGGCTGCCCGCAGTAGTAAACAGGCGGATATCAGCGCCGGTATTCTCCGTACGGCCCCTAAAAGTCCTTTTCCAGACACTTTTACACCGATGCTGGCCACCCTGGCCGATAAGCCTTTTGACCATACCGGCTGGCTGTATGAGATCAAATGGGACGGTTACCGGGCCCTGGCATTCATGAACAAGCGCTCCACAGAGCTGAGGTCCAGGAATAACAAATCTTTCAATGAGCAATTCTACCCGGTATATGATGCGGTAAAGGCCTGGAAGCTGCATGCGGTGTTAGACGGTGAGATTGCTGTGATCAATGCCTCCGGACAATCTGATTTCAGCCTCTTGCAGCAATGGCGAAGCGAGGCAGATGGCAGGCTGGTCTATTATGTGTTTGACATTCTCTGGCTAAATGGCCATGACCTGCGGAACCTGCCCCTCTCCACCCGAAAAGCTGTACTGGAGGAGCAGATCCGCAACGCACCTGGCGATCTTATACGCCTGAGCGAGAGCTTTGACACAACTGGCACGGAATTCTTCAACATAGCGAAACAGATGGGACTGGAAGGCATTATTGCCAAACGGTCCGAAAGCCTGTATTATCCCGGCGAACGTAGCAGGGATTGGCTGAAGATCAAGACCAGCAACCGCCAGGAAGTAGTGATAGGCGGCTATACGAAGAATGAAGGCTCCAGTAAACCTTTCAGCTCATTGCTGGTGGGCGTTTTTGAGAAAGGGAAACTGCAGTATACCGGGAAGATAGGCACCGGCTTTAACACACAGCTGCAAAAACAGCTGCTGCAACAATTCAAGGCGCTGGAAGTAAAGCAATCTCCCTTTACCATTGTGCCGGATGTGAACAAGCCTTCGCGGTTCAGGCCCAATCCGCCGAAGGCCAGCGCTATATGGGTAAAGCCGCAGCTGGTATGCGAGGTCAGCTATCGGGAGATGACCAGCGACGGCGTGATGCGGCATCCTTCTTTTGAAGGCATGCGGACAGACAAAGGCGCGAAAGATGTAGTGCGGGAAGAAAAGGTGCCGGTGAAAGAAGTAGTGGGCGGCGGACAGCTGGCCACGGGGAAGAAGATCCTACAGCCGGAAAAACCATCCTCCCGCAAAACCTTTTTGAATCCATCTGAGGAAACACAGGTAAGGGAGATCGGCGGTCATGCATTGAAATTCACGAACCTGAGCAAGGTGTTCTGGCCAAAGGAAAAGATCAGCAAACGGGATATGCTGAACTATTATTACCAGGTGGCCCCTTATATGCTGCCATATATGAAAGACCGTCCGCAGTCGCTGAACCGTCATCCCAACGGCATTAACGGAAAAAGCTTTTACCAGAAGGATGTAACAGGCAAAGTGCCTGATTGGATCGAACTGTTTCCCTATCACAGCGATGCGGATAACAGGGATAAAAACTTCCTGGTATGCACCAACGAAGCCAGCCTGCTGTACATTGCTTCACTGGGAGCTATTGAGATCAATCCCTGGAGCAGCCGGGTACAGCAACCGGATAATCCTGACTGGTGCATGATAGACCTGGACCCTGATAAGAACACTTTTGAACAGGTGATCCAGGCTGCCCAGGTGACCAAACAGGTACTGGATGCGGCAGACGTACCTTCCTGCTGTAAAACATCGGGATCTACCGGATTGCACATCTATATTCCGCTGGGTGCCAAATATACCTATGAACAATCCAAAGAATTTGCCCGGCTGATCGTGAAGCTGGTGCATAAAGAGCTCCCCGGCTTTACCACGATTGAGCGTAAGACCGCCAACCGCCAAAGGAAAATGTACCTCGACTTTCTACAGAACCGGCCGCAGGCCACGATCGCGGCGCCCTACTCTCTTCGCCCGAAACCCGGCGCCACCGTATCTATGCCCTTGCATTGGGAGGAGGTAAAGAAAGGCCTGCAAATGAAAGACTTCCATCTTAAAAATGCCATAGCGCGCATTACACAGGAAGGTGATCTTTTTAAGCCCGTACTGGGCAAAGGCATCAATATGCAAAAGGCATTAAAAAAACTGGAAAGCTTCTATTTTTAAATTTCTCTCCGCATATTTGTGTACGTCTTAACCCAATTTAACGACCGGTAAATAATCTAATTGTGGCATAGCCAACCAAAAAATTTTAATCATGATCCAATTTTACAAACGCATGCCTGCGCTGACGCTGGGTGTTGCGATGGCCTGCTCAGGCGTTCTCTTCTCCTGCAGTAAAAGCGATGATATACAAGCGGATGACAAGCTCATTTTACAGGAAGACTTTGACACAGCGGGTAATGTGCTATGGAAGACCGGTAATAATGGAACCATTACTACCGCTGTTGAACGCGGATGGTTTATGGTAAGCTATAATTCAAAAGACATGGGCACATACAGCTTCTGGACAGACAGCAATATCTTTCCTGCTAACCAAAAGACCGGAAGTGTAGAGATGCTTTTCCGCCATACGGCCGGACATGTGTATGACAAGGCTGGACTGGTGTTCTGGGTGATCAATAACCAGGATTATGTAGCTTTTACGATAGGTGAAAAAGAGTACAGGATCTTCCAGGTGGTAAGCGGACAGACTACCAACCTGGTGAACTGGACGCCATCTGCGGCGATAAAGGGAAAGTTGAATGAGGATAATAAATTGAAAGTGGCGCTGACGGAAGAGAAGTTGTTATTTTACATCAATGATCAGAAGGTGGTTGAGGTCATGAAAGGAGCGATAACGACGCTGGATAAGATAGGGTTCCAGATGAGTAAAGCGTCCACGGAAGTGGAGAGTAGTACGTTTAAAATAGATTATGTGAAGGTAGCGAGGGAGTAGCGCTATTTTACCTTCAGCGTCTGCGCTATCTTTTTGATCTGTGTGATCAGCTCGGGATGCTTATCAAAAACGTTACCTGCAAATACAATCATTGTTTTATCATTCCCTGTTACCACCTGGTAGGTGGTAACTGTTTTACCTTCATAGGTTCCTGTAAAGGTAAGCTCATGCGCGTACTTACCGTTGATGGTGATGTTGCGCTCCTGGTGGTTGAGTATTTTTATTTTGCTGGATTTGTATTGATCCAACATTCTCAGTGAGTGGTCTTTCAATGCAGCGGCGCCTTTCACGGCAGGCAGGGTTTGCACCAGGATCATATTCTGATAAGGATTGTTTGGATCGTTCTTCCCTCCTATTGTGTAGAAATAGAGTTGAGACATATTTCCTGCATATTGAAAGCCGGTGTTGGAGACGTTCAGTGAGTAATCTGCGGTCTCTGTTGCGTCTGGCACTTTATTCGTGTCTATATACAGGGATAAAAGCGCTTTCAGGATCTCATCCCTGGAAACCTGGTCATTTGCAGGCAGCTGTCCGGTGGCCATTACTGCAAAATTCTGATCACCAAAGGCCAGCACGATCTGCTCAATGCTGGAGGCGGGAGAACCGGCATAATAGAGTAAAGCGTTATAGTTTCCGAATTTGAATTCCTTCCTGTAGTACATGGGAGGCAGTTTGCCACTCCTGATCGCATCATCGTATTCCTTGATGATATCGGTTTTCCGGACGTCAAAATTTACTGACTGGCTTTCGAATACCTGGAAATAGGTGTTCTTATCTTTCTGGAATCTTCCTAATTGTTTCTGTAGCCGGTAAGCTTTCGGCTTAACAACCGATACCCTGGTGCCAGGGATCTGCACATGTGCGCTTTGCTTTACTACCTGTACACGATTGGGGATATAGAGCTCTCTTTTTGTTTGCGCGAAACAGCAAACAAATGCGAAACAATATCCAATGAGCAGTGTAAGGTATTTCATAGCCGGCAAATTTAGGTATTAGAAAGCTTATAAGCGAAGCTTTCCGGGAGTGGTGCCGAACTTTTTACGTAAGGCGCTGCCAAAATGCTGTACGGAGGAGTATCCCAGCTGGTCTGACACCTCTTTGATGGGCTGACCGGAGAGCAGCAGCTCCTTTGCATGGCCGAGCTTTACATCATTCAGGTAGCCAAATACGGTATTGTCAAACAGCTCTTTGAAGCCGTTCTTCAGCTTGAACACATTAGTGCCGACAATGGTGGCAAGATCCTGCAGGCTGGGTGGCTGGTGCATATGCTGCAGCAGGTATTCTTTTGCCTGCATGATGCAGTCTCTGTCATATGCGGACTTTAATACGGAGCTTGGCTGTTGATGCGCGGCCCGTTCAAAGGCTTCGGCCTGGAGGGACAACAGCTCGATGCATTTTGCCTGGAGATAGAGGTGCTTTACACTTCCCATAAACTGACAGTTCATGATATCGCGTATACAGGTGTGCATAGCAGGTGTGATGGGCAGTCCGGGCTGGTGAATGCAGGCGCTTTTGCTGCTGTTGAGCTTTTCGGCGAAATTCTCAAGTATGGGATTGGTACCACTGGCCAGACTGCTGAAATAAGGCTTCGTAAAATGTACTTCGAACATTTTGCTCGGCTCCGGCCCGCGATATTCGGCCGTACCGTCAATCTCAGGTACGTAGGTCATGCTGTGGCAGTTGTTGCCGAACGTGTAGCGGCTGCCAGTGATAAAATTTTCCATGGTAGCACTGCCGCTGATGGCAAAGTGCAGCTCTACCATATCGGGCACATCGTACCGCAGCACGCGGAAGCACGGACGAAGGAGCGTCAGATCACCATAAACAATATAAATGCCGGGCAGGGCGAGATAATTCATTTGTATATCACCAAAAGAGAAGCTGAATTCCCTGAACTGCTGTGTTACGGAACTAATTCCGGCGGGCCCCAGTACATCATTGAAATCGCCGCTGAGATTCTGCCAGTTTCCTTTATCGTCACCGAGCATCATTGGCATAAAAAATCCGTTTTGTATTAAAAGTTATCCCTCCCGTATAAAAGATCTTAATGGAAGGAGCAGCACTTTTGTATCAGCAAGATACTTCATAATCCATGAACAACGATATTCTATTCGAAAGGGTTTGCTGCGGAGAGGCTTTAAAAGACGCAAGTTTTCATGTGGAAGGTAATAGTGTGATAGCCCTGGCGGGCACTCAGGACTATTGTACAGCAGTGATGGAACTGATAGCAGGTAAACGTGAACCGGAAGGCGGGTATATACGCATCAACGGTAAGGACCCTTGTTTATACGAGGGCCTGGTGTATGCCGTGGAGTGTTTCCCTGAAGCCACTATTTATCAGCATATTGCAGGAAGCCGGGCCGGGGTAAAGGAAATGAAAGTGCTGGAAGCAGCGGCAGCCGCAATGGTACTGGATTTTGCCTGGGAAATGCGGAATGGGATGCATCGTAGCTGTGAAGGGCTCACAGCAGGGCAAAGGCTGTGCGTGGGGATAGCGAGGGCGATGCTGGAAGAGGCGCCGGTGGTACTGGTGGAGAGGATAAGTGAGGAGGAGGATGTTTGGAAGGCGATAAGGGAGCTGGCGAAAGAGAAGTTAGTGGTGGTGGGTGGCGAGGGTGTGTGTAGGAAGGCTGATGTGGTGGTGAGGTTAGGAAAAGAAGGTGAAGAGATGAAAAATTAATAAATTGCCTTGCTAACAACCCTTGATTGTCCCTATGCATACCTCATTTTCCATAATCGTGATATGTATTTTAATAATCGCAATATCGTATTGGGCGGAATATCATCCACTAAAAACATCATTCCAATTGATTAAGCAATGGTGGTTCAAATTCGTTATCGTTGCAATAGTTCTATCTGTCGGGCTTGTCTGTGTTGATATAAAGTATGGCTATTTTGGTGAGAATCCGTCAATGACGGATGGAATCAGCAATATACTCGCAGAGATTCATGGATTTGTATTTGACTTAATATTAGTCGCGATTATTCTCGAATTTTTAAACAGAAGAGAACAAACGCGGGAAACACAAGCTGAACTAGAACAAGAATTGGAAGATTACCAGTATTTCGATGCAGAAGAAATTACGATTAGAAAAATAAGGGTTATTAAACAATTAATAAGACTTAATAAAAAAGACATCAATTTATCTAATCATATTTTCACTAAAGCTATTCTTGGCCCAGCCACCTTTGAAAATATTTCCTTGAATCGAGTAAAGTTTAATACATCTACCTTTAGGAGAATAGGCTTTTCAAACAGCAAGCTTCGGCATTCCCATTTTGTAAAATGCAATTTCACTAACGTTGCATTTCAAGGTTGTGACCTTTTTCATGCCGAGTTTCAAAAATGTGCCTTTTCCAACTGTAGTTTTGAAAATTGTGACCTTTCATTTGCTGAGTTGAAAGAATGTCGTTTTTTCAGCACAAAATTCAAAAATTGCAATTTAGAAGAGGGCTCCTTAAAGGATTCTAGTGTCGGAGATGGAGCTTTCGACTCATGTCGATTAGACAACACTGAACTTGATGGCCTCCTATTTTTTGATTTGAGGCGTGAAACATTAGCTCCTGAAATCGAAGTTTGGCTGGGAAAAGAGCTAGCCCAAAAATGGATTTTTGCAAACTATTCTATAAGCAATTTAGACGACCCTATGCCGTGGGAACAAATGCTAACATTTTCGGCTTCTACCATAAGACGGCAAAAGGAAAAAAACGGATGCGTGCTACGAAAAATACCAGATGGCGTTACCCTACTTGATGAAAGTTATGGCCATGCTTGAATAATTAAAAGTTTATAAATACTATTTGGCGCATTCCAAGACAAGAAGAATAACAACGACAGTTAAGCGTCAAGACCAATAATAATTTGGGCTAAACCATAAAACTTAATGAACCCCAGTATCCAAATTTTGAGTAGTCATCACTAGTATTTGCAATCCTATCTAATATTTCAGCATCCTGAGTGTACCGGGAAATAAATTCGTAGATATGATGGTTTCCTTGCTTAGATATCTTTATCATTTTTGTAAATATTTGCATATAGTCGTTTTCAAGCAGTAAACAAGCAAACAACCAGTTGAGTATCATCGCATATCGACTTGGGACTGGCCAAATATGGCTAATCAGTGATTGGTTAGGACTAACCAACATTTTGGAAAGACCTATAGCGACGGGTGAATTTTGAAGCGAAGTAGTTGCACCGTCACAGATGTTAAGGAATAGTAAACGTCTTTTTTTCCCATCATAGCGGAGCCTGTTTATTTCTTTGAGGTTTATATGCTTCTGGTTATGAAGTACGATATAAGATTTGTGCGGCTCATATATCTTAAATTCACCATGTCCGCAAATAACGCCGGCATCATATTCATCTGACTCATATAGCTGCGCAAATTTTTCCACAGTCGCGTGTTCTCCATCTACTATATCCACTTGGACACCGGTGACAGCCAAAATATCCCGAATACCCGTACATTCCTGTTCGGGATTCATAGACTCCCCGCGCCAGACCAATACACGTCTAATTTTCCGCGCTTCGTAGGGAATAGTAAAGCTTTCCATTTGAGCAAATGTATACCCAAGTTGCTCAATCATAATTGGCTGCAAAGGTAGTCGATTACTAGAATGCAGATAATACCCACTAATGGTGCTAGGGTGTAGACGTGCGATTGCAGGAAACTCGAAGTACCGACACAGCTGCTTATGATATGCTTCACTACCAGCTATATTAGGCTTTCCTATGAGGGCTTCTTCGGGTACCTGTGGATAGTATTGAAAATAGTCATGTATAACATTAGTCGTATGTAAAAAGTTATTGGCTTCGTCAATCAAAGACGGTAACTTCTCCAGTGTATTCTGCACCTGATGGAGTACCTTGCCATTTATACTATAACAAATACCTTTTGGGGCATTAGGGATAATATGGAGAATATCTACCATTGCCCCATCGTCAGGGCTACGTCCAAAAAATGCGAGTGCCATTTTCTGAGCGACGACCGTTTTGCCCGCGATTATACAATCTAGTATTAGATTATGGATGATAGTAAACATTCGGTCCAACCAATAATTCCATTCTATATTGGCAGGATCAACCGGAAAAGCCGTGCTAAACTGTAGTAGTTCTGTAATAATTGATTCCTGATCTTTTTCAATGCCGTCGACATCACCCCGATAACGATTAGCTATCAGGTGAACCCGTTCTAACACTGTTAGTTGGCCGTCAAAATCGCTTAATACCTTATTAGCCCAATCGATCTTATTGAGACCTAGTTCGGGGATATCATTACAAGAAAGTTGTATCCCCACAACCTTACGGATCCAAGTAGGGCGATTGGGGGATTCATATATATTAATTAATCTTTTGCTTGCCGATACTTTCCACTCCGTAAACTGTTGTGCCTTTGCCCATGTTTGTATATTACACCACGCCTGAACCTCAAATAAGAACATGGGATCAGGGTGGCTAGTCAGCCGGGGGATTAAGGCATTTAGAACATATTCGCTAAGGGGATTTAAGGCGTTTGAATGTCGAGCATAATAAAATAATGCCGAGGCCCATTCCCACAAGATTTCATTGACAAAATGTGGATCACAATCCAGCTCTCCGTTGAGAAATCTTTCAAGATAACCCATTTCATAGGTTTCCTCAATACCATCTGCATAGTTATCTGCAAGTGAACTGACGAGCCATTCGTGGGTCGGAATCGTCATCGCGGCATGGGAAAAAACTGTTGCAGCCACTGTAGCCACACAGAATTTTCCAAACTGATAGGACAAGTCATGTTGAGGCCTAGCCTTATTATAATCCATGTAGAGATCGTAGCAAATTCGCTGAATGCTCTCGCGGTCCTCTCCACATGCCCTGATAGCATGTTCCAGTTGAGCAGTTATAAAATTAACGTCGCGTGGATGGAATTCAATCTTGTGGAATTCCTCAGGGAGGAAAGTATAAAATGTAGGAAAAGTCTGTGCAATGGTCATAGTTACTCATTTCTCAAAAATCGGATCAGTAAGTGAGTTTAGTTTAATATATTCCGCCGTCAACATTACATAATTAAAGCACAGAACCCGATTAGACCCAAATCTTGATGGAGCGACTATAGTTATATATGGCCCCTTCATGTAAAGGTACATCTGGCTATGGATACTTCTTATCTCGTTTTTCCTTTTTGGCCTCTCGAGCCTTGCGGAGGTCGTTATCAGTTAGTGCATCATAGTAGGCAAAAAGCTCGGTTAAGCCCAAGCCCAAGCCTTCTGCCAAGGCCGCTATTGTTGTTAATTCAGGATTCTTGTCCCCTGTAGAAATTTTCTGTATTATAGTAAAACTGACTCCTGAAGCGGCCTCCAGCTTTCTTAAGCTATCAATATAGGCATGATTCCTTTTACCGACAGCTTTCTCCTTGTTCTCTTCGATAATCTGCCGGATGCAAAGTCCGAACTTTAGCTTGATATCTTCCTTCTCCTTATTTTCCATTAAAACGAAAAATCGAAGGATTTTACATTTATTTTGATACTCGATCGAGTATCATTAAAAAATATTTACTATCTTTACATCAGGTTATAGATTAAAAAGCAAAGTTTTAATAAATAGATTATAGGAGGTTAAGATTGTAAAATACCTTTGCGAATCTTCATAAACTACTTTGAAACATTGGGTTAGATTCTTGTCAAAGGAAAGTGGCACTAATCTGTCCGAAAATCACAGTACCTCTATGATGGCAAGTTATGACATGCTTTTTTCTTAAGCAGGAGCCGTTATTATCCATATTCTTAAGTCATTCTTAAACTACAAAATATGAAAGAAATAAGGCCCACCCCATTGGACAATGTTCTTAAAGAAATTCATTTAAAACTTACTGCCTTTCCAAATCTATTCAGAGATAAAGTTACAGCGGAATGTAGTTGGAGTACTCCAACATACTATCGAAAAATGAAAGCGGAGACACCTGCTTCACTTTTAAGTAATGCGGAAAAAGAAAAGATAGTAGCGTTGCTGGAAGAACATATTACAGAGCTGCAAATCTATTATCAAAGATTTAAACGTGGTTAGAATCAACACGACTTGATATTACTAAAACAAAGCCGATTAACATTGACACCTTATAAAAAGAGAGTATCTCAAGTACTCTCTTTTTATAAAATCAGCTTTCTCTAAAACAGCTATATATTTGTCCCTTCCTGAATAAAGGTTAAGAACGAGATTTTCCAATTAAAGCTCACTAGGAATGGTATAGGGCTCAATAGGCAGCCAAAATGAGCTATAAAAGTATCTTTCGAGCTTCATCTATAAATCTTATAAAAATTTGTTCAGATGTTATAGTCTTGTTAAAAGATAATGTACAGAAAACAGGCAACAGCTATCAGCGTTTTTAGAGTGTATATTTGAAGATATACCCTTGCTCAATGCTATGAAATTGATCCTTAGTATCCCCTTAATAGTGATCCTCTCCGCCTGCACCAATCATTCAGCGCAAACTGGCCAAAAATCAGCTGTTGATATAAAAAGTGACTCATCGAATACCGGGGCGGACCGCTCAAAGTATCACGTGGCCAATGACGTCACCATCGTTGTGAACGAACTCCCGGATACACTACGGTACACGAAAGCCGACTTTAATAAGCTGATTGATACGCATCCCGAGTTTTTCAATGACATCACGGAAAACCCGGACCTTAGCTATCAGTGCATGGCTGACTACGGAAGGTTTGGCAGCGAAGCAGGAAGGGATGAATATTATATTCTTTATGCCTATTTTCTAAAGCAAACAAACGGCGGTGAAAAATATGCCGCATGCAGGAGCAGGATGATTGATATATACTCCAATATCAATTCCCTGTACGCAGCAATTCAATACGGCGGCACGTACTTTGGGCATCAGTTCAGCCGTATTATTGGCTATGCCGAATACGCGGTTAGCCTGTATAAAGATTTCGGGCAGCATCCTGAGAAAAAATATGACATCAGCAGACAAAAAGAGCTATACATCAAATCGCTCAGGCAGCTGGTGGCAGATGAGATCAGTATGGACCCGGAAAGAACGGAACAGGAAAAGATCCAAAGCAGTAAGGAGCTGAATGCATTAGTGGATAATATTGACAAGGACATAACGGATATCTTTTATCTCCGGAGGGCACAGGAGTTTCAATACCGTCACTATGAGTACTACTAGCATGTTTGCAAACTACATCCCCCATTGATATAACCAGCCGCTCCACTCCTCTCCCTTACGCCAGTTGAAATATTCAACATGGTTATTTCCCTTTGCATTATTATTAATGCCGATACCCCATACATGGGGGTTATTATTCTTATCAAAAACAGCAGTGATGAAATAGAGGTTAGGGTCAATAAAGTCGCTTGGCCTGCCCCATTGGGCGTGCCAGCCCATCCATTTTCCTTTATAGCGGTAGTTGAGATAGGATGTACCATCCACTCCAATACCCCAGACATACAGGGTACCGTGAATATCAGTGGCGGATCCGAAGGACCGCATGTGGTCAACATTCCCCCAGTTGAGCTGCCAGCCGCTCCATTGCCCGCCGCTACGCACATTAACATACACTGTATAATCTGTGCCGACGCCAAAGGCATACACGTTGTTATCTGCATCAATGACAGGGAGAACGCTGATCAGGCTGGGAGCATTTTCCCAGTCATGACGCCATCCACTCCAGCTGTCTCTTTCATGCTTATTGAGGTATACCGTATTGTCGGTCCCGATGCCGAAGATATACAGGTTATTCTGGCGATCATGAACAGCGGAGATGCTTTTCATTTTAGGAGCATTCTGCCAGTTGGGCTGCCATCCGCTCCAATGATCTCCTGCATGCCTGTTAAGATACACACTGTTATCAGTGCCGAAGCCAAAGACATACAGGTTGTTGTCACCGTCTTTGAAAGCATCAATGCTTTGTACCCTGGGGGCACCATACCAGCTGTTCCATCCGCTCCATAGAGCGCCGATGCGCTTATTGAGATATACTGTATTATCAGGCCTGACACCAAAAAGGTGTATATTATCTGTGTCGTCGTGGAGAGGAGTAATTGACCGCATCCTGGGTGCATTGTACCAGTCGGGCTGCCAGATGGTCCATTGCCCGTTAAAACGGTACCTGAGGTAAACAGTGTTATCAATATCAACACCCCAGACGTACATGTCGTTATAGGTATCGCAGATGGGCAGGATCTGTTTTAAAAGAACCGGGTTAAAAAACCTGCTGCTCCATCCTAATTGTTGCCTGGTCCACTGGCAGAAGTTTAACGTATTTGCATCCATGAGGCAGGGCACGTGATTGCCTGGACAGTTTACACAATTCGTATTGGGAATCTTCAGGTATCCGCTTTCCTTACAGGTGCACTGGGTCTTTTTATTGGAGTATTCGTCTGCCGCTCCGAATATATGACAGACCTCATGTGCAAACACCCTGTGTATATTGTCTGGCCCCCAGGAACCATTGGCATATTGCATACAGGTTTGTACACTTCTTGCATAAGCGAAATGGAATAATGGATATTTGGTAAAGAAGCCTATACAAGCCCAATCGGTATTGTTAAAACCTTTTAAATCTGCCGCATACTCCGTGCAGCCGGCTATTCCGCTGGGATACCCTAATTGGTTCAGTGCAGGATCTCTCCATATGGCTTCGCAAAATTCAGCTGTATCACCGCAATTATTATTGGGTACTGCCTCAATTGACAAAAGGTGGATATTGTAAATGAAAGAAACTTTCGCCAAGGGTTCGGCATGCACCAGGAATTGCAATCCCTCCATTACTTCCGCAACGACTTTCACATACTCTTCATGTGAGAAGCCAAGCTCGCGTGTATTGCCTGCAACGATCACCAGTCCAAGGGCTACGGAACCGATCAGGTAAAGGCTGGTGGGCGTACCTGTATGCCTGAGAGAGATGGCAGATTCTCCGTTTGATGATGGCCCCAGCTTTAATGGCGGCTGAAATCCGGGGGCATCCCAGCGAAGCCCTTCCGTTGGGGAAACAAGGTCTTTTCCAGCCAATAGCTTTGCCTGAAAGGAGTTCCAGGCATCGGCCGCCAGCTTTGATATTTCATCCAGCGGGCCATATGGCTGCTGACGGGAGTGCCTTAACTTACCAGTGTCCGAAATATCAGGCAGGATCGCAACGAATACGTGGTTGGTGAACTGTTGGGTTACCCGGCCTCCAAGTAGCCGGATCTCCTGTGAAGCAGATTCCATTTCGAGGGTAAAAAGCAGGATATCGTTAGTCATGGTAAGGGATGTTGTCAAGGAATAAATATACTCAATCTTATTCCGGCTTTTATAAACTGGGTTTTAACTTACCAGTCTCTGCCTGCTAACAAAAATAGCATTTGACTAATATTATTAGTATTTTCAGGATATTTCATATCTTTGGGAAATGACACTGTTTGATGAGACGGCCTTGTTTGACGAAGGAAAGAAGCGGTTTACGGATTTTCATCTTCCGGATGCGGATCTGCGCTTATGGGAACAGTTTTTCAGCAGAGAAGCATCTGATCAGTACTATAAAACCTTAAAGGACCATACCCCCTGGCAGCAGCGGATACGGAAAATGTACGACCGCGTGTTGCCGGATCCCAGGCTGACCGCTTTTTATGGCGGGCAAAAAGGCCTGCCCTGGACACCTACCTTACTCGAAATCAAAGAAAAAATAGAAGCGGAATGCGGTATTGTCTTTGACCGTGTGCTCCTCAATTACTACCGGGATGGCAATGATTCTGTGTCCTGGCACAGTGATACCCTTCCCTCGGATGGCAGGCACCATGAAATAGGCTCAGTGAGTTTTGGAGAAACACGTGTTTTTAAGGTGCGGCATAAGGCAGATAAACATGGTTCGCGGCTGGATATTCCGCTCACGCATGGAAGTTTTTTGTTGATGGGTGCTACCATGCAGGATCATTACGAACATCATATCCCTAAAACATCCCGGGAGGCGGCAGGCAGGATTAATTTAACGTTCCGGATATCAGACCTGTCAAAGCCGGTGTATCTTACGAAGATAAATTAAAGCGGATCACAGGCGCACCCGCAGCAGCTCCTCTCCCAGCTCGTGCAGCCCTTTTAATATACGCTGCTTCTGTTTGTCGGAAGCGAAGGTAAGCCCTGATTTATACTGTCTTAACAAGGATGGATTAAGGCCAATGCGTTTGGCAAGGTTGGTAACATCCAGCATCCCGAAATGCTCGAAGAGGCTGATCATATCGTATTTGTAAATGAATTCAAGATGGCCGTTGTTGAGCCAGGGCTCCGGGCTGGTTTTGCGGCGGGCATGCACTTCCAGCACAGCGTGAACGGCATCCTGCAGATCTTTCTTGGCCTGCTGCACATTGACGCCATAGCCGGTAATGCCAGGAAGCGTTTCAGCATGGGCTCCGAAGCCGGTGGAAGAGGCTTCGATAATTACAGTTACCTTTTTGTTCTTCATACGTGTCTATTTTAGGGCTACCCTATAAATATAACACTAATGTTAGTTAACGCCTGGTTAATGATACTGCCTTTTTGAGCTGGCTGGGAGAGATACCGTATTTCTTCTTAAAGGCGTAGGAAAAATGGGACAGGTCTTCAAAGCCTACTTCAAGGTAGACGTTTGAAGGTTGCTGTCCCTTTTTCTCTATCAGGAAATGAGCTTCTTCCAGTCTTTTCTCCAATAGCCAGCGACCGGGCGAGGTATTGAAGACCTTCTGAAAATCACGCTTAAATGAAGTGAGGCTGCGACCGGTGAGGTAGCCGAACCGCTGTATGCTGACGTTGAAGCGGAAATTACGGTTCATGAAAGCTTCAAGATCGATCTTGCCGGGATCACTGAAATCGAAGAGCACATTTTTGAGCCAGGGATCTGTTTTCAGCAGGATCAGTAACATCTCCTTGCGTTTTAACAGCAGGAAATTATTATATGCCTCTCCGCTGAGACTGAGATAAGGCGTTAAAGAAGATATGAATGCCATGAATGAAGGATCGGGAGTGAGCCTGGTGACAGCCTTCTTGTTCAGCACTGCGTCGGCGGTGATGCCGTATTCCTGGCTGAAGCTTTTCAGAAAGTCCTGATCAAAGAAAAAGTGCACGGTTTTAAAGGCCTCGTTCTGCGCTGCGCTTTTGGTGTATTTGATCAGGTGGTTCCGGGTGATAAAGCAGTAGTCGCCAGGCTGCATACTATACACCTGGTGGCCATCGAAGGCGGTTAAGTTACCGGATACCATGTAAAAGAAGAGATGGTCCGGAACGAACTGTTCGCTGGAAATATCAGTTGTATAGTGGCAGGAAGCGGAGCTCCCGAATGTGTCTCTCATATCAGCTTATTGCATGTATTGCAAATATCCGCTTTTTATAGCATCCAGGTATTGCTGGTCGGGCATGGTGAGGCGGGCATTCATGCGGCGATGGAAGTCTTCATTGCCAACAATGTAGCGCAGTGTATCTGTACCGTCTGTAGCCGCTTCATAGATCACATCAGCTACTTCTGCTGCGGTTTTCAACTGCATGTCTTTCATGGAGTCAAACAGCTTGCCTGCGGCAGCGGTGAAATTGTCATAGTCTGCAATGGGCCGTCCGGTAGCTGCCTTCTCCCCGCTTACCTTGATGAAGTTGGTGGTGGTGCCACCTGGCTCCACGATCTTAACGCTGATATTAAGAGCGGACAGTTCGAATGACAGCGCTTCTGAGAAGCCTTCCAGTGCAAATTTGGAGGCGCAGTAAAGAGAGATCATCGGCACTGTGAAACGACCGGCGCCGGAGCTGATATTGATAATAGACCCTGCTTTCCTTTCCCGGAAATGCGGCAGGATGGCGCGGATGGTATCCATTACACCGAAAACGTTGACCTCAAACTGGGCAAGGGTTTGCTCCCTGGGCGTAGATTCGAAGATGCCGAATTCTCCATAACCGGCGTTGTTGACCAGGACATCGATGGCCCCGAATTTTGCTATGCCGGCCTGTATAGCGGAGGCGATCGTATCGGGCTGTTGAACGTCTAGTTGAGTAACGAGGATGTTGTGCTGATTGATCAGATCCTGTTCTTTAGCTGGTTGGCGCATGGTGGCAATCACGTTCCAGCCTTTTCCGGAAAAGAGTTGGGCGGTGGCTTTGCCAATACCGGAAGAAGCTCCGGTGATCAAAATTGTTTTGCTCATTGTATCGTTTTTAGTGATACAAAGGTCGGGCGGAGTTGGCGATGGGAGGTTTGTTGAGGAGACCAGATTTTGTTTGTTGGAAAGATCAGGCGGGAAGGGAATTATTTTCCCGCAACCGCCTTCGTTTCCCAGTCTTTTTTGATCCTCAGCAGCATAATGAGATAAGGTATCTTCAGCGATGCGAGGAATACGGAGGTCAGTATTGTTGCTGTAGGATCTCCCACCCGTACCGATAAAAGCTTATAGATAGAAAAGCCCCAGGACAGCAGCGTAAGCAAAATAACTATTAGTGCAAAGAGGATGGCCCATTTTCTCTCCAATAGAATGAAAAGGCTGGACAAGGCGTTCAGCAATGAAAAGAACAGGCCGCTGAAGAGCGATGTCAGGATCAGGATCTTGTCTACTTCTACTCCTGGCAGTATTGGCCGCAGATAGGCAAAAAAGGAATAAACGGTATTTACGATGGCGTACACAGACGTTATCAGGAAAAACCACACAAGTATTTTCAGGGCCGGCGGCATGAGCTGACGGCGGCGTATGTACGTTTCCTGGAGGAAATCCTGGTCGAAAATAGAAGGTTGTTGCTCTTGCATAGGAATAAGAATGTGTGAAAATAGGCATAAAAAGGGAGGATTAAAAAGCGCTGGTTAGCTATTGACTTACAGCCATTTACAAATATTCCGGCAAAATTTCACCGGCAGGTTTAATTTTGCCCGCTGGATTTATGGAAAAGATGTTGAAAAAGCGCTTCCGGAAAGCGCGGTATATTCTGTACAAGGAGACGATGATAGATGCACGGGAGCATATCTGGACCTTCATCGGCTCGTTCGTGGGCATTGGATTGATCGGGTTTCTCAACAGCAAATATTTTACGGCCTATGATAACCTCTTCCTGATCGGGTCTTTCGGGGCATCTTCGGTATTGATATATGGGATCATTAACAGTCCGCTGGCCCAGCCCAGGAACCTGATAGGCGGCCACGTGATCTGTGCGCTGGTGGGCGTTACCTGTCACAAACTGGTGCCGGACCTGTTGTGGCTGAGCGCCGCGCTTTCTGTGGCGTGGGCAATTGTGCTGATGCAGGTGACAAAGACATTGCACCCGCCAGGCGGGGCAACGGCATTGATAGCGAACATCGGATCGCCGAAGATACAGGCGCTGGGATATTTTTATGTGATAAGTCCGGTGCTGTCAGGGGTGTTGATATTATTCCTGGTGGCGCTGGTGTTTAATAATGTAACGCGGCACAGGAAGTATCCGAAGAACAGGGAATGGTATAAGGTGTGGCAGCGGAGTTATGGGAGGAGGAAGTAGCGTTATTATTAACGGCCGATAAAGTAACTTTGGGTATATATTTTACTACTATGGACACAAGAGCAACTATCCCACCGGGCGCCAGCTTTTATCCCATGATCATGGAGCTGTACGAGAAAAAGCAGTTGGCGGCCATCCTGTACGATGACAACGGGGTTACCAGGGCTAACGGATTGATTGAAAGCGTATTTGAACGCGATGGAAAGCGGTGGTTCAGGCTGGAAGATCAGACAGAGATCAGGATAGATAAGTTGTATGCGGTGAATGGTCTGTTTTCTTCTGATTATTCCGAGTGTTGAGGCCGTAGGAGACCAGCAAAAAGAAGTAGCACACTGCAGGCAGTGCGCTACCGGTATTTTTTATCATTTTCTATTCAGATCCGTTATCAGCAAAGGATTCGTCACTTTCATTTCTTCTATCAGCTGCTGAATATATTCAAAGGTTGGATTTTGTTGGATCCTTTCTACTTCAGCGCCGGTAATCCCCACCAGCTGAAGGAAAGTCAGCTCACCATGCGGCGTATCAATCTTCCCTAGCTCAGGATCGCGTGCAAACACAAATCCCGTTATTTCAGTGTCTGTTTCAAGTCGTATGGGGCCGTTTGCAGGAACAAAGTGATTTTCCTCGAACCATCTGCTGCTTTTGTATACGTAGCGGGCGAGGTTATTCATCACATGCACCGCCCATAAGGGATCTCCTTTGTCGCCTGCGTAGGGCTTTAAGCGGAAAGTAAACTCAAAGCCCCATTTGCTGAACTCCCCTCCTGCCTTTTCGGGATTATAATACAGCTCGGACATGCCATAACTGATCACATGAAAATGACGCTCTTGTTTGTCTGATTCATAGATGCTGGCGCCATCGATCGGATCTTCGCCTCCAATCGCATAATGCAGTCCGCAGAGAGGGCCGTAATGGTGGGGCTCCCGTCCGCCATATACTTTGTCCAGTGCTCCGTCAATAGAAAGCCAGCCAACTGCATCTTCTTTATTAAAACGTTGTTTGTACGCTTCGCTTGTCATATATGCTAACAGTTTTTTTAAAGTTCTTTCATCAGCTCCGCTTTTTTGAGCTTGTATTCTTCTTCATCCAGCAGGCCTTCATCAAACAGTTCCTTCAATGCCTTCAGGCGGTCTTTTACAGAAGGCCCGGCAGCGGTTGGCTGTTGTAAGGGCTGCCCCATATTCAGGGCGGTGATCACCTGGGCGGCCTGTCCGCCTTCATTGCGGGCGGCTTCACGCATGGCCAGCATTCGCTGCAGGGTTTCGAAAGGAACGCCTGCCAGCTGCGCAGCTTTTACATCTGCCTGGATATTGGAAATGCCGGCAATCCTTTGGGCAGTTTCCTCATCGAAGGAAGCGCCTTCTATGCGAAAGTCCAGCAGGGAAAAACCGAATGCTGTAAAATCATTTGCTGTTCGTGCTGCTGCATCGGTAGCAATCTTCTCCAGGTTGGCATCCAGCGCTGCATAAGAGAATTGCGCATTTGCCAGGTACTGGCTGATGGGTTGGGATATCCTGGAAAGCAGCAGCTCCTGCAGCTCGTATGCATAGTATGTTTCCTTAGCAGCGACGATCCTTGTAAAAAATTCTTCCGGCTGCACAATGCGGATAGAGAAATTGCCATATGCACGGAGGCTCACCGGGAAACTATAGACCGGGTCATTATATGTAATGGGAATGCGGGTGCCCCAGCGGATATTCACAATTTCCGCCGTGCGGTAAAACCAAAGGCCGGTTTTATGTTCACTTTCAAAAAAGTTCAGGAACTTTTTAAGAGTGGTGATAAAAGGCTTGTTGTCTGTTTCCAGGTTGTACATACCCGGCTCTGAAAACTGGCCTTCTATTTTCCCCTCATACGTGAAAATACAACCCTGTCCGGGTTGTATGATCAGCGTAGAAGCGTTTTTGATCTCATCCTTTGCGGCTGTGAACTTCCTGAAGATCTCCCACTCCTGTGGGTCGTTCCAGGTGATAACAGAACGGAATTGTTCTTTGGCGGCATCCAGTAGACCCATGATTAAAAGTTTATGTCTCCTGAAAGATCACTCTTTTGATCCGCGTAGTGACCTTCAAAGTGACTACGCCATTTGTCCTGCACCTGCGTAAAGCGTTCATACTTCTCTGCGTAATCAGGCTTCGTATGATCAAGCAGGTTATTCTGGTAGCTGATATAATGCATGTTCAGTACACCCCATTTACCGATGTCGATACCATAGCTTTCCAGTACTGATACGGGGTCAACGCCATGCTCAGCTGCAACGGACTGGTGCCAGAAGATCTTTTGATAGGTTTCAAAGTCGGGCGCCAGGTGCAGGAGTTCTTCTGCAGTAGCAGCGGTGGTATTGCCTGCGAAGCGGCCGGCTTTGGGGTTGGCAAACAGCTCACCGTACTTGGTGGCGTAGTTCATGTCTTCGGTCATCAGATCACCGAGGCGTACATTCCATTTGTCCAGTGTTTCATCCCATACAGGTTTTTCAAGTCCCAGGATCTGTAACAGGGTTTCTTCGGGCATACCTTGCGCCAGGTTTCCGCAAGCGGCTGCGTACTCTTCAAATGATACTCCATTGATCTTTTCCATAGTGTTATATTGTTTGTTTTATTTTCCGTTCGATGTCCTGTTCACGGGTATGGGCGGTATGCGGCAGCAGCTTGATGCGCTCGTCAAAATACTTTTCGTAGTACTTTCTTACAGCCTGTTCATAGGCAAGGGGGTTAAGAGACCTGGCCTTCAGCATCTCCCCGTACTCCTGCAGCGCATAGAGTGCGGACATACTGTCTACTACATTCCAACCGAGGGTCACATATTTTGTTTCAGGCTCGAAGGTGTTCACTGCTGCGCAGTAGTGGCAGGCAACATACTGCGCCATAAAGAAATCTTTCTTCACCTGCAGCGGGGCATTGCATTGGGTACAAAAGAAGTCACGGTTGATCAGCTGAATGGCATGGCCGTAATACTTTTCTGCTAACCGGCCTTCCGTTATGTATTGCCAGAGGCTCATGCGCTCATGCATATCGTCAGCAGCCTGGTGGCCTTTAAAGGATTCATCGGCCCAGTAGTCGCCATCAGCCCTCATCAGGGGCTCTACCTGCTGCTGCCAGGTGTCATTAATTTTCCTGATCAGCGATGCGTCTACCTGGGAGCGTATAGCCATAAGAGTACGTAAGGAGGCGTAATAATCGTAATTATTTTCTTCCAGGCTGTCCAGCACGGCTTGTTCTCCCTGCAGCAAAGATGCTTCAAAACGGGCTGCCATTTTCTGAAGAAATGCGTCCCATCGGGTTATTAATTCGTCTTTCATGTCAGGATTATTGCGGTTTTATCGTAACCGAAGGGTCCATAAATCTGAAGCCGCAATAAGCGCAGGAAGCAATATTGGTATTAACCGGTCTGGGCGCAGCGCACTGCGGACAGGTAATGGTTTGCACGGCGGGTGCTGTTCTTGTATTGTCCCATTTTTTTGCGGTTTCCCTGGATGTATCGGAGATCTTTTTAAATGGATTACTCATAAGGCCGTTTCCGATTTGAGTGAACGGTGGTTTAACAACGGGGTGAAGATAGTATAAATATGTATATTTTTCCTTTGAAATTTGTCTACCTTGCTGCGAACTATTACCAAAGAATTTTATAAGCCGTCCCTGTTACCATGCGAATACCATCCAATCTGACTGTCCTGTTTGTTATTATTTTTCATTTAACCACCAGCGCCCAAACGGAAATACAAAGAGATACGCGTGCAGATCTGATATTGAAACAGGTTGCCGCAAACGTTCCGGGTTTTAAGATATATAACAGGAAAGATAAACCGGCTGGCTATGTAAATATGGCAGTGTTAGACGAAGCTAAACATCAATTGAATTGGTTTACCTGTTATGGAGTTAGGTTTGATACGGTCCAATTAAGTATTGATGAATATAAACTGATAAGCGGAGGCACAGTCGACCCTTTTATATTCTACTATCGTTACTGTTATGGAAGCCTGACCAGCATTGAGCAGGCACAGGCATTATACAGATCAAAGGGCAATGCTGCTTTAAAAGACAGCTCCTGGAATAATCTGCAGATATTCAATGCTCCACCGGTAAAATTAGCAACCAGTAGCTTACAAAAGCTGATGGCGATAGAAAGCCTGATGAAAAAAATATGCTGGCAGTTGTGTTTATTTGACAGTAGGCGGCCCTCGTCATTGGCCGGTACTCGTAGCGACAGCGGGCGTATCAGAAAGGAATTTGCCGGTGCAATGATCCGTAAGGCCGATAGTACAGAATACTACAATACCGACCCATTGGCTGCAACGGCCAGAATAGTGCTCCGGCGCCAATTTCGTAACAAATTGTTTATTTATGACCGTGAGGGATCAATGCTGGACAGCCTGCCTCTTAAGCCAGGTAAATATGCATCCTTGCTGGTGGAAAAGGAAGATGTGTTTCTATTATACAGAGGATGGCTCGAGCTACAATGGCAACAGGCTGCAGCCGCCGGACAGCTGTATCTGAAGCAGCTAAACAAGCAGCATCCTGATGTATATAACGCGACCGTTGTGACGGAGAACAATCAACAGATCCTGCGTGCGCTTGACGGGCTGCAGGAATGGCAACATTCAATTAACGAAAAAGTCGCCAGCCTGATCGTTCCGGACAAAAAGTATGCTGAACAGCTCCTGGCGAATACTTATGAGCGGGAAACCTCAGAGATCTCTTATTTACCCGGGCTCGGATTTGCGTATAGCCGTTCTTATATACGTGGCCGGAAAATATATGAGCAGACAGATCACCGGGACAATGTAATGGCAGTAGTCAGTGATAAAAAGAAAAGCGAGGACAGCGACGGCGATGGTATCATTGACCGCTATAATGCGGATATCGTCAGCGCCAATGATTATTATCCGTTTGGTATGCAAACGCCTGGAAGGAGTTACAGTACGACAGCGCCTTACCGTTATGGTTATAACGGGAAAGAAAATGATAATGAAGTGAAGGGAGATGCGAACCAGCTGGACTATGGAATGCGGATCTACGATCCGCGAATAGGCCGCTTCCTGTCTATAGACCCGGAATTCAACAGGTTTCCCTACCATAGCGGCTATGCCGCCTTTAATAACAGCCCCGTATTATACAATGACCCTGATGGCAGGACAGGTGAAGTTACCATTAACAAGCAGACAAAGACCGTTACTGTACATCAGCGCTTATACCTGTATGGTTCAAAAGCAAATCAACAGCTGGCTACCAGCACCGCAACAGACGTACAAAACCTATATAATGCTGCCAACGGAACAGTGACAATCGGGAAAACCACCTATAAAGTACAATTCGAAATTGAAGGGCATTACCTTCCGAGTGATGGTATCCTGGGCGATTTCAAGATTGCGGCCGCCGTTGTGACCAATAAAGACATCAGGAACAACTATTACAGAGTGGAAGATCAAACCCTCCAGCCGGATGGAACGTCATTTACCACCGGCACCCTTGCAGGGAATACCGGTGAGCTTAATTACTCCCAGATCATGGCGGTCAATTCCACTACAGAAGGGCATGAAGTAGGTCATGGCTGGGGATTGGATCACAATAACTCCAGCGGCTATGAAACGGTCATTCCCGGTGAACCAGATATTATGGATCAAAATGGAGATAAGGTACTGCCGGCATATCAAAAGAGCTATGCTTTACCAGATGGATACCTTGATCCATCGAAAAGAAAGGTAACCCAGAAAAATATTAATACTATATTTACTCCTGCTGTTCTTAAGGATCTGGAGCAGAAGGGCAAAGCAAATCTCGGGGAGCTAACCAATACATACTATGAAAAAAACGGAAAGACTTTGTCACCGGACGATGTTAAACCCAAATAAAATTGCCTGGCTCCTGCCCGGGCTATTTGCCTTGTTACTGTTGTACTGCAATCCAGACCGCAAAATCGTCATAAAGGATTTTGATACTGCCACCTGGAAACTGGATTCAATGGGCTGTAAGGGGTTGAGAAGAAACATGGGTAAAGTTCTGCGAAGCAACAACGATGCAGTTACAGGCCATTCATCCGGAGAATTGAAAACCTTCCTCGGATCACCTAACGTTGAATACACCAGGGAAGGTACAACTATCTATTCCTATTTCCTGGAAGGTGGGCGCCATTGTTATGACAAAAACTGGAAAGAAAAAGGATATACAGAATGCCTGCAGATACTTTTCTTTATTGATAAGGACAAAGTCAAGACAAGTGATGTGATTTATCCATAGTGCATTAAACACTGGAGATTGTTCCCCGTCGATCCAATATTTGCCGATTGTTGAAATTAAAGCCGTGTTTCATTGTTCTCGGGATTATTGAAACATTATCTGTCCGTTTCCGGACGTTTTGCGACCAGCCCTGAACAGTTAAATAAAAATTTCATACATAAATACCATTATTGCACATTGTTCAGATATGGCAGTCTTCTTGTGGAAGCAATGGTATAATATAAGCGCTATGAGTCATATCGTCATTCCTATTCCTCCGCTTCCGGGCAAGCAGGAGATAACAGTGGAGGTAACCATCAACAACCAGAAGCAGCAGCTGCACTACCGGGTGGAGCTCTTTTACTGGGACGAATGTTCCAACCCCATGGGCCACCGGGCAGATTGCATCAGTGAAATGCTGGCGCATCATGATCCGGAGTGGATGGTGTATTATATAGGGGCGCCAACAGAAAAGTTTGTGCCGATTACGTTTGTGAGCAAAGAAAGCAGGAAGCTGCTGCAGACAACACGGACCTGAATTTGGCTGGCTAGTCTCATTTAGGTATCTTGTAGTTTTAACCCAAACAAGCGCCTGGAAAATGAGACAAAAAATGAACCCGGTTATTTTTTCTGCAGCCTTTTTAGTGATAACACTGGTATCCTGTAAACCACGAAAAGCAATTGAGCTGAAGGAAGCCATTGTTCAGAAAGAACGTATTGCGTTTAATATTCTCTTGGACAAGAATGGCCCTGGGGAACAGAAATTAGCATCGCTGGTAAAGGATGACTATAAAGGCGCATTGGCCTTCGTTGACCAGGAGGAAAAAGCTTTCGATAAACTGATCGGAGAGATAGCAGCATTACCCGCCGATGGCGTTAAACAGGGTAATGAATTAAAAACGGCTGCCGCCGATTATTATACTGCCCTTAAGGAATTGCAGATCTTTGACCGGCAGGAAATAACGCAGCGGGAACTCAGCAGTCGTGTGGAAGGCGAAGCCTTACAGGCAGCGCAGGATAGCATCCTCGAGTTAAGCCGCCGGAAACAGGAGATGTTTAAAAAGGTATATGAAAAAGAAGGGGCCTTCCACCAGGCACTGGAGAAATTCAGCTCCGTTAATGGTATATAAAATCAGTATATTCGTTATAACTTAAACAGGAAATAACGATATTATATGAAGGCATGTACATTGTTTATTCTGCTTCTATTATCTGCTGTAACTGCTTATTCACAAACTACCATCAACAATTACAAGTATGTGCTTGTTCCTGAGAAATTCGATTTTTTGAAGGAAGATAACCAGTATGGCCTGAATATTACCACCAAGCTCTTACTGCAGCAAAAAGGATTTATTGCTTTTATGGATGAAGAAACGCTACCGGCGGAATTGCTTGCCAATAAATGCAATGCACTCAGGGCTGAGGTAGTGCAGAAAAAAGGATTATTCGTTACCAACCTTACCCTGCTGTTGAAGGATTGCCAGGGCAATGTGATCTTTAAAAGCAAAGAAGGTAAAAGCAGGGAGAAAGAGTTTATGGCTGCGTATAACCTGGCCTTGAGAGACGCTTTTACCACCTTGAACGATACGGAGTATAAATATGATGGTACGGTGTTTACACAATCGCAGCAGGCAACGGTGGCAGCTGCTCCAGTGACGGCTCCTCCGGCTGCAGCCTCTACTCCTGCTCCTGCTTCCACCACCGCACCAACGCCAGCAACAGTTGTAGCTACTGAAAGTGCCGGGACTTTATATGCACAGGCAACGCCGAACGGATATCAGTTAATTGATACTACCCCGAAAAAAATATTCACACTGCTGAAAACCTCCATGCAGGATTATTTTATTGCGGAGGATGGCGTATCGAACGGCGTTGTTTTTAAGAAAAACGGTGAATGGTATTTTGAATGTTATAAGGATGGAAAACTGGTATCGCAAAAGCTACAGATCAAGTTCTGATATATGTTATCTTACCAGTAATACGCTGGCCTGCTGTTGCATGTGTTGTTGCTTTTGATGCGGTTAATGGATATATAAATATACAAATTATATAATATTACACAGGAGTTCTGATAAATCTCTAAAGAAAACGCCAGAATAGCTGAATTCTAACTAACTTAATACCTGCCTTCAGTTTCTTTAACAAGCGGCAATAGCTATGAAATATTTTAAACTCCTGAAGCCCGTTATACTTACCTTAATAGTTACAATAAAAGCTATTCTTTTATCTGCACAAAGTGCAGACTCTTTAACAGGGACATGGCATGTAGAGGAAGTCAGGGTCTCATCCGCCGCTAGTATCGAAGAGCTGAAAGCGGCTAATATTATAAAGAAGGATTTACAAAAAACCACCTTCACCTTCACAGCTAATCATCACGCTACTGTCACCTCAACGAATCCCGACATCAGCATACCGAATGGCTATTGGGAATATGCTGCCGGTAAAAAAAATATTACTATCACAGCATGGAAAGACCGCTTAAAAAAGAACCGTGGGATATTAATGAGTATAATTATAGAAAGTGATGCCGGGAAGACTATTTTTCACCTTGAAGAAACGCCGGTCAGGCTTACGGTAAAAAAATGATGCGAAGCGCTGTCAGCTTACACGATACATCTGTCAGCTGCAATGCACATCTGTTATCTTACATCGAACAGCTTCGATCTGTCATGGCAAATCTGTCAGCTGGCAAAAAAAATTGATCATCTTACATTGAATTACTATCAGCTACTTGGCGTCCTTTGAGAATGACTATTTAAAAAAGCGATCTTGAATTTATAAATCTCTCAACTTTAACCAAAACACGACCACAACATGAATGCACAATTGAACCGCTTTGGCATGGGAGCACGCTTTGTGCCTGCCGCTCTATTAACCGAAGTTGACCTCGGCCCCTTAAAACAACTCATAGGTGAATGGGAAAGCGTACCATTAACAACCAATCAAGATGGAGTTGTACAGCCCCTTGCGGCCGGATGGAATGTGATCTCGGTGCCCGGAGGCGACAACTTCGTTTTTGAAGTAATTCCTTACAAAGAGAACCTTAAGTTTTCCGCAGTAGCCGTACAGGCTGGTAACCGCGGACCAGTGCTTAACGGCACCCAGTTTGACCAGGAAATCTTCGGCCTCTTCTATGAACAGCAGATCGTAAGCGTATGTAACACGGATTTTTGCAACAGCAGAGGCTTTAGCGATGGTACAGTGATCCATGCGGAGACCGGGCTTTTCCTTTATATCACCAACTACAATGGTGGTTTCAGCATCGCCCGTTTGGGTACAGTTCCTCATGGGAATGCCTTGCTGGCCCTGGGAGCTTCATCAGATACTGAGAATCCCGGAACGACTTTCTTTCCCAAAATATCAGCCAAAGCCGTTAACCTGGATGGCTCTCCCCTTTCCATGTTTGGATACAATGATCAGATCATCAAGCCTCAGTTTAAGGATTTTAACCAGGTGGATCCGAATACCTTCCTGCAATCAACATTAGAAACAATAGTCGGATCGGGATCAGTAACGAGTATGACTACACTTGATATGTCTACTCAAAACCCGGATGCAACCGGTGGGATCCTCAATATTCCTTTTATACAGTCTAATGTGACAGCCACCACGATGGATGCTATTTTCTGGCTGGAAAATATAAGCGGCGGCAGCGAAACAGAACTATTGCAATATTCACAGACGATCAACCTGGTGTTTCCACCGGTGAATACAGTAACGCCGATCATTTGGCCGCATATTACGATCAGTACATTGAGAAGAATGCCAGCGGGCGTAGCGGCGACGAATGAGCCGGGAGGAGAAGGAGTGCCGCAGTTGTAAAAGATAGGCTGATTTACTGAAGCGCCTTAAATGAAAAAAGGACAAAGCGAACTAATTTCGATTTGTCCTTTTTTTTGTGAACCGGATTGGATTCGAACCAATGGCCTGCTGCTTAGAAGGCAGCTGCTCTATCCAGCTGAGCTACCGGTCCTTTTTAAATAAATCCCTATATTTATCTTTCATTTTGGGAGTGCAAATTTATAAATTTCCATCAATTAATCAAATTTAAACGTTTTTCTAATATTTTAGCCATGGATGTACAAATAGAAGCCAGTTGGAAAGAAGCACTGAAAGAAGAATTTGAAAAATCCTATTTCGGAGAGATCGCCATGTTCCTGAAACATGAAAAGGCCCTGGGAAATACTATTTACCCCCCCGGCAACCTGATCTTTAATGCATTCAATACCACACCCTTCGATAAAGTGAAAGTGGTGATCCTCGGACAGGACCCCTATCACGGGCCCAAACAGGCACATGGCTTATGTTTTTCTGTACAGAACGAAGTACCGCCCCCTCCCTCCCTCATCAATATCTTTAAAGAACTGAAATCTGATCTTGGCCTTACACCGCCTAATAACGGCAACCTTATCAAATGGGCGGAACATGGTGTACTGCTGCTCAATGCCATCCTTACCGTAAGAGCTTCGGAACCTACCTCCCACAGTAAAATAGGATGGGAAACCTTTACCGATGCAGTGATCCGTAAAATATCGGAGAAAAAGCAGAATGTGGTGTTCCTGTTGTGGGGAAGATTTGCCCAGGACAAACAAATACTGATAGACGCAACCAGGCACCACGTATTGAAAGCAGCCCACCCCTCTCCTTTCAGCGCCGACAAGGGATTTTTCGGATGCAGACATTTTTCCAAAGCCAATGAACTGCTCGCAAAAGCAGGGATAGAACCGGTAGACTGGAGCCTGAGCTAAGGGCAGATACTTGTAGTACTTACACGGATATAACACAAAACATATTAACAAAATATATAAGTATGTCGTAAATTCGTATTGTTGGTTTAACTGCAAATTGGACACTGCAACTGCAACTATTTTATGAGCTGGTTAAAGAATATTCTTGCCCGTTTATACGCCGTATATGGCTTACTGTTGTTCCTCGTTTCCCTGTTAATCATGTTTATACCGATGTGGCTCGTGTCATTGCTGCCAGATCCGAAGAGAATGCGCTGGTTCTTTGTACTGGCCAGGGGCTGGATGGCCGTATTTATGCCGCTTGTTTTTTGTCCCGTTCGCAGAAAGGGACTGGAGTATTTTGAGCCGGGGGTGAACTACATTGTTGTCTGCAACCACAACTCCCTGATGGATGTACCCGTAACCACCCCGGGAGTGCCGGGACTGAATAAAACACTGGCCAAAATCGAAATGTCGAGGCTTCCCCTCTTCGGCATGATGTATAAAATAGGCAGCGTGCTGGTAGATCGTAAAAGCGAAGAAAGCCGGCACCAAAGCTATGAGGAGATGAAAGAAGTGTTGAACATGGGAATGCACATGCTACTGTATCCGGAAGGTACCCGCAACAAAACCGATCAGCCCCTGAAATCTTTTTATGACGGCGCTTTTTCCCTTGCCATAGATACCCAACATCCTATCCTGCCCGCAGTGCTGTTCCATACCCGGAAAATACTGCCGCCGGGCCGCGTTTTTTACGCCCTGCCCCACCGGATCGACTTTCACTTTCTGCCGCCGGTATCCACCCGGGGCCTCAGCAAAGACGATATGCCTGCCTTGAAAGAAAAGATCTTCAGGATGATGTGGGACTACATTGAAGAGCAAAACAGCCTTGCTAGAAATCATAGAACTGCCGCGTTCGGTTAATGCGGAGATCTCTCAGCAATCCTGATTTGGGACTGATAGTAATGCTGAACTGACGGTAAGTACCGAAAGGTATGAGGTTGATAGACATCTGCCAGCAGTGGAGGTCACGGGAGATGTACATATTCGTATAGGCGATCTCACGGTTAACGAAATCGTAACCACTGTTCAGGCCTATCTTCCACTTGGGCGTAAGGCTGAAATCGCCGTTGAAGTTCACGTATTGATTTAAATTGGTCACTACCCCACCGGAGTCCGGTATGATCGTTTTACTGTAGGTAAAGCTGTAAGACAGGTCCAAACGCCAGGGGATATCGAAATCCACGTATTCACCGGGATTATTGCGAACCATCTGCAGCTGGCGCGCCTGGGCTTCCTGCTGCGCATCCATATTCTGCTGGTTGAGCATGTCCTGTTGCTGCTGCTCCTTCTCCTTACTCTTCTTATCACCCGACTGGAAGGAAGTGCTCATCGTGATATTGGCGTTGGTCAGGCGTCCCAGGCTCAGCTTACCCTGCTGCCATACATACTGGTTGTCCAGCCGGTTGCCCCGATTGTCTACCTGGTAAGGGTCCAGCGTACCGCTGGCAGAAATGTTCACTTTCTCAAACAGGTTGGTTCGGGCATAAATAGCAAAAGTAGACAGCTTGAAAGAGTCTGCCATCAGGTTATAGCTGCCGTTGATGCCAAAGCCATCCAGTATCTTGATCTTCTTCTCCTTGGCCGCAGAGGTATCCTTCTTCGACGCCACTTTCATTTCCAGGTTATTATCCAAACCGAAGGAGACAAGCCCCGCCTTCCCTTCCGCCGGTACGCCTATGACCGAGCCTTCGAAATAAGACGCACGGGTGAAGTCCTGAGGACGAAAACCATATTGCAGATTATAATACGCTGAGCTGGCCAGGTCTGGCTGGTAGCTTAATGCAATGGTGGGGCGCATCACGTGGCGGATCGCCTTGATCTTGGAAGTTTTCTTAAACACATACATACCGTAAAGGGCCGTTGACAGCGATACACTGGCGCTGGCCTGGCGGGCGGCAAAGTAGCCGGTCTGGTAAGTAGTATCCAAGCCCCCCAGGGTATCGGTAGCAGGATTGAACTTCCGGGCATTCCACACACGCTTCATCTTCCGGGTATACCAGTATTCCTGGTAGTTGATGCCCGGAGACAAGGTAAAACTACCGATCGGGATAGAAAAGGATACCGGGATCGTGTGCGACATACCCGTCTGCAGGCGATCGAACATCTCCTTTTTCAGGAACATGGTATCCTTAAAATTCACGCTGTTTCGCAGCACTGTGCTGTACGAAACCCCTATCTTCTGATACCATTTCGGCGTGCCCACCATCTCCTTGGGCTGGAAGGGGTAGATGGTGTTCACGTTGAACGACGCATCCGGGAATGAGATGAAGATATCTTTGGTAGACAGGTTCTGGTTGTGGTTGAGGCTGACACTCAGGTTATAGGGCTTGCCCTGCCAGGTTTTGGAAAAACTGATGGACGAACCAATATTATTATTCACGCGGGTATAATAATCAAATACGTTATACGTATTATAAGAAGAGGTACCAAAGTTTACGTTGGCGCCAAAATTCACCCCCGGACGGGCCTTGCTGTCCATACTGTGGTTCCAGGTCACCCTGAAGTCACGGGAACGGGTAAACTCTGATTTCACGGCAGGGTCTCCAAAGCGGGTGGTGGCAAAACTAAGGTTAAAGCCGCCGTTATAGCGGTACCTTTTCCGGTAGGTAGGACTGGCCGTGAGGGCCCAGCTGCCGTAAGAATACACATCACCCCTTAGTGTGAGGTCAAAGTACTCCCCCATTCCTACGTAATACCCTCCCTGTTCCAGGCCCACCCCTTTCTGGGCGTTCACTACGTACTGCGGGGGCAGGATACCGGAGCGTTGACCATGGGTAATGGGGAAGATAGCAAAAGGGATGAACAAGGGGGTCGGCACGCCTTCTATTTCCAGGTTGGCGGGGCCAGACACCACCAGTTTATCCGGCACCACCTTGATCTTACGCGCACGGAACTGGAAGTGCGGGGTGTCAAGGTTACAGGTGGTATAGCCGTTCTTAAAGCCGAAGATGGTGTTATCGTCCTCCCGTTTGGTTTGCTGGCTGTGTACAAAGCCTTCGCCGTACTGGGAGCGGGTATGATAGATCTTTGCCTTCTGGGTGTTGAAATTGTATCGCAGGGTATCGGAGTCGAAAGACTGATCGCCATCCTTCATCTGCGGACGGCCAAAGGGCTTGCCGCTGGTGTCCTGGGCAGTAGTGGCCTCCAGCACGCCGGTGGATTGCGCAAAGTTCATCCGTTCAGCGGTAAGGTCTACTGTCTTATATTTGGTATTGGCATTGCCATACAAATAGAAGCGTTTATCGGGGATGACCAGGACGATCGAATCCTTGGCCTTATAGTTCACGGGGGCGTCCAGGCTGTCTTTCGAAAGCTTTGGCATGGACATGGTATCCACAACCGTGCTATCTGCCGGCTGGGTAGTATCGGGCCTGAGGGGCGGAATGGTATCTTTTCTTTTGCTGGAATCGGATACAGGCAGGCGTTTCAGGGGGACGGTATCCTTCTTTACAGGCACCGTATCTGTGAAAATTTTGTTAAAAAAGCGCCTGGAATGTGGCGCGGGACTGGCAAAAGCATCTATAATAAGGAAAAAAGCGGCAAATGTACCTGCCACGAACAGGTACTGTCTTAAAAGCTTTTTATAATTATTTTTGTGGTCAGGGCTCATTGTGTCAAGCGGGCACAAACCTACATGATTTTGCACAAATAATTTTATTAATCATCTGTAAAACGAAAAAGACATCCGGGTGATACAGGGCCCCGGATGAATTAAGATATAATTAACTAACCTGATTGAGAATGATCAATTTCGAATGATGAACGATGATGATGGACGTGGATCATACCCCAACATCTTACCTGGGTTTCACATTTCGCAATTGACTATCCTTAATTAAATTTTTGACTAACTAAAGCCCATTAAAATTAGAAACATGCGCTGGAACCGACTTTGGATTTTAGGATGCGGAACGCTATTTATCTGTACCTTTTTCATTCAGGCCAAGAACCTGCCGGGTCCCCGGAAACAGGACAAACCACTCAGAACAATTGTTATTGATGCCGGTCATGGAGGCTCCGACGTTGGAGCAAGAGGAGGCTATTCCACCGAAAAAGAGGTCACCCTCGACGTGGCCTTAAAGCTGGGGAAGATCATCGAGGAGAACATGCCGGATGTAAAGGTGGTGTATACACGAAAAGTGGACCGTTTTGACGATCCCCGCCGCAAGGCAGAAATTGCCAATAATGCCCGGGGAGACCTTTTCATATCCATTCACTGCAACTCTGCCCCCAAGGGCCGCAAAATAACCGGCTACAAAACGGTATACCGTAAAAAGGGTAAACGCAGGATAGCCGTTAAACAACCTATCTATAAGTACTTCGCCAGCGAAGCCCAGGGCACCGAGACCTATGTGTGGGCCACCAGCAAGAACAACGCTAAAATGGAATCGCTGAAAGAAAGCTCTGTGATGGTGCTGGACGCCAACTCTGAAGAGGCCAAGGAAGTGATGGATGCTGCAGACCCTGAGACCTTCATATTGCTCAATACCCTGCGCAACGCTTTCTTTGACCAGAGCCTTCGTTTATCCACTATGGTGGAAGATGAATTCACGAAAGTGGGCCGGATCAGCCGCGGCGCCCGTCAGCGTAATGAAAAAGGTATCTGGGTGCTGCAAGCCACCGCGATGCCCAGCGTGCTGGTAGAACTGGGCTTTATCAGCAATCCTGACGAAGAAGATTACCTCAACTCCGCCAATGGCCAGGAAGAAGCCGCCAACTGTATCTATAAAGCAGTAAAACGCTATAAAGAAGAGCTGGAAAAATTCGGCAACTTTAAAGAAGAAGTAGCGCCTGCGCCACAGCCCGTAGTACCTGAGCCCACCGTACAGCCCGTGATAGAAACCGGGTACCGGCAGCCGTCAAGGCCTGCAGCGGTATCCTCCAATGTACGGTACCGGGTGCAGCTGCTGGTAAGCGATAAAAAATACACAACCAGGTCCTCCATTTTTAAAAAACTGGGGGGCTCGGTTGAACAGGAGCAGGTGATCATCAACAGCAAACGATTCAATAAATATATCTGGGGAAATTATAAAACAGAGCCGGAAGCCGGGGCTGCTTTGCGTAAAGCAAAGCGAGTCGGCTTCCGTGATGCTTTTGTCGTCCCGTACAAAAATGGCCTTCGTCTGGATGCGCAACTCTGATCCCCGCTAACGTTTCTGACTCCGAATACACCCCGATTTTAAGACTTCTGCCAACCCCGTCACCATAACCTAAGCCACCTTTTAATATAAATTTAGCTTTTCTACAGAAGGCTGATCCTGATCCTTTTATACTATCCCATACCCGGAAACCCGGCATGAGGGATGGGGTACCCCGGATTTGGAATTGGTATATCAGATTTTGGATTACTTTTGCACCGAACGTATTCGTATCTCATGCTGAAAGTATCTAATGAAACCAAGGTAGGCATTCTGACCGTTGTAGCTATTACACTCCTGGTGCTTGGCTTTAATCTACTCAAAGGCAAAAGCCTCTTTTCCTCCGACAAAACCATCTATGCCGTATATAAACAGGTAAACGGCCTGCAGCCCGCCAACTTTGTGCTGGTGAACGGCCTGAAGGTGGGCAGCGTGTCCAACCTGGATGTCATGGATAACAATGCAGGCAAAATACTGGTGACACTGCGTATAACGAAAAAGAAGGTACGGATACCGCGTAATTCAGTAGCACGTATCACCAGCGACCTGCTGGGCATGAAAGCCGTACAGATCGACTTTGGTAACTCCAACGAATATCTGAATGACGGGGATACCGTATATGCTGCCGTAGACGGCTCGATTACAGACGCCCTCAAGGAGCAGCTGAGCCCCCTGGCCAAGAAGCTGGAAACCACCCTTTCTGCAGTGGATTCTGTGCTGCTGACCGTTAACGCCCTGTTTGACACCACCACCAAGGGTAACCTGCGCTCCGCAATAGCAAACCTGAACACTACCATGGGCAGCTTTTCGCATACCGCCGCTTCATTGAACGGCATGATGGACCCTGACCGTGGAAATGTACAGGCTACCTTTAACAACCTGGCCTCCATTACAGATAATCTGAAGAAGAACAACGACAAGATAACCGCCATCCTGGACAATGCAGAAAAGACCACCGGCGCCCTGGCCAACGGGAAACTGGACTCTTCCCTGCTTGACCTGCAGCAAACCGTTTCCAACCTGAACGCAATGATGACAAAGCTGAACAGCACAGACGGATCACTGGGATTGCTAATGAACGACAAAAAGGTATATAACAACCTCCAAAGCTCCCTGGGCAGCCTAAACAAACTGCTGGAAGACCTGCGCGTGAACCCGAAACGTTACGTGCACTTCTCCCTGTTCGGCAAAAAAGATAAAGTAAAGCCTATCCCGTCTGATACAACAGTGGCAGTGAAATAATGATCTATAAGAAGATGCAGCATTTAATAAGATATGTGCTTATCCTCGCAGGCATCTGCCTGTTAGGGATCAAACCGGCCATGGCGCAACGGGGAGACAGCTCGTCGGTGATACACATCCTGCACGCAGATACCCTGAACAATATTACCAGGGATTCTGTGCAGCTGGCCCGCTTTATAGGGCATGCGGCCTTCCGCCAGGGCAATACTACCATCTACTGCGACAGCGCTTTCAAGAATGGCCTTACCAATCAGCTGGACGCTTACGGTCATGTACATATCAACCAGGCAGACAGTGTACAGGTGTATGGCGATTACCTGCATTACGAAGGCAATACCAAAATGGCCACCCTCAGAGGCAACGCACGCCTCACAGATGGTAAGGTGATCATTACCGGTCCGGAGCTGCAATACGACATGAATGCCCGTATAGGCACTTATGAACAGGGCGGTAAACTGGTGAACGGCGCCAGCGTGCTGACCAGCCGGGAAGGTTTTTATTATGCTGACACCAAAGATGTATACTTCAAACATGATGTGCTGCTGGTAGATCCGCAATACACGCTTACAACGGATACACTGCTGTATAATACCGATACCAAGATAGCCACGATGGTGGCCCCTACAACGATCAATGACGGCAAGACGCTGATGTACACCTCCTCCGGTTACTACAACACAGAAACGGGATATGGCAACTTCGGCAACCGCCCTACGATCGTAGACAGCGCCAGCACCATTACGGCAGATAATATCGAAACAGATAAGACTACCGGGTATTCTTACGCTACCGGTAACATGGTGTACCGGGATACCGCTAACAAAATGTCGCTGCTGGCCAATTATGGTAAGGTAAACCAGGCTAATAAAACCGTGCTGGCTACGCAGCACCCACTGCTGATACTGGAAAGAAGCAAAGACACGTTGTATATGGTAGCTGATACCCTGTATTCTGGGATCATTAAACCGGACAGCGCCATCCAACCGGTAGTGATACGCAGCAACAACATGGGCGAAGATGCTGACACGGCCGGCGCCGTATTAGATACCAGCGCCAGGGGCACAGACAGCTTGCGAAAGCCGGTCCCCTTACGGCCGGGAGACTCCACATTGCGGCGTATGCTGAAACCGGATTCCCTTGCTAAAAATATCAAAACAGATAGTCTCCGCACAGATACTACGAAACTGGCTATCGTCAAACCCGCTATCCTTAAACCGGATACCACCGGCCTTGCAAAGGCAGATACAAGCAAACGTAAGCCTGACAGTCTCAGAGCAGACAGCACCAAACGGGATACGGTGGAAAGACGCTTTATACTGGCCTATCACCATGTAAGGATCTTTTCTGATTCGCTGCAGGGTGTGGCTGATAGCGTGTATTACTCTTCCAGGGACTCTATCTTCCGTTTCTTCCGCGATCCCATCTTATGGGCCAATAACAACCAGCTGACAGGAGATACCATCTACCTGTATACCCGTAACCAGCAGGCAGACAAGCTGGTACTGGAGCCCAATGGTTTAATAGTGAACGAGGCGGATTCGGGCAGGCCGATCTATAACCAGATCAAAGGCAATATCATTACCGGTTATTTTGCCGGGCAGGCCATTGACTGGATGCATGTGGATGGCAATGCAGAGAGCATCTATTATGTGAAGGATGACGAAGGTGGTTTTATCAGCGTCAATAAATCATTGAGCGCCGTTATCAATATTCATTTCAACGCCGGTCAGCTGAACAAAGTAGTGTTCATCAAAGACCCTGAAGGCACGATGTATCCATTTACACAACGGCCCAAAGATGAGCTCCTGCTGGAAAATTTCCGTTGGGAAATAAAGCGGAAACCCAAGAGCAAATATGAGTTAATGGGCCGGTAGAATGATTAACTTTAAGGCATGACAACTGTTGTACGGAAAATTCGCCGCTTCCGGAAGAAACTGTTATCGCCCTTATATGAATTCTTAAGGGATAGCAGGGCTGTGGGTATAGTACTGATTGCCTGCACGCTTATATCGCTGGTGATAGCCAACTCCCCTTATCAACTCCCCTATCTTCATTTCTGGGAAACGGAAGTGCATGTTCCGGAAGGATGGCATTTGCCGCACACACTGCTGCACTGGATCAACGACGGGCTGATGGCGCTGTTCTTTTTCCTGGTAGGCATGGAAATTAAGCGTGAGCTCATGGTAGGCGAGCTGTCGTCTGTCCGGAAGTCGATGTTGCCTGCGCTGGCCGCATTGGGTGGTATGATCTGCCCGGCCTTGCTGTTTCTCGCCTTTAATGTACATACGGATCACCTGCGCGGCTGGGGTATACCGATGGCAACAGACATTGCTTTTTCACTGGGCATTTTATCATTACTGGGCGACCGGGTACCGGTAAACTTGAAGATATTCCTGATGGCGCTGGCCATCATTGACGACCTGGGCGCCATACTGACCATTGCTATTTTTTATACGGAGGAACTGCAGCTTGTTTACCTGCTTTCGGGAGCGGGCGCACTGGCCCTGCTTTTTGTGATGAACCAGCTGAAAGTTCAGCGGCTCATCTTGTATTTCATACCCGCGATCGTGTTATGGTACTGTATCTTTAATTCCGGCATCCATGCTACTATTGCAGGCGTGCTGGTGGCTTTCTGTATTCCGCTGACCAAAATAGCAGACCTGATACATAACCTGCACGACCCTGTGAATTTTATCATCATGCCGGTGTTTGCACTGGCCAATACCGCTATTGTTTTTCCACCGGATATCTGGCAGGTGTTTACAGATACCGTGAGCTATGGTATACTGGCCGGACTGATATTGGGCAAGCCGTTGGGGATCTTCCTGTTTTCTTATATGGCTACCCGTTTCAAACTGGCGTCCTTACCCCATAAAACCACCTGGGCCCAGCTAAGCGGGGCCGGTATCATCGCCGGTATAGGCTTTACTATGTCTATCTTTATTTCTACCCTGGCTTATGCGGAACCCCGTTTGCAGGTGATCTCAAAAATGTCTGTAATGGCGGCTTCCCTGATAGCAGGTATTGCGGGTTACCTATATCTCAGGATATTGAGGCGCGACGCGAAAGTGTGAGGCTAAAAATGTACCTTGGCACTGTTATTGTGATTTTATCCTTGTACCACAATGAACAGATACATATTACTCATCATACCGCTGCTGGCATTTGTGCATGAAACAAGCGCTCAGTCAAAGGGGAATCCACAGATCGGCATACGGCTTGGGCAGCCATTGGGAGCTACGGCACGTTATTTCTTCGACGATGCCAACGCGGTGGAAGGTATAGCCGGCATATACAATGAAACTTTTACGGTTACGGGCCTGTATGAACGTCACTTCGACCTGTCTGCCCTTACAGTAGCCGGATTTGCCTGGTATGTAGGCGGCGGCGCACACATGGGCGTGCGTGAGATCCGTGACGAAACAAAGTTCATTGCAGGTTTTGACGGTATAATAGGGTTGGATTACACCTTTCAGACCATCCCACTGAACCTTAGCCTGGACTGGAAGCCTGCGGTACATTTTAGCACACCGTCTGACCTGGCCTCTTTTGCAGTTTCTGTGAGATATACGTTAAATAAAAAGTAAGAATTAGGGGTAGATGCTGAAGGGAGCGTTATGTACATGAATAAAAAATCAAAACCATAAACAAAAAACCAATGAAACGAGCGGCATTACTTTTAGGCCTGGTTGCCCTGCTGGCAGTTCAGGCGAATGCACAAAGGTTAAGAGGAGGCGGATCTCCTGCCAATTACGAAACGGCGCTGGGCGCCCGTGTGAATCCATGGCTTATCGGCTTTACCATTAAACACTTCATCAAGGGGCCTCATGCAATCGAAGGCATTGCGCATACCAATGTTGACAAACGCGCGAATGCCACATTTACCGGTTTGTATGAATACCATTTCAATTTCATCCCCGAGCATCGTGAGTGGGTGATGTATGGCGGCGGTGGCGCACACGTGGGCTTCTATGACCGTCGTGACTGGGACCATGATCGCTACCTGAGGGATGGCGATGGTACTTATGTGACTGTTGGCCTGGACGGTATTTTTGGCGTGGAGTATACTTTCAAGAACATTCCGCTGAACCTTAGCGCCGACGTAAAACCTTATGTGAACTTCACCGGAGGTCATAACTTCTTTGGGGAAGAGATCGGTGGTCTGTCAGCAAGGTATACGTTTTAACAGAAAGCAAAGCGTAAACAATAAAAAAGGATTGCTTCGTAGAGATACGGGGCAATCCTTTTTGTTTTTGCTATGCAGTTTTCCGTATTTTTATACACTACGGATATTATGAAAATATTTTCTGCCACACAGATACGTGAAGCAGATGCTTATACCATCGGGCATGAACCTGTCAGCAGTCTGCAGCTGATGGAAAGGGCCGCGGGCGCCTGTGCCCAATGGCTGATGCGGCATTTTGACCGCTCCCATCCTTTTTATATTTTCTGTGGTATGGGCAATAACGGTGGCGACGGGCTGGCCATCACCCGTTTGCTGCGGAATAACGGCTACCAGGCCACCGCATGTGTATTGCACCATAGTAACCGACCTTCGGCGGACCATACCGCCAACCGGCAGGCCCTTGAGCTGGCATACCCCGAAAGCCTGTACGATATTCACGCCATAGCAGAACTCCCTGTACTGCCGGAGGGCAGTATTATTACAGACGCTATTTTCGGCACCGGCCTTAGCAGGCCTGTTGAAGGCTGGATGGCCGGCATCATCCACAAACTGAACGACCTGCAGGCGCGGCATACGATTGTTGCCATAGACCTGCCTTCAGGCATGATGGCCGATGCTTCATCTGTTCATATGCCCGTAGTATGCGCCAATCATACCCTGAGCTTCGAGGTATACAAGCTGGCCCTGCTGCTGCCGGAGAACGCCCCCTGCAGCGGACAGGTACATATCCTGCCGATAGGACTGCATCCGGACTATATTAACCATACGCCTACACGGTTCCATGTAACGGATGCCCATATGATGCGGACCATCTACCAACCGCGCCAGCCCTTTGCCCATAAAGGCACTTACGGCCATGCCCTGCTGATAGCAGGCAGCTACGGAAAAATTGGGGCCGCCGTACTGAGCGCCAGGGCCTGTTTACATAGCGGCGTAGGATTGCTGACCTGTCATGTTCCCCAGTGCGGATACCAGATCATCCAGATCAGCGCCCCCAGCGCTATGTGCATTACCGACCCGGAAGAGGCCTACAGCAGCCATTTCCACGAGGGGCTTACCGCGGGAGGCGGACGGCCGTATAAAACGATCGGGATGGGTCCCGGGCTGGGTACAGCCAAGGGCACAGCCAAAGCACTGGAGCTGCTGCTGGCGCAGTACCGGCAGCCAATGGTCATAGATGCTGACGCACTCAATATTATTGCCGAATATCCGTTCCTGTTACAGGCAGTGCCGCCGGGCAGCCTGCTCACCCCTCATCCCAAGGAGTTTGAGCGTATTTTTGGCGGCAGTGAGAACGATTTTGAGCGCTTGGAGCTACTCTCTCAACAGGCGGTACAGCTGCATTTATACATATTGCTGAAGGGCAGGTATACCGCGATCGCCTGTCCGGACGGCTCTATATATTTTAATTCCACCGGCAATCCGGGGATGGCCACCGGCGGCAGCGGAGATGTGCTTACGGGCATATTGACCGGCATGCTGGCCCAGGGCTATACGCCGAAAGCCGCTGTACTGTTGGGCACATACCTGCACGGGCTTGCCGGCGATATTGCCGCAGCCAGGATGTCGCAGGAGGCAATGACAGCCGAGAGCATCATTGATTGTTTGGGCCCCGCATTCCTGCAATTGTAGGGAGAGATCCAAACCCCCAAAGCTATATTCCAAAGTTCAAAACGGAGGAAAAACCGGTTTCGGGACGGGAAAGCCAGGCCCGGCGGGGAAATTACCGTTTTCCACACCTCGTTCAGGGGCGGCAAACGGACATTAGCAAAATAAGATTGGAAACACTATTTTTGTCAACCTTGTATATTTTAAAATCGCTTATATGAGTATCGTATACCTCGTTCCATGTTTTGGATTAATTGCGTTGCTGTTCACTGCCCTCAGAAGCTCCTGGGTTGTTCGCCAGGATGCCGGTAACGAAAGAATGACAGAAATAGCCAAACACATTGCCGAAGGCGCAATGGCCTTTCTGAAAGCTGAATACAAAATTCTCACCTACTTTGTGATCATTGCTGCACTGTTACTGGGTTTTATGGGAGCATCCCATGCCAACTCCGACTGGACCATTGCACTTGCTTTCATTATAGGCGCGGTGTTTTCCGCTACTGCGGGTTTTATAGGTATGCGAATAGCTACTAAAGCCAATGTACGTACGGCGCAGGCTGCGCGTAGCAGCCTTGCCAAGGCCTTACAGGTATCTTTTACGGGCGGTTCCGTAATGGGTATGGGCGTTGCCGGCCTGGCGGTGCTTGGCCTGGGCAGCCTGTTCATCATACTGAAAACCTGGTTTGGCGCAGAAGCCAATACCCAGGAGATGATCAAGACCATTGAAGTACTGACCGGCTTTTCACTGGGTGCAGAGAGCATTGCGCTGTTTGCCCGTGTAGGCGGTGGTATCTATACCAAAGCTGCCGACGTAGGCGCTGACCTGGTAGGTAAGGTGGAAGCCGGCATCCCCGAGGACGACCCGCGCAACCCTGCCACCATTGCCGATAACGTAGGCGATAACGTGGGCGACGTAGCCGGTATGGGCGCCGACCTTTTCGGCTCTTATGTGGCTACTGTGCTGGCTACCATGGTGCTGGGCAGCGAGATTGTTGCCAGCGACAATTTCGGCGGCCTCTCTCCCATCCTTTTGCCGATGCTCATTGCCGGAACAGGTATCATCTTTTCCATTATTGCCACCTTCTTTGTAAGGATAGGCGAAAATGCCGGTCTTAAAACAGATTCCGTACAGAAAGCATTGAACATGGGCAACTGGGGCTCCATCATTCTGACCGCCATTGCAGCAGGCCTCCTGGTTTACTGGATCCTGCCTGACGCCAGCATCTACCTTCAGCGTGATTTTATACCAGGTACCACCACTCCGAGAGAAGATGCTATTGCGATCACACGGAACGGTGTACTGGGTGCTATCCTGGTAGGTTTGACCGTTGGTACGCTGATGAGCATCATCACAGAATATTATACTGCGATGGGCAAAAGGCCGGTATTATCGATCATCAAGCAATCTTCCACTGGTCATGCCACTAACGTGATCGGAGGTCTTGCAGTAGGCATGGAATCTACGTTCCTGCCTATCCTGGTGCTTGCCGGTGGTATTTATGGCTCTTATGTATGCGCAGGCCTTTACGGTGTAGCCATTGCAGCTGCCGGTATGATGGCCACAACTGCTATGCAGCTGGCTATTGACGCATTTGGCCCTATCGCAGACAATGCCGGTGGTATTGCTGAAATGAGCGAACTGCCCAAGGATGTACGTGAAAAGACCGATATACTGGATGCAGTGGGTAATACAACTGCGGCTACCGGCAAAGGTTTTGCCATTGCCTCCGCAGCCTTGACCGCCCTGGCGCTCTTCGCAGCCTTTGTAGGCGTAGCAGGGATCCACGGGATCGATATTTACAAGGCTAAAGTGCTGGCCGGCCTGTTTGTGGGCGCTATGATCCCCTTCGTGTTCTCTTCCCTGGCTATCCGCGCGGTAGGTCAGGCAGCCATGAGCATGGTGGAGGAAGTACGTCGTCAATTCAGGACCATCCCTGGTATTATGGAAGGTACCGGAAAACCGGAGTATGATAAATGCGTAGCTATTTCCACGGAAGCTTCCATCAAAAAAATGATGCTGCCCGGGGCTATCGCCTTAATATCTCCTCTGCTGATGGGATTTATCTTTGGTCCTGAAGTACTGGGTGGTTTCCTGGCAGGCGCTACCGTAAGCGGCGTACTGATGGGTATGTTCCAGAACAATGCCGGCGGCGCATGGGACAATGCAAAGAAATCTTTTGAGAAAGGCGTTGAGATCAACGGCGAAACTTACTATAAGAAATCAGAACCGCATAAAGCTTCTGTAACCGGTGATACCGTAGGTGATCCTTTCAAGGATACTTCCGGTCCCTCCATGAACATCCTGATCAAATTGATGTCTATTGTATCACTGGTAATAGCGCCTACCCTGGCGGATATACATGGAACAAAGACCACTGCGAAGAAACAGGAGCAGAAAGTGGAGCAGGTAAAGCAGATAGCGAAGGCGGAGAAAAAAGCGTTTAGCTATTAGTATTCAACTGTTAGGGAAGAAAATATCTTGTTTATAGTGCGGTCCCGGTTACAAGCCGGGACCGCCTCTTTTGGGCAATTCAGCATTTACAGGTATCTTTGACTGTCAGGTAATTTATTACAGAATGGTAAAGAGTAAGTTCGCTATAGCAGTACATATTTTAACGCTGTTAAGCACGAGTGAGGAAGAGTGGACCTCTTCAGATTACATTGCAGGATCAATGAATGCCAATCCTGCACTGGTACGGAAGGAGCTGGGCGCCTTACGTGAGGCGGGGCTGGTAGAAAGCAAAGAGGGAAAGAGCGGCGGCAGCAGGCTGCGCAAACCGGCCTCGCAGATCCGTATGGGAGAGGTTTTCCAGGCGGTAAAAGAAGATCATGTATTTGGCTTCTCTCCTAACCTGCCGAACCCTGAGTGCCCGGTAGGAAGGGGGATGAATGATGCGCTGGAGGGCTTGTTTACAGAGATAGATGAAACGATCTATAATAAGCTGAAGAAGGTAACGTTGGCAACGTTCAGCAAACAGGTGATAGCATTAGGCTAATAACTTATTTCATTCTTGCCTTACCCGGGCTTACCCCATACTTTTTGCGGAAAGCATTGCAGAAATGCTGCAACGAAGAATACCCCAGCTCGTCCGCTATTTCCGCTAGTGAGTGATTCTGCTGCGCTAACAATTTTTGCCGTGCCTGCTCCAGGCGGTAATCATTCAGGTATCCGAATACTGTATTATCAAAAACTTTCTTAAAGCCGGTTTTCAGTTTGAATTCGTTTAAGCCTGCACGGCGGGAAAGGTCGTGCAGGGAAGGTGGCTGCTGTACAGCGCTCAGCAGCAGATCACGGGCATGATAGATCTTATCACGATCAGTGGCGGATATATTTACAGCGTTGTTGTTATTCCATCCTGCGCGTTCGTATTGCTCACATTGTAAAGCCAGCAGCTCAAATATCTTGGATTGCAGGAACAGTTTTTTGATGCCTCCCTGAAACTGACAATTGCGGATCTCTGTCAGTATCCGGATCATATCTGCAGTGATGGGTTGATTATGATCTTTATTGAGGAATACAATACGGTTGCCGGCTACCTGCTCGCCAAAGCGGCTCAGTACATCTCCATTGTTTTCTGCCAGTCCGAGGAAACGTTCTTTCGTGAAGCTAAGGCTGATAATCTCCATTCCATCCTGTTTTCTTACGGCCGTTTTTTCGAGGAGATTGGGGTTGTACACCAGGTTATGCTCCAGGGATGTATACTGGCAGGCATTCATACCAGGAAGATGCGCGGTGATATCGCCATGCAATACAAACACCTGGGATACCAGGCTCGGCGCATCGGGCATTTCTACTGACATGTGCAGGTTCTCATAAACGTTGGCATTGCCATAGGCAATGTGCAGCCCGTCAAAACATAGTTCCCGGAAATTGCCGACGCCAAAGTCAAATGCAAGATCCATCTTTTCATCTATGATGGTAGGACTGGTTAACTCTTCCACTGTCAGCATTTTATCCTCACGGAACAATACACGCTGGGAATCGTTGGTAATGACCAGGGCCATAAGAAAATCCGTTTAGTGTAACTTTTAATCCTTTAAATGCAACAGTTTTTTTTTGAAACAGGCCACATTTGTACAAAAATATCCCGAAATATTTTAAAAAAAACTAATCATGATCGGAATATTTCGTACTAACATTAATACACAGCAAGATAAGAACTCAGTTATCGGGGCCATCCAGTCCCATTTTAGCGTAATGGCCTGCAGTGTAGACATCGAGGACTGCGACAGGGTCCTGAGGGTGGTAAGCCCACAGCTGGGGGAAGATGCGATCATTGCATTCGTACAAAGAATGGGATTTTATTGTGATCTGCTGGATTAAATGCCTGTTGCAACAACTTATTGATGGGAGGGAGATTTAGCCGGGAACAGGGGCTTTACTGCACTGTTGCCCGGTCGTTATCCGTAGAAAAGCACGTTTTCGCCCTATGAAAGCCCTATGAAACCCCGTTGAAACACCACCCCCCTACTTTACTCGTTATAATACGATGAATATTCCTGTTAAGACTACGAGATAGCTTGTCATGTCGTCAAAAAATTCCTGCACACTTTAGGGGTGGCTCCATCATCCCCCGTCATATATTCGGAAACAATAAAATAAAACGGTTTTCCTAAAATAAACTGCCGGTTAAACCGTCTTACAAAGCACATATATATAAATCTTATATGAGAAAACACCTGATTCTGCTGATGTCACTTGGATTTATCCTGTTCCAGGTAAAGGCATTAAAAGCACAACAACGATTCACTGTTAGTGGTTATGTGAAAGACCAACAAAATGGCGAAAGCCTGATCGGTATCTCTGTATCAAAAGCAGGGACCAGCATTGGTACTGTGACCAATGAATATGGCTTCTATTCGCTTACCCTGCCTGCCGGAGAACATGAACTGCAGTTCTCCTATCTTGGGTATACCACACTTAAAAAACCGGTAACACTCAGCGGCGGCAACCAGCATATTGACATCAAGCTGGAAAAATCAAGCAGCCAGCTGAGCGAAATAGTGGTAAGCGGTAAACAGGAAAAAGCCGTGAATACGCTGAACACAAGCATCAACCGCCTGGATATTGCACAAATGAAAAAGATGCCTACTTTCCTGGGTGAAGTAGATGTACTGCGTGCTATCCAGACGCTCCCCGGCGTAACCACAGTAGGTGAAGGCGCCAACGGCTTTAACGTACGTGGCGGCGCTACCGATGAGAACCTCATCCTGCTGGATGAAGCGCCCCTGTACAATTCCACGCACATGCTGGGCTTCTTCTCTGTGTTCAACCCGGATGCTGTAAAAAGCCTGAACCTGATTAAAGGCGGTTTCCCGGCAGAATACGGCGGACGTACCTCTTCCGTACTGGACATCCGCATGAAAGACGGTAATAACCAGAACCTTGGCCTGACAGGCGGTATAGGCAATATCTTCAGCCGTCTTGCAGTAGAAGGTCCTATCAAGAAAGATGAATCTTCCTTTATCGTAGCTGCACGCAGATCCTACATTGACGTACTAATGAAGCCCTTCCTGAAAGGAGATATGAAAGATACGAAACTGTATTTCTATGATGTGACTGCAAAGGCCAACTTCAAACTGAATAAGAACAATACGCTGTTTGTAAGTGGTTATACCGGTCGTGACGTGTTTGGCTTTGGCGGCGATGTAGACATGAACTGGGGTAACACTACCGGCACCGTGCGCTGGAACCACGTGTTCACCAACCGCCTGTTCCTGAACCTGACCACCTTCTACAGCAAGTATGATTACAGCCTGAAATTCAGCAACAGCTCAGACAAAACAGCAAACGAGCCCAACCAGAATTCCAGCTGGACTTCCAACATCATCAACTACGGATTAAAACCGCAGTTCACTTACTATATCAGTTCCAAAAACAGCCTGCACTTTGGTTTACAGGGTATTTACTACACTTTCAAACCCGGTAAGGGAGAAGGCAACCAGGACGGCAATCAGAGCTTAGTAGTGCTGAAAGATCAGCATGCACTGGAGTCTGCCGCTTATCTCGACCATGAGTTCAAACCCAGTGATAAATTCGGTATCCAGTACGGTGTGCGCTTCTCAGCTTACCAGCTGCTTGGCAAAGGCACCGCCTACTATTATGCAGATACAGTGCCTGGTATACGCAAACGCCTGATCGGCTCTCAGGATTATGAGAACAATAAGGTGATTAAAGGCTACTATTACTTTGAACCGAGGATCAGCGCGAAATACAGCATCACGCCTAATCATGCAGTGAAAGTAGCGTATGCACGCACTACCCAGTTCATGCACCAGCTGTCTAACACGGCCTCTCCTACCCCGCTGGATATCTGGACGCCCAGTACCAATAACATAGAACCACAGGTGGCAGACCAGTATACAGTAGGTTATTTCTACAACGCGCCTTCCAACCTGTTCGAGTTCTCCGGCGAATTGTTCTACAAGAAGATGGATCACCAGGTGGATTATATTGACAATGCCAACCTGCAGCTGAACCAGTACATAGAAGCAGACCTGCTGCCTTCAGAAGGACGCGCCTGGGGTATGGAGCTGATGGCTAAGAAAGAAGTAGGCGCCACTACCGGCTGGGTAAGCTATACTTTATCCCGCACCGAGCGCAAAACCACTGGCATCAGCCAGAATGAATGGTTCCTGAACCGTTATGACCGCACACATAACCTGAATGTTGTGGTATCACGTGAACTGTCCAAACGCAACTCTCTTTCCGCCAATTTCGTATATGCGTCCGGTACGCCCGCTACATTTGCAGACAGCCGCCTGGAATACCAGGACTGGGACCTTCCTTACAACAGTACTGATAAACGTAACAACTATCGCTTACCTGCCTTCCACCGCCTGGACCTTTCCTTTACACGTAAAGGCAAACAGCACAAACGCTGGCAGGGTGAATGGGTGTTCTCACTGTACAACGTATACGCCCGCAGAAATGCTTATACGATCTACTTCCAGCAGAATGAAGATGACCGTACCAAACGGGAAGCCAAACGCCTCTCTATCATCGGCTCTATCATGCCTGGTATCACCTACAATTTCAAATGGTAATTTAAACTGAAACGGAAAAAAGCAGATACATGAAAAAGATACGCTTCGCCATATTACTGGGTATTGTAGCAGCCGGCTTCAGCGCCTGCGAGGATACAATAGACCTGGATGTTCCTAACGGCAAATCCTACCCGGTACTGGATGCCTGGCTGACAACGGAGAACGGTCCGCAGACGATCCGGTTCACCAACTCAGTAGTTTCTTATACCAACAATACACCTGCAACAGTGATCTCTGATGCCACCATTACGGTAGAAGACCTTACTGCAGGCGTTACTTATCCCTTCACTTTCAGTAACGGTGTTTACCGCAATGATCCGGGAGGCGACAAAAGCATAGGTGTGCTGGGGCACGTTTACAAGCTGACGCTGACCTACAATGGTGAAACATTTGTAGCCACTGACAGCATCAAGAGAGTGCCGCAGATCGACTCTATCTCTTATGAATTCAAAAAGGAAGAAGATGCGAGGAGCAATAAAGAAGGTTACTACGCAAGGCTGCATGCAGCAGACATTGCAGGTGGTGACGACTACTACTGGATCCGCTCTTACCGTAACGACCGCAGTCACAGAAATACGGATGTATATGCCATTAACGCCGCTTTTAACGATGGTGTGGCAGATGGCTGGAACTTTGTAGACCCGATCAAAGAAGGTATTACCGATGAGGAGAAGCCTTACCAGCTGGGAGAGAAAGTGATCGTAAGGATCGCATCACTGAGCAAGCCCAGTTATTATTTCATTCAGCAGGTAATAGACCAGCAGGAAAGCTTCGGCCTCTTTGCAAAAGTGCTGGAGAATATACGCCCCAATCTTACGAATACTACCACCGGCGGCAAGATCAAGATATTAGGCTGGTTTGGCACTTCTGCTGTAACCTTTGGAGAGAGAACAATACATTGATGTTGACGATAGAAAACTGAAGTTGTGGCGTTGCGGGATGATAAACCCGCAATGCCGCAACAGCAGTTGAGACTTCACTTTTAAAAACCTAAACATTATGAAAAGGATAATTGTAGCGCTGCTGGTGCTGATAACAGCACAGCAGGCCTGGGCGCAGCATGCCGAAATGGAAACGCTTTTCAGTCCAAAGAAAAATGAAGCAAAGAAGAGGATCTCCGTAGGCGGATATGGTACAGCTGTCGGAAAATTAACTCCCATGAAAGGCGAGCTGGGCGTATTAACCGGTATAGAAGGCGGCGTGCTGCTGAACCATAAGCTGATGCTGGGTGCCGCAGGTTACGGCCTGACCAATAACATTGACGCCCCCCACCCTACCAATCCCAGTGAACACAAAGAGTACCTGCAATTCTGGTACACCGGCTTGATGGCAGAGTATATCCATAATTCAGATAAACTGGTGCACTGGACGGTTGGCGGTTTGCTGGGCGGCGGCGGCGTTGCCAGAAGGGAAGGACGCTGGCGCGACGGATGGTTCAATGATGACCACGACAGGAACGACTATTATGACGGCAGCGGCTTTTTTGTAGCAGAACCTTTTGCAAGTGTAGAAGTGAACGTCACGCGCTGGTTGCGGATCAATGCAGGTGGTAGCTACCGCTTCATAGCAGGATCAAATACACCCGGAGTAAAGGATAGTGACCTGAGTGGGCCGAGCTTCAAATTTGGGATAAAAGCGGGTAAATTCTAGCAAAACTATACGCAATACCTAATACCTACAAGCTGCAAGTTGACCAGAGCAAATGTGAGGAACATGGTCGGCTTGCAGCTTTTTCGTATCTTACAGATATGTCCCCTAACCTGATACATTATGCCATTCCCGGGTTTGTACTGCTCCTGCTGGCGGAAGTGATCTTCTCCGCCATTCAGAAAAAAGACCTTTACGAAACGAAAGATGCTGTCAGCAGTATTGCCATGGGCCTGGGCAATGTTTTCTTCGGACTGTTCACCAAAGCCATTATTTTCGGCGTTTACAGCTTTATTTATCAATTCCGTTTGTTCACCCTGGGCTTTGTATGGTGGGCCTGGATATTGTGCTTCTTTGCAGATGACCTGAGCTATTACTGGTTTCACCGCACCAGCCATTCCGTACGTTTCTTCTGGGCCTCTCACGTGATCCACCACTCCTCCCGTAAATATAACCTGGCCACCGCTCTGCGGCAGAACTGGACCGGCAATTTTACGGGCACTTTTCTGTTCTGGACCTGGATGCCATTGCTGGGCTTTCACCCTGCCATGGTGATGACTATGCAGGCTATCAGCCTTATTTACCAGTTCTGGATCCATACAGAAGCTATCCACCGCCTGCCCCGCTGGATAGAATGGTTCTTCAATACCCCCTCTCATCACCGGGTGCATCACGCATCAGATATTAAATACCTGGACCGGAACCATGCCGGGGTATTGATTATCTGGGACCGGATGTTCGGCACTTTTACACCGGAGGAAGAAAGGCCTGTTTACGGCCTAACCAAAAACATCTATACCTATAACCCCCTGCGGATCGCCATCCATGAGTGGGTGGATATCTGGAAAGATCTCCGGCAGGCCCGCTCCCTGAAGGAGGCCTGGCACTATGTATTTGACGCACCCGGCTGGAGCCATGACGGCAGCCGCAAGACCACCAAACAGCTCCGTAAGGAATATCACCTGGACTAGATTCCCCTACTCTTATTGCCTGCCATTCATACCGCTAAAAGACCGGTAAACCATTACTTGGAAATTTTATTTTGCCATTACGAAAACTATCGTACATTTGTTTACGAAGATATTCGTATATTCATTTGTAATCATTGTAATCAAGTAATAATGGGCATTTCAGGGAAACATATAAAACCGACAGAAAGCGAGCTGGAGATACTGCGTGTGCTCTGGGAAAAAGGCCCCAGTACGGTACGGGAAGTGCATGAGATATTAGGACAAAGCAAGGATGCGGGTTACACCACTACCCTTAAGCTCATGCAGATCATGCATGAAAAGGGTTTGTTGAAACGTGATACAAGCAGCAAAACGCATATTTACTCGTCTGCTGTATCACAGGAAAACACCCAGCGCCAGTTGCTGGATAAAATGATAGATACTGTGTTCAATGGTTCTGCTTCGCAGCTGGTGCTGCAGGCATTGGGTAATCATAAATCCTCGAAAGAAGAGCTGGAGAAGATAAAACAATACCTGGACGAAATTGAAAAACAACAGAAATAATCAGGGATCCAAATAATCCCGGTTGTAAATCATCCTTATCATGGCTGCAACGTTCCTTCCATTCACCACTGACCTGGTAACCGCCCTGGGATGGGCTATCCTGCACTCTTTATGGCAGGCGCTGCTGGTATTCACCTGTCTGCGCATTGTGCTGAAGCTCTGGCCGGATGCTACTTCCAGCACGAAATACAACCTGTCTTTCCTTTCGCTGGCGGGTATATTTGGCTGGTTCGTTGTAACGCTTTACAAGCAGCTGGAAGCAGTGAAAACAGCCCAGCTGATTGCAGGACTGCCGGTATCAGGAGAGCTGAACGCGCCCCTGGTATTGCATGCACCGGCAGTATATCAGAGCCAGGAAGAACTGAATATACTTTTTCCAAACCTGGAAATGGCGTTCCCGGTGCTGGTAGCGCTGTACATAGCTGGCGTAGCCGTGATGTGCATCAAGCTGGCTGCCGACCTGGCGCAACTGCAGCAGATCAGGAAAAAGCAGGTGCTGCCTGCCGACAACGCCTGGGAACATTATCTTGACAGACTGAAACTGCAGCTGCGTATCCCGCGCAAGGTAAAACTGCTGATCTCCCAATATGTACAGGTACCTGTCATGATCGGTTTCCTGAAGCCCGTAATACTCGTGCCCGCAGCCATGTTCAATAACCTCAGCGCAGAACAGCTGGAGGCCATATTGCTGCACGAGCTGGCACACATCAAGCGCAATGATTACATACTGAATATCTTCCAATCCATTGTTGAAACAGCCCTTTTCTTCAACCCCTTTGTATGGTGGATCTCTAAATTCATCCGCCTCGAAAGGGAACACTGTTGCGATGATATGGTCTTAGCCCATACCTCCCAACCCCTGCATTACGCCAAAGCCCTGGTAGCCTTGGAAGAATACCGGTTCACTACCAATCCCATGGTGATGGCTGCTGCAGACAATAAACAACATTTGTTTTACCGCATTAAACGAATCATGGAAATGAAGACCTCCCATCTTAACTATAGTCAAAAATTTATGGCCATGCTCATTATTGCTGTGGGCCTGACCGCCATCGCCTGGATCACTCCTTCCGCCAAACAAGAGAAGGATCAGATAAATGCCGCGCCGGATGCCTTGCCTGTCGCTACTGCAAAGGCCACGCAGCTAAACCGGCTGCTGACCGACACTGTTCCGCCAAAAGTAAACAGCGCCAACAGCCAGAACAACAGTGCCAAACCTGAAAATGCCAACCCGGACAACCAGGATGACATAGACCAGGACGATGCAGATAAAGAAGAAATTGAACAAGAGAAAAAGAAAGCGCATGAAAAAATGCGGGAAGTGCACGAGCAGATGAAGGAAGTACATGAGCAGGTGCGAATAGCCCAGGAAGCCTCACAGAAAGCTGTTCAGGAAGCTATGAAAAACATTGACTGGAAGGCCATCAATGCACAGACCCAGGAAGCGCTGAAATCTGTAGACTGGAAAAAGATCAACAAGGAGATAGAAAACTCCATGAAATCTATTGACTGGGATAAGATCAACCAGGAAATAAAAGAGTCTGTAAAAGAAGGCCAGCAGTCTGTAGACCCGGAGATGATCCGGAAAAGCGTGGAAATGGGCATGAAAAGCGCCCAGATGGCCATGGCGAACATTGACCTGGAAAACATTATCAAACGCAGCATGGAAGCCGCAAATCGTGGCATGAGCGAAGCCAATCGCGCAATGATGCGTAAGAACATGGATGAGGCCCGCGAAAAACAGCGGGATGCCATGCGCGAAACAAGAGAAAAAATGGCTGAATCCAGGACAAAAGAACGCGAGGCACGCAATGCTGAAATGGACGCAAAGCGCGCGGAAATGAGCGCAAAACGTGCGGAAATCAAGGCCGGGGCTGCACGCAAACAATACCAGGAGCTCATTTCAAAGATGACCGATGATAAGCTGATAGACCCTTCCAAGGGCTATACGATTGAAAAAAAGAACAATGACCTGTATATCAACGGTACCAAACAACCTGCCACTGTATTGGATAAATATCGTTCTTACCTTGGCGCTGGCAAAGTGACAATAAAGGGTGAGAAGGATAATATGAACGTGAATGTTCAGGACTAAAAATCAGCAAATACTTTTAGCGATTATATATAACGCTACTGCCGTTCATACAGCAGTAGCGTTTATTTTTGGGTAGTTCCATTATCTTTAGGAATAAAATCCCACTTTTCGCATGCGTGTACTAGCGATACTGTTTGCCACCTGCCTTGTGGCTGTGGCCAATGCCCAGACCAATGAGATGACCATACTAAAGAAAAATGAGGCCACTCCTGTAAAGAACCAGGCCCAGACAGGTACCTGCTGGTGTTTTTCTACCACTTCCCTGGTGGAATCGGAGTGTATGCGGAAGGGGCAGCCCGGACCAGATCTCTCAGAAATGTTCACCGTCCGGAATATCTACATGGAGAAAGCGCTGAACTATATACGCAGGCAGGGATCCGCCCGTTTTGATGAAGGAGGCCTGGGCCATGATGTGATCCATGCCATGGCAGCATATGGTATAATGCCTGAAAGCGCTTACAGCGGACTTATTAACGGGCGTACCCAGCACAATCACTCTCAGATGGTGAGTGAACTGCATAATTACCTTGACAGCCTGCTGAAAGCGAAGCGTCCTATCCCGGATAACTGGCAGGAACATGTGACCGCTATACTGGATCAGTACCTTGGCAAGCCGCCGGCCACCTTTACCTATAACGGCCATAATTATACGCCAGTCACCTTTGCAAAAGAGGTAGTAAAGTTCAACCCGGACGACTACGCCTATTTTACTTCGTTCAGCCATCATCCTTTTTACCAGCCCTTTATTGTGGAAGTGCCGGATAATTTTTCCAACGGCGCTTACTATAATGTTCCCTTAAGTGAGCTGATCCAGCTTACCAAAACTGCCGTAAAAAATGGTTATACCGTTATGTGGGATGCAGATGTGAGTAATGCCGGCTGGGCAGCAGGAAGAGGGTATGCACTATCCCTGCCGCCAGGAGCGTCTCCGGGTATTACTGCGTATGATCCCGATCAACCGGAAGAGAAAGTTAACCAGGAATCACGTCAGCGTTTATACGAGGAACTGGTAACACAGGACGATCACCTGATGCATATTACCGGCCTTGCCAAAAGTAAAACCGGCAAGGAGTTCTTTGTTGTAAAGAACTCCTGGGGCACCGGCGGGCCTTTTGAGGGATATGTAAATGTGTCTGAGCCTTATTTTGCCGTTAACACAATAACGATCATCGTGCCTAAAGCGGCACTGGATAAGGCTGTTAAAGATAAGTTGGCATTGGCTACGAAATAAGGCGGGTCGGCTTGTCTTACTGGTTAGGATCCTTCATCTGGTTGTCTTACAACCTCAAATTCTTTT